>Ga0153948_1000588_pt1 | contig 19742 bp, 20 predicted proteins | sample TSNJ032MetaG_FD_104696 | JGI IMG/M metagenome (GOLD analysis project Ga0153948, IMG submission 104696) | Attine ant fungus gardens microbial communities from New Jersey, USA - TSNJ032 MetaG | ecosystem: Host-associated > Fungi > Mycelium > Unclassified | place: USA: New Jersey, Wharton State... | reverse complement strand
TATATGGTGATGAAGATTCGGGCATCCAAGTATACAATACCTTTGATCCTGCTTCGACGTCAGTTATGGTTCGAGCCTTTGGGGATAGTAAGTTAATTTCCCGCCTGTTTTGTATTTTTGTATGTTTTGAATTCACCATCTCTTTTTTCCTTTCAGACCGCCCCCCTCCACCAGTTCAAGTTGGAGTTATCGTGATCCCTTCGCAAATGCCCTAACTCACCCCCTTCCACAATCGTATCTCAATCGACACTGCGTCCTTCCATGACAATCCTGATGTTCACTACACACATACCTACAGCAGTACGATTTCTCCGATGGAATCAAATGATGGCGTCATCGACGACAACTATCGTCTCTCGTACAATCAGACGCATAGGTGCTGTCGAACGACGTTCCAGAGTAATGCTTTTTCAATTTCGGGGTCCAATAATGTTATTACATTCACACACAAGATCGTGAAAGACAGTTAACACATTGCGATGGATGGGAAACGCCATAATAGAATTTTCATACTTGTTACTCCACCAGACACGATTACCCACCCTCATATTGTAGTTTAGTCTTAGCTTCAGGGCAACATTGTGCAATCGAGCCTGTTTGCAGCTTGTTCATAGTCTTGTTAATATCTATGCATGCCGATAGGAAATAGATGCTGAATAATACATAGTCAGCTATAGTTGGAAGAAAGTGGAATTAATCATAAGTAAATATGAACACGATCTCGCGTAACATCGGGGGGAAGGGCAAATTTGAACCCCATCCAAGGAAAAAAGCTCAAGACTGAAGGAAAGCCTCAGCTTACATGAGTTGCGTCTTATTTTGATACATCAATTAAACTTACTGCCCTGCTGCAACACCCCGAGACTATACCGCACAGAATCTACAACAGCCTCATGCTTTATTGACGTGACCATCTCGGGATTTTACCTGATCTTGTAAGAAGTCCAGACAAAGCAGGGTGAAAGATCCTAATTTTGATGACCGCGTCCGTCCGCGGGTAACGAAACACCATGCATCGAATTAAGTGATTGAACAGAACTGTAGGCGCTTTTGTTAGAGAGATATACAGACGTAAGGTGGTTGAATGACGATGAGGGAGATTTTTGTTAGCATCCGAGAGCGCAGCCGGTGACATCGGTTATATGTGGGGAATCCTGACCCAAGGATCTCGAATTTTCACGAATGAGAAATGGTGGAGCTTTTGAGTAGAATGGACAGTTGACTGATTGAATCCCCGAACTTTGAATTGTCAATGAAAGCACTAATGAAGAATCCAGCAGTAGTTTCCGCCGATAATTTGAGTCGAGATTCATGGAGCCTTCTAAGGGGCCAAGTTTGATGTTATTCTCGAAATTCAACTTTGACACTCCCCCAACCAGCTTAATTTTAAGGTGATTACAGAAATGAGGTCAAATTGAGACGTGGCCTTCCGGTAGTTGTTCTTCACAACTCTCAAAATAATTCAGGCGAACGACGAGGAAGGAAATCGCCGAGCGAAGACGCCTATCATTTCTCGCTGCGCTTATTCATCACAGATGGAACCCATCAATTAGAACCGAGTTCTCCCACCTTTCTCATACGACGGAAGACCCTTAAAGAACACCTAAAGATCTTTGCCTCGTTCATTAATAATGGATCGGAAACAAATTGCTTGGTCACATACCAGCGGTACCTGACAATATGCAGGGTCAGACAATACTTTATACAAAGAATGGTCGCTTGTTATGACTAGTATCCGGAATTAGAATACAAGAGTCTTGCACCTTGGCTTTGGATCGTGTGGTGAAACCATCACCGGAAGAACAAGCTCAGATTCTTCATATCGATTCGGGGTTCAATACTTTTTTTTGCGCCCGTGCCTTCTCATCAAGATGTAGAATATTAGCCGAGCAATATAGGAAATGGAAGAGGGTAGGTACTCCTGGGCAGACAATGGACCGTAATGAAGGTGAGATCGCCATCAAGTATTACAAGTTCATGCTGTAACTGGTATCCCCCGACCGGGACGAGCAAAAAACGAGTGCTCTATCTTCTCGGGTTATCTCAAGAATGTTTGTTAGTTGTTAGTAAATTCAGAGCAGCTTTCAACAACTGACGGTCTTACATAAAGCATTTCAGTCGTTCTGAGTAGCAATAATTGCCTTTTCTATAAGCAAATGAACCGCCCCTGACTGTATGAAAAGCGTTATTCCATCTCAATGACTCCGAGCAACGTCTTTGTAATGACACAGGAGATCTTATCAAGGCGATCCACAACATCCGCTACAAATTTATCTCGAGCGACCTTCTTGAATCATAGTAGAGGTATTCAGAGCTTGTGGAGGAATTTTTGCGTAGGAAGATCAGCGTCGGTCGGGGGAACGCACTCTTGTTTAGAAGAGGCACCTGATTTGGAAGAAAAATCGGAGCTCAGAGTGGAAATCAAGACCGGGAAAGACTATGGGCTGACCTGCTAACTTGAACGTGACAAGGACGCCCTATGCATCTGCATCGACCACACTCACTAATTTCCTCCATCCTGTCATTCTACGTCCCACGTTTACCCTGGTCTTCAGGAATTGTCCACAACGGTGATAGAAGTAGAATCGTCGTCTTTGTCAGGCTTCCATTCAGCACCGAGGAAATCAGACCGAGGGGCTCTATAAGAGAGTGGCGGGAGGGCAACGGTTTTCACGGGCCTGAGGCAGGCAGAAGAAATCCCAGTTCGAGCGTGACAAAACAAGCCACTTTGGTTCAGCTTCCGGCTCAGAAACATTACGACGCTTCCCCCTGAGTTAAGACAGAAACCATCAACTGATAAGAACGCTTTGCGCTTTCCGACAACTAGCTCTTTTTTTCTGGGCTTCTGCTGGCTTTCGTTCGATAAGCTTCTCGGCCTCCTATTCCTCTTCGTGGCAGCTTCTTTACCTTGAGGGCCTCCTGTGCCTTGGTTAATTCACCGACCTCGGAGTCGTTTAATTCCTATACCTCCTCCTAAGATGCAAAAACGTCGGTCTCACGAGAACAGAACAGGTTCTGGTACCTTCCCTGAACTAGGAGCAGAAGGGCTTGGTCAACATGATGAAAATCAGAGAATCCGCAAATAAATTGCGTCAAATAGAACAACAAAAAATGACTTTTTGCAACGCAAAGAACTTGGATCAACAGAAAAACGATGGAGCCAGAGGTGATATATAACAGAAATATGTCCTTTTTTATTCACAAGTTTGTATTTATGTATTGTACCTCTGCCCTCTTGCTTCCCCTACCTCCTACCTTTCTATTCAGAATGCAGTCTGCCCATGAAAAGTATTGTATCAGAGTACGTAGACTTGAGTGAGAAGCAAGTTGCTCAGCCATTGTGCCATTGTACCATTGTACCACGAGAAAGGCCTAACCAACACTGATCCAGTTTTCCTGACGGTTTTCTCCTATGGGAGAAAGAAAAATAATTGATACAACATTCAATAAACCACACAAGGACTGGGCAAATCTGGTTAAATCACTATTTCATCAACTTTCGACCGGCTTATACAGAAACCCTGCGATACAAGCGTGAGTCAAGCCAGCTTCGATGACAAAAATCAGCCAACACACCGGTACAACCCACTGTCTGCAGCCGCAACAAACGCCTGCCCAATCGTAATTACCGAGCTTCGCCCCGCATTTCTTGTTAGGACAAACGATCTTTCCTGATAAATGGCCCTCTGATAAGAACGGTTCCATCCATTTCATCTGCAATCACCTCTCATACTATTGCCCGATAGACACGAACGAATTGACTTACAGGTTCAACAAAATAACCCGAGCATTTGGGGTTTATGATGATGGGTACACTGACAAGCGGCTTGGATTGTGTTGCGGCAGGTGAAGACGAGACTGGGATGGAGGATGAGCCGAATGATGGAGAACGCAGAGCTGCAAGCTTTGGATTGGTGAACAACTGAGCAGCGAGATTAGCAGGACTGATGAGGTGGGTTGTCATCGGTTCTTGACTGATTGCCTTTGTGGTATCGGTATCTGTTGCCGATGACTCTGATATCCCTATATTTTGTACATTCCCAGTCAGTATTGCGGGAGCATCTTTGATAGACTCTGACGCAGGAGTAATAACCGCATCTGAGAGTCTTCTGCCCAAGAGTTTAGCTGCCTCTGCGTGGATATGATCTAGCGGTTTCTCATCTTCCTCCTCATCGTCATCAGCAACTGCTGACGACATCGTTAAGGACGTATCGATCAGCCCCCTCGAAACATTCCTGAAATTTCTCAGCCTATCAGCTCCGGAGATGTTCCGCGATTCATCTCTTTGAGGCTCTTCGACTATCCTCTTCTCGCTAACAGTATGTTCGATGGTCGACATTGCTAGCGAATCTCCGAGTACACCATTTCCAAACGACAGTCGTGGTCGTGATGTTCTCCGCTGTCTAACTCCATTTCCAGCGACTACTTGGATAGGCTGTGCAAAAGAAGGCTCTGAAGGTCTCCTAGATGCAGCTGGTGTCATGGATGCGGGTGTTGCGGCTCCCAGCTGGCCATGGTCGAGCATGTGTTCCCGTGCTGCCAGCCCCTGACGGCACATCTTGCATCGGATGCGTCGATGCGGTATTGATACTGGTGTAGAGGGGTTCGAGTCCGTGGCCGGAGTGCGCGGATAGCTTGCGAACATCCCAAGATCTGAGATTGTTCCATCGCCGTCTGTCGTGCGATGGAAGGTCAGGTCAAAGAGGAAACATTGATCGTCTAATTCTGGGGCGATATGACAACAGAACTTACTCATCACTTCTTCAACGGTTCGCCCTAGATAGTAGAGACGTATGTCCTTCTCTTTCTTTGATATGTGGTAGTGCGCTTTGTGAAAGAGCTCGAGTTGCTGCACGAAGTTGGGGTTAGGGCTATTCAAAAGCCTCAGTCACGATTTTGAGTCATACATAAAGGCATACTCAATATAAGGACGAGTTTTGCGGATCAGCTCAAGCGCTTGTTCTGGATCAAGATCTTTGCTATACATCAAATATGCCGCGATAATGGTTGCGCTTCTACCTGGATTTCAAACTCTGAGCCTTCAGAATTAGTTTGAAAAACAGAGGTATCACATACTGACACCTGCTTGGCAATGCACAAGCACACCTCGTCCCTTGTTAAGCTCTGCTTGTATGAAGTGGATCGACGGTAAAAGATGAGAGAGTATATCCGCGTCCTCAGTGTCATCGATCAAAATTTGGTGTCGAATGAAGGTCTAGAAGATGGAATTTGTTGGTAGAATCAAGAAAGCCGCGATCGACATAACTCGCATGCTCCAAAGGACGTTCTTACCTCATTCACCGTAATCCGTCCTCGCATTGCCGAAAGAATGCTGAAGATATTGTTTGCCTTAAGTTTCTCAACGTTCAGAGCGCTGGGGAGGTCCCCGATCCAAAGGCCGGGTATAACTTCGTTCATCATAGTAGAGTGATGCTGGTGTACGGAGTCTTAAAAAAGATTCTTGGGTGTTGTTTGCACACGACAGCTGGCTTCTCTTCATCATACTGTGGAGTAATGTTCCGAATGGGGTTCAGCCCTGCTAATTGTCGCCTGTACAAGCCTCGATGCATTATGGAGTAACTACTTCGTCGTAGTCTCGATGTCATTACAGTAAAGACATACTAATCGAGAAATACACAAATAGAGGATTACACAACCCATCATACTACACTCTCCTGTGCCCCTCTAAATCTCTCAATCTCATGTTCTAGGGACGTCTATTCGCTCATGGCCAACAGTATTTTATTCAGCTCAGTTTAATCAAGACACACCCGAGCAATTCGAAGGAAGTTATCACTTTAGGAACCTTCCGTATTTCCAGTGTGAGTTCTCCACCGATAGATGGTAGTTTAGGTGATGAGATGATGGTCAGCTTCTTGACGGTGTCTTTCGGATTCAGGCAAACGTGCTCAAGTCATCACGGCACAATACAACTTCAAGCTCGAAGTGCAACTTGATAAAATTATTGAACTCCTGTGAAAACATAGCAATCGCTACTGCGGTATTTTGATTGAAAGAAGCGATCCGACAACTTCAGCACCACTACAAGCCAAATGGGTCAATTCGAAAATTAGAGTTGCCCTTGTCAGTAATGTCCTACAGGTGGTTGATCAGACATCTGCCGTGACAGACCATTGAGGCAACATTGGCTGGAAGCTGGCTTGCTCTGCATCCGAGGTGAGACAGGTGATATACCACTAGACCAGCGCAAATAATATTCCGGTAAGAATTAGCGAAAAAATAAAGTCAGCAGTTGACAGAAACAATTGATACACTGGCTGAGATTACTGACAATAATCACATTCAAAGCGATCCTGGTACTCTGATTAGTAGAGTTTGAGCTCAAGAGAAAGATATGATCCTGATTCAACAGAGGTGAAAAATCCGTGTCTGCCTCCACGCCACTCGGGGCTGTAATCATCCGTCTCTCCTCATCCAGGACAACCCAACACATTGACAATTTACAAAATTAAGGGAAACGTGTTTGATTTTTTTCTCAACATTGCACAAATCAATAACTACAGTCAAGCGTCTTTTCCTGAAGCAGGTCAACTCGAGAAGCCCTGGTCGTTTGGTCAATGATTTATGAGCCCTTAGCCATGCTATAAGTTTCCATTGTCATCGTATCTGTTCTAGTCAAACCAGATCAGATAACATACCGCGCAAGGCCGGCGCTATTTCCATTGAAGAGATTCTGATCACCAGGACCAGTGGAACCAGAGTCTGCATACTGCCAGAAGGTCGTGTAGCTTCGGAAGCCGACTTATCCAGAGTTCTTGAAAAAAATGCGCTGAATCACTTACGAATAACCGGCTGGCAAAGCTCCGATGCTGGATGAGTAATGGGCAATCCAGAGTGGATTGTCGTTCTGAAAACCCTTGGCATTACCAGTGCATTGTGTCCACCAGTCAGTGGTGGTATAGATGATAGGAAAACGACCAGTCTTAGAATGGTAGGTGTTCGAGAAGTCCTTGACCCAAGCAACCATGGCGGATCGGGACAATCCATAGCAAGTGGCACCATAGGGATTGTCTTGTATCGGATCAAGAGGTTAATATTCCTATCAATACTAAAAGCACAACAAGACATACACTCAATGTCGAGAGCACCAGGGAGAGTAATACCATCGGGGCTCCAGCCACCTCCGTGTGCTAAGAAATATGTGGCCTGTGTAGAACCAGAGGAGATATCCGGACGAGCAAAGTGATAGCCTCCGCGAATTAGGCCAGCATTGGTTGCCCCACTATCTCAGCCATTAGCAATTGATCGTCATGTCCGATGAGTGCACTCACGTGTACTGGGAACTGAAGTAGGGGTTCCTGTAACCTTACAGTGGAATTTCATTGGTCAGTAACACAGTCGAGATGTCACACACCCGTGCCCTCAGTGGCCTTGATGAAAGCGAATGTGCCACCCTTGGCTTTCACGGCCTTCCAATTAACATTACCTTGATGACTAGAAACATCAATACCCAAGGGAGAAGCAGCGGAGACGAAGCTGGGCAAGGCAAGTGCGAGAACAGCGAGCAACTTCATTTCAATAATTCTTCTGCGCTACACTACACATACATATTTTATATGTTTCTCACATACTATGTATCCACTCACACATGTCTTCCAGATAGAGCCGAACTCTGTCGCTAAAATTATTCCGGGAGAATTCGAGCTATTCTTCCACTCGGTTCAGCGCAAGCACCTACTCACGGATGATGATCCCAACGCATTTTTCAGCGATTACCAGGTTATGATTGTCGATTATATGAAAACTGGCTATTCAGTTTCTGTGAACCCTGTGCATTAGGAGTGCATTATGGTATCTGAGGAAAAATCAAATTCTTCAGATATTATTATTAAAACACTATTTTTCTTGGCAAACTATTTTCGATTCTCATCAGACACAGGTTTCTGATCTACTCAGGTTTGCTCCTAAAATCACATGCTCAAACTAAGGCATCATTTGACATTGTTTGACGTTCGCCAATTGAATAGTGTTCTGATAATGGATGACTTCCTGTAGGCAGTCTAGGGAAATCCATGTACACAGATTCTGCTCTACGCCCAGATGCCGAGTTTCAAATTTCCCAGACTTCCCTAGCCTTTTATGGATACACGGATCAAAGTTACATACAGAATTTCTCCTGATGGCATCTACTGTGGAATGGAAGTAGGCTTACAATACATTTTCTCCTCTACTACGAGCTATTAAAGGCCTTACAATGAAGTTTTTCCCCAAGAAATGCAAGTCAAAGACATGTTGAAATACGAACGGGGGAGGGTAGTTAAGCAATTGGTAACAAACGGATGGTAAGTACAAACTGACTACACTAGTTATATACCTATTCTTCATCATGTAACGTAGCTACCAATATCATTCACTTTCTATTTTGAGTGTGACGCTCGACATCCCAACAAGACAGTGGGAGTCTGAACTATTGAGTTTGTCCTTCAATTGTTCCTATCAAACGCGAGAAGCTTCGAGTGAAGTTGTAGATGAGGTATCTCATCATAAGACATATTGACAGGTAAGAAAAAAGTTCACTATCCAGTAGATTCCTACGAGAAGTCATCCAATGTTTGAAGCAAGGATTTATTTATAGAATGGCCAATGTTGAAAGTGAACTCCAATTTATATGATCGTCTCATGTATCATGCTAGCAAACAACCAGCGACGACCATCATCTGTGTCGTCTGCAAAATTTGCGTTAATCGAAGAGTATTTCTTCAGCAAGAAACTACAAAATTCCATAGGAAGTCCCTCAAATTCTAGAATATTAGAAAATTATACAAGAAATTGCTTCGCAATGTCAAAGATACAACATAAATCATACGAACACAACTCGGCCATAGATTCTATTTGTCCCGAAGGACAACCAACACCCGTCGAGTCCAACTGGTGACTTCAAGTTACCAAGGAGAACCTCGAATACTCGCAGCACCGCCAATCGTACTTCCGTGGTTGAGCTACGAGAATTTTATTGTCAGATATCTGGTATCTGAAAGCTAATACTCACGATGTTCGAAATCTGCTTATGCACGAGCGCTAAATCTTGGGATTTTTATCAGCAAAGAGCCACCAATTGATCCACATACGCGATCACACTCACAATCAATGTAGGACATTGCTCCATTATTTTGATCCTCTACCAACATGTCACTAAATTCAATCTCAGTAGCATCCTGATTTTGCCTTGCAATAAATATCTTCGGTTTCCGACCTCCTCTGCTTAGGGTCCGATTGATCATGATGTTATGTACCTGAGTAGAGAGCGTGGTCGGAAGACGAGGTAGATGATGCTGTGTATAGCACGTCAGGCAAGAGTCAATGGGTTGTGAGAGGATTCCAGACCATTCGCGTATCAATCGACATAAAGTCATCCACGCCAAAGAGATCCTGTAACAGCTGTGGCGATGCGCCCGATCCAATCCAAAAAACCACTATTTCGTCGTTATCTCAAATTGCCGCCAGCAAAAGATCAGCACCCAATGCAAAGCGAAAGGAAAGGGCAAAACTCACCAATCATATAAATCCCTCCTGCCTCCATGAAGAAGTAGCTATTTCTCATCAATGACGGCATCCGTATCCTCTCTGGATAGGGTGATGTGTCCTTTTCTCCCCTGTTCAGGTCTTGCGTATTTACGGTGACGAGCCGTGGAAGAGCGATTTGATCATCTAAGTCGTGAATAGCAAGGAGTCGTGGATAAAGAGTGTGTATGAGGTCACGAGTAGGAAGTGAAAGGAATCGATGAGCTGTGTAGTTCCGGACATCTGAAGCTACGTGACGACCTTCAAATAGGAATGAGAGCTAAGTTGCGAGAAGTTGAGAGGACACCTGCCTTTGAGCGGCTTTGATTTAAGAAGAGCAAGAAGAAAAGCGGGAAGAGCTTTGAATGCTTCCGGAATAATAAGCTATGGTAGAGTTGTTACATCGAGTCAACTACAATTTGAGATTGAGGGTACAGACCTGAGAATTCCGGGATGCAGAGGCACACTTCGTTCTATATCCCAATAGGATAGCGGAACATTTCTCGGTAAGCTCTTCTCTTGTTATACTGAGTTTCTGCTTCCTCATGTTCAAGATAGCTGAGTAATCATCTCATTACTAAAAACAACGGGAGGTAGAAAGTCCTTTGCCCACCTTCACGCGTCAGTCTACAAATCAAAGTATCTAAATCGGCGTACTGGAACACATTCCCAGCAAGCTGGACAACCTGTAGAGCGAGATTTACTACCCGCACTCTCCGCTCACCCCATACAGTAGTATAAAGTGTAGCACATTGAATATAGGCATAACTTCGGGGATCAAGGCTACTTGAGTGCTCAAAGTCGGCCATGATTGCCCCATCGGCGTTCAAAGTACCGAAAGTAAGATCTGTTAGGTTGGTGCGCGTAAAATTCCCATAGTACTGCGAGATTCTGAGACCTACAATTTTCGTAAGACCATTAGCAGAACATATGGGTAGCCCATACCAGATGAAAGTCGCAATCGCATGGTGGCATTATAACCTTGACTCCGCCTCATCAATCTTTGCAATTGGGACTCCATAGCAACTCCGTCTCGAGCGACATCGAATCTCGGATGAAAGAACAGCTCGCCTCCTGTTTGGCTCACCACAGCACTGATGGAACCAATGTCCACGTACTTGCTGGGAGCAAGAAACATGCTCACACCAACTCCTTGTTCAGCCAATTCTTCGCCAATGTCTAACCAGGACACATCCCGAGGTTTGAATAACGATCTTTCTTTGTCCGTATCATAAAGATCAGGTTCTACAGGGGCACCTGGAAGGGCGCCTATGCCAAAGTTGGAAAGAGTTGAGTGGAAGAAGATAGCATTCCCACCGCGCCCAGCCTATCTCATCATGAGATTAGGGGTCAGGTGGGAAGTCACGAAGCTTACTAATGCAGCTAGACCTCCTCGAAGGGTCGAACCTAGACATGAATCGGGTGAAGGAGATTGTGTGAACCGTTGGGGTATTGAAGTCAGCAGAGCTTCGATTACATGTCTGAACTGGTCTCAGTTGGTGTATCAAAGAATTGGTCAAGGAGATACTACACCTTCGGGCAATTGGGTCCACGAAGAGTCCTTGCATAGGTACAAACACCTCCTCTAGATCAGCAACAACCAGCATATGCGTAATGTCTGACTAAAGAATGAATAGGTCAGCACCTGCAGGCAACATAGAAAAAGGATACTCCCACATTTAAATCATAGAATTGCAAGTTCTGGTCATAGGTTAGTATCATGAGTTGACATCCAGGAGGGAAAGAAGAATCCATTTGTTGTCCATCCAAAGTAGTTCCACCATATAGCACGGTTTTCAGCAGGTCACACGATACTTTCAAGAAGCCTGTTTCTGTGGCATCGTTCGATACATCGAGTGCAAAAATAAAGTTCATGGGGAGAGGTAGCTTGGAGCCTATAGCATGGGGAATGACAGAACAATAAGAAGGGTTTAATTTGGCTGGAGGATGTTGAGCCCAGTATTCTTCGGGTACTTTAAATTCATAGGTTCCCCGGTTGAGTTCTGGTCTTTGAGCATGATCTAATCGTAACATATTGGCGTCAAGATTGGAAAAATACTCCGTAGATACTGAACGTACTATTAGCCAGGTTGCAGAGTGAAATTAAGTTGAAACGGACACACCAACGGTTTCATGGCTACACAAATTGCACTTCCACCGCATCCCACCTGCCAACCATACACACCACGGATTAACATAACTCCTGCACTTGCCGCACCGGGGTGGACCTGTTGCACTAAAATCGACGACAGGAATAGCATCCTCCCGTGGATCTGGCTCTGCAAAAGGTTGTACAAGGACAGAAAGAGGCATTGCACAGTCATCTGCAAGTCGAGAGCTTGAAGGAAGATTCCAGGTTGTTACTCGGATGTATCTAGGAGACGAGTTGCCTGAGAAGATAGATAACACAGAAGATGGTCAGGGCAAGAAAGTGCAGGTCGAACTGGACAATTACCTTGATCGACAGCAGCAAAATCTGATGTCGAAAGAGGTGCATAAGCGCCAGGAAGGGTTGGATAGAACTTGTCCTCCCATACTTGAGAATCTATCTCAATTCCTTCGATAGGAGAAGGAACCTGACTGAGTTCAATGCGAGGTCGCAGACCTATTCAACACCAGCACTTTGACACTCGATTGCTAAACAATCGCTTTCAAAAAGCACAAACCTTTATACCCGAGCCCAGCGGTGTGTGGTGGTTGAGGAATATGATTCTGCATTGAGAAGCAGAAGGGATAAGTCTCAGCTCGCAAATTCACCGGCCCGAGTGGTATTCACTCTGTTTACACGTGATCGTTTGTTTTGATCCAGCATTTATTATTCCGCAACAAGCAAGCTAGTGCCAAGACGTGGAGGGCCTAAGCAGGGTCCAACGTTAGGTGGTGTGTCTACAGAAGGCATGCAACCATACCAGGAGGTGTAGGCGGAGCGTGATCTCAGTTGGACTCATTGTAAGGGTCAGGATCATCATCAGAATCATCATGAACATCTTCGAAGGTCAGAAACGAAACCCAGTGAATGTATCCTCTTTTTATGAATATCCCACCTTACCTATAAATTTCAATGGGACCTGGAAATTGGTAAGAACGAGTGAAATTCCTCTCTCCGACGAACCTGAATTTCGGACGTCCAAATTCTGTGTGGAGGATAGTTCTAGCACATCTTTGCGCTATAGCAGGGCCTGCATTAGCGTACGTCCCTCGTAGGAGCCATCTGATCATGTAGGTTGATTTGAGCATGGTTTGATGACCTTCAAATCTCCAATGAGTATTTTTAGAAGTCCATAACCGTAGAGACTCAATTGATCAATCTACTCTGATCGATTGACGACTGGTTTGTGTAAAGCGTTTCTCGGAATGATGTACAATAACTATACGAGGTTTATACAACTCAGAATAACAAATCTGTTGTATGAGCAGAGTCAAAAATAAATGTACTTTCGTCATCTAGGCACTTGACCCTTATCCGTCGACCTGGTATCAGGTTTGACCTCGAAAAGTAGAGGGTCTGGAAATGCGAGAAAGACGCCATTTGCTCATTAGCATTGCCGAATGACCTCAAAATATAAGCTAGTCAAAAAATTCGGAATGTCGAGAGAAACACAATGCAAGGTATGCTGAGTAACCAATCTATCTGAGGTTTGATCAGGATGAGGCAAGAGAATGCTTTAGGGTCTTCTGTCAAGTGGGTAGTACTGGGGTCATAATACCTCGATACAGCTACTTTATTCTTGGAACATAAATATCTTTGCGGCCAATTCGGAAAGCGATCAATGAGAGTACACCAATCCGCCAGGAAAGCCATATCCTCAATGCATACAGGATCCTGACATGCAGTTATCGACAGAAGCTGCTAAAGTATCAATCACATTCTGATATCACAGTGATTACTTGTATAAATTAAATATCAATTACAAATGGCAGTACGAACCAGGCAGAAGCCTGGCCGAAGACATAAAACTAGATGGTATCAGGGCCACTTCAGAAAAGAAGTGGGGATGTAGCACGCTGCCCGATGTGCAAATCCATATAATATAATATGGTGCTCGTTGTAAAGCTAGCGTGCCTTTAATCTGAATGCGGTGGGATGGCAGGATGAACTGCGTCATCCAATTGCCGCGCCAGTTGAATGACGACCGCACACGAGAGATCACACAAGAGAAATGAACTCACCGTATTTGATCCTTCGAGTATTTTGAGTCTTGACCTCCAGACGAATCCAAGACTATCTTGATTTCTTGACCCACCTCCTCCCCTTGGATTCGCCTGGGACTATCTTGAAGCTTGATGCCTTGACCCTCCAGCTCCCCTTGAATTTGTCCAGGAACATTCAGAAATCTTGACCCTCCACCTTCCCCCCTGGACGAATTCAGTATTATACTTGATTTCTCCCGGACGAATCCAGACTATCTTGATTTTTGGCCCGCCTCCTCCCCTGGATTCGCCTAGGAATATCTTGACGCTTGATGTCTTGACCCTCCGCCTCCCCTTGAATTCGTCCAGGAACGTTCGAAATCTTGACCCTCCACCTTCCCCCCTAGACGAATTCAATACTATAATTGTTTTGATTTCCCCCCAAGCGAACCCAGTCTATCTTGATATTTTGACCCGCCTCCTCCCCTGAATTCGCCCAGGAATATCTTGGTGCTTGACCCTCCACCTCCCCTCGAATTCGTCCAGGACTATCTTGATGCTTGATGTGCCTTGACCCTCCACCTTCCTACTTGGATGAATTCAATACTATACTTGATTTCTGCCGGACGAATCCAGGACTATCTTGATATCTTGACCCTCCTCCTCCCCTTGGATTCGTCCAGGACTATACTCATGTCTTGACCCTTCAATTCTTTGATTTGTGTCCTTGTATTTTTTTTCCAGTATTAAGTGTTGGATCAAGCTGAGGATCAGGACAAGGTCTTCATCATCAATTTTTACTTCAATCGCACGGAGACGGAATGCAACATTTCGGACATCAGCAATCCATTGGGACATTGGCCGGCCTTTCTTCTTCTTCATCACCGAGAACTTCCGGCACAGGGCGAGTCGGGTAGCGAGACCTCGGGCACGATGAACACGTTCAAGTTCAGTCCAAATTTCGGCAGCGGTTTCAGCAGTCATGTGAGCAAGTTGATCAGTTTCAACAGCAAGGATCATCTCGGCACAGGCTTCAGCATTTTCGGGTCCAAGCTTTGCCAGCAACCGAGTTTGGCCCAGTGGTTGGCTTAGGTAACTCTCCAGTGGCAACTTCAGTAAAGCCTTTACGAGTGAGTATGGCACGCATAATCACAACCCATATCTCGTAGTTCTTGTTATTGAGCTTGATGTGGGAATCTTTGTCAGATGGCATGATGGGAGTGGAACAATCAATGGGTTTGGCAACAATGACGACGATAAGCAATTTCAGCCTTGCTTGGAGCAGGTACGACAACGATAACGACGGCGATAATGATAACGATAAGTAACTTCGGCCTCACTCCAGGCAGTTCGGGTACGATCAACAACAACGACAAGAACGACGAGCGAATTCAGCCTCGCTTGGGGCAACAATGGGTACAATCGGAGCGGCAACGACGACGGCGGTTTCAACGACAACAACGGGCAGTATTCAGCGACAGCGAGCAAAGGCTTGATTTATGACTAGCCAAGTCCCGCGCGTTTGTGTTGCCTCAGCTTTATCCAACATTAAGGTCATTTTTTCTTGGCGTCCTCAAGTAGCGGTTCGGTGGAGTACGAGGTCCGCCACTGCATAAAGCATAGTATATGGTATACCCAAAACAGGAGAAGAGGAGTGAGAGGGCGGGAACCAAGAAGCGTTTGGTGCCTGCTTTCGGTCTAGCAAGCCTTATAAGCGCGGAAAAATGTCGCTGACGGCTGTGTGTTGCGACCCTGAGGGACAAGACCCGATTGTGAGATCTCTCTCTCTTGCACGCAGCAATCCCCTGCCTCCTCCCATGTTTTACAAAAATCTCCATTGCACGAGCATAGTTGCAGATGTCTCCAATAAGCAGCTCGATAGAGGGGGATGAGGAAGACAAACATCGACCTGCCGTGCGTGCGAACTTTTGTGGCGTTCATTCTTACCACAACAGCGGCCCGGCATCCAGGATAAAACTTGTCCCGAAACGAACAAAAAGCATTTCGGAGCATGAAACAATTACGGTGTTGTTGGTCAGGTGGTGAGCAGACGAGCATCGGATGACTCACCAAATGATTAGAATGTTCTAGCATAGCCCTTGTTATTGGTGTCGGACAATTGATGCCTTGTCCAAAAAAACCGGTTTTGAGACCTACTCGCTCATCAGCCAGCGTCTAGATGTCCTGTCTATTCTTAGTGTAAGGTAGTGTGGGCGATAAGAACAAACATGAACATACTCAATCCGTCATCTGTTTGCCAATTTCCAGTCAGAGTCACGTCAAGACTCAGAAGCCTGAAATGGAGAAAAGCCGTGTTCCAGAATTTTATGGTTTCGTGGTCTGGGCCTCAACTTCATTCCTTTTCATTCTTTACATTTTATGGGCGCTCCTGCCTGACAGTTGGATCATGGCCTTTGGCATCAACTGGTACCCAAACAGGTGAGCCTTGCCATACACGGTGAACCATGAGCTCAAAACTGTCTGTAGAGAATGGTCGATTCTCATCCCAGCGTGGTCCATTGTTGTTATTATACTGACTTACATTGTTTATTGGTCACTTGCCTTGATGGGAACACCGAGATTCTCTGACTTGAGCACGGTGACAGGTAGGAAAGTTCTATCAACGACTGTTCAGACTTCAAACATAGTTTTGGCTTTAGACTCTTTCGCTCAGTTTCCACCTTCGGGTCAGCATCCAAATCCCTATTTAACATCAACACACCCCTCGGCCATCCCTCAGTTATACGACATACCAATCGGAATGGTAAATCGGGTCCTATATCACCACAGAATGGATAAACACCAGTGATATTACAACTCTACAGCCAGCTTATGATGAAACAACTCTGTATTCAATATATCAAATCATGCTCGTAGACATCTGAATTATGGTATTGAGATAGTGAGAGAATGACTTCTGGATAGCGGTTGCAAGGGGAGCTGTGCGATCAGATTCGTATTAATCACCTAGCTAATTCAATTCGACATTATAAGCTGTTTCGCTGGCAAACACTCACCTAAGGCCCTCCATGCCTTTGGACTAATTTCAACTATTTCATCAGAAAATCTGTCTGTATCATCCCGGTCATTCTCTCCTCGAGATTTCGTTTTCGGATCCTTGTGGGCAGTCATTGTCTTCTCATTGTTCGCATCAAAAAAGATTAAACTCGAACGCTTTCTGGACAGGTGTTGTCGAGGTTCAGTATTGCAGACAGGTGGGGACAATCCAGAAAACCTGGATTTGATTTTAGATTCTGAGGGAAGAGACGATGCCAACTGTTGCTGACGCAGATATGAAAATGGGCGATTGTTCCCCGTCTTCGCCAAAGAATGTTTTCCCAGCGGAGTGACGTTGGTCTCGTTCCGACGTAATCTGTTCGTGGACAATGCCATTGGTACCGACCGCCTTCGTTCCTTATACTCGTTGCCTCTCTTCTTACTTGATCTCGAAGCTTCTTGCTTAGTAGCGGAAGAAGATGAAGACGAGGAATGTTCTCTCTTCAACTGTCCTAACGCCCACCTCATTCTCCAACCCTGAGCAACTTTTTTCACCCTCTCCTCTTTCATTTTCATCGCGACCTCCTCTGCATCATCGTCCAGCCCCATCTCCATTTCAGTATCCACATTAATACTCGCTCCCCTTGGTTCGCCAGTAAACGCAGTTTTCTGATTAGCTTGTGGCAAAGGTAACATCCGCGAAATGAAATCCAATTTTGAACCTGATCCAGACTCTCTGTCGGCATTTGGCTTTGACTTGGAAGCTGATAGATCTCTGTCGTTCACTCCAGGCATCAAAGGAGGGAATCTCTGAATGGCAACCTTCATTTTGCTCTGACGCTCAACCAGACCCATCTCGAATTTTGAGTTTGTTGGCAATTCCGATTCTTCCTCGTCAGACTCTGTTTCGCTGACGTCTACTCCGAGATGACTCTGGAGATCTGGACCGTTGTATACGGCCTTGTGCACTTCCGGATCGTTTCCAATAGATAAGGATTCTATAGGGGCTTTTAAAGGTTCGCCAGTATGCGGGATTCCAATTCCACCAATCCCTGATGAGCATGACTGACGTCTCCTTTTCCTGATAGCTGAGATTGGACTCGAGATCGGATCAGCGTCAAAGTCATCGTCTCGTAATTTTCCGCTCCTTCCTCTGGTATTAATGCCCCCTCTTGCATTATCTTCTTTACTATGGGTGCTCAGAGAGCTCTTCCGTTTCTTCTTTCTCAAAGGCGTCGATACGACAAGGCTAGGAGAAGATACAAACTGCGTTTCCGGCAGATATATTGATTGTGGTGACATATAACCATCCTCTTGTATCACTCCGTCAACTGGCTCATCAAGATCAAGATCGATGTCTTGAGTTGGAGAAACATTCGCCTTCAATGAAAGTGTGGTCAAAATATCTTCATCTTCGTCTTCGTCTTCGTCTTCGTCAATCGCAATGTTGATGTTTTCTTTATTGGGCTCCAGCAACTGAGAAGGATCGGCAACTGGTCTTTCCGAGAGACGATCGGGTTTTTGAGCACCGGTGGAAGATGTCGAGAAAAACTTTGATTGAAAGGCTCTTTGAGAGCACTGTCTCCGATTGGCCAAATCTAGATCCAGGACTTCGCCTAACCTCCGCTTTCCGCTCGAAGCCCCTGCCACAGAGAGCTTCAGTCCGGGTCCGGAATCTGCTGGTTTCTCTCCAGAAATAATGCGTCCAGGGGCTTTGGGAAAAGTCAGGACAAGGTGAGAATTACCAGATACTGAAGCCCACCAAAGAGGCTGAGGTAATTCCCAGTCGTCTCTTCTCTTTCTCTGCAGCGTCCTGGGGAAGATTTTGATACTTTGCCCGATGGTTTGATTGCCCGTGGCTTGAAATTAGGATTTATATCCCTCATTGGTTCTCGTGTTATCGGATCAGTGTCTCCGACCGCGATGCTCGTAGCAAGTTCTGGTTTCATATTCCTTGGCCGTTGTCAGGGCGTGCATGAAAATTTTCAAAAAGGCTGACTTACTCGCCTACATAAATGTCCACTTCGTCGTCCCATTTGCCTTCTACATCGTTCAAATGAACCAACTGTTTGCTCAAAGGATCATAGACTCTTTGAAAGCAAAAGCATTTGTCTGCTAGGTTGAATCGATCCAGGTATCCGTTCGGTACAGTCTTCTTTCCCTCGAGCGTGATTGCTCTCACAACGCTTTCAACAGTCTTCCATTTCCTCAACAGATAATTCGCCGTTTTGAGTCCGATTCCAGGGATATTGGGTAGATAATCACAGCCACTGAGTATTGCCATGGCACGAAATTGTCGGTCGTTCAAGCCGACAAGGTTGATGGGAGACGAATCCAGTGCGGTAGGCCTCACTGAACCAAAATCGTCTCGTGATATGTGGCAGACCGTACTTGCTACATGGTCCAATTTGAAAAGTACATTTTTGCAGCCAAATACGAGGAGATCAGAGTCTTCAGTGAGAATAGCCGAAACAAGTCCAACGCGCTCGAGGTATGCAAGTTGAGCATCGGCTTCATATGGGGCTACGACATATTGCACATTTTCTGCCTTGAGTGCCTTAGGGTACCGGGGAAGTATCAGTGGTCATCCCGCCCGAGAGACTGAGAACTCATACCTTGATATACTGATAAGCCATTTGTGGTGTGACATCAATGCATTTGACGAAGTACTCCCGGGCCTGTGAATGTTTCGCTTGGGCTAACAACGCTTTTCCACGAGACAGGTTCTCTTCTCTGAGCTGTTTGCGTTCAAGCTCTGTCCCCCTCTTGGCGGGCAGAGGTCCACCGTCGAAAACGACATACGGTTCGATAGCAAAATGCCGAAGCAGTCTCACACGATGCATAACATAGTCGACATATCTGAGTAAAATGAAGCCAAGTGGAAAAGAAAAAAAATGACACATGCCTATGTGTTGGCTTTCCTGTAGCTAATTCCGTCGCGCAAGAATATACGCCCTTGTGTAACCAAACGTAGGCATCGACAGCAACAGTCTGGCCTCGGAAATCCGAGAGGTGTCTTGTCTTCTGTATGGTTTTGAGTGCTGGCAATAAACCACTAATGCCCATGCTCACCACTGGCAAGGTGGCACTGT
>Ga0153948_1000586_pt1 | contig 19760 bp, 17 predicted proteins | sample TSNJ032MetaG_FD_104696 | JGI IMG/M metagenome (GOLD analysis project Ga0153948, IMG submission 104696) | Attine ant fungus gardens microbial communities from New Jersey, USA - TSNJ032 MetaG | ecosystem: Host-associated > Fungi > Mycelium > Unclassified | place: USA: New Jersey, Wharton State... | reverse complement strand
GTTGATCTCCTTGCCGATATAGGTCATTTCGGCCATGCCAATGATCGATGCGAGCGACGTGTTCTTGACGATCTGAACCATGAAGCCGACCGTTGGCGGCGTCGCGATGCGAATGGCCTGAGGCATGATGACGAGGAACAGCCCCTGCAATCCAGTCAGTGCGAGGCAGTCGGATGCCTCCCACTGCGTGCGCGGTACGGATTGCAGACTTCCCCGCCAGATGGCGCCAAGAAAGGCGCTTGCGAAGATCGTCATCGCAAGGCTGGCCGCAAAAAGCGACGAAACTTCAATGCCAAAGACCGGCAAACCAAAGTAAACGATGAACATCAGGATCAGAACCGGTGTGCCCTGCACCAGAACGATATAACCATCGACCAGAGCAACAAGAGCCTTGTTCTTCGCTATTCCAGCCAGCGCCACGGCAAAGCCAAGCAGCCCACCGAATATGAAGGCAATGATGGAGAGCAGAACTGTCCAGACCAATCCCTGCAGCAGAACTTCAATGTGAATCCAGGAGAAATTCGTAAACATCCCGACCTCCTAAAGATTGGTGCCAAGACGGCGTTTGCGTGGAAACAACGCCAACCCCAGAAGCTTGAACAGCCCCCGCATCAATAGGGAAAGGACGAGATAGATGACCAGAATGACGAGATAGACTTCGAAAGAACGAAATGTCATCGACTGGATTCTGGACGCAGCCCCGGTCAACTCTTCAGCCGATATCTGCGACGCCACGCTCGTTGCCAGCATCAACAGCACATACTGGCTGACGAGAGCGGGATAAACCTTCTCAAGCGCAGGCGGCAGCATGATCCCCGCAAGCATTTGCAAACGGGACAAACCCAGCGTGTCAGCGGCTTCCAGCTGGCCGGGATGAATGGCCTGCAAGCCCGCACGAATGATCTCGCTGGAATAAGCGCCGACATTGATGGTCAGGCCGATCAGCGCCGATGTTTGGGCGGAAAACTTGACGCCCATGGAAGACAGTCCAAAATAGACCAGAAACAGCTGCACAAGCAGAGGTGTGTTGCGGATTGCCTCCACATAGATCGCCACGAGAATACGCAGAAACTTGTATTTGCTGATGCTGGCAACCGCACAGATCGTACCCAGCACGAAGCCAAGCACCGTGACGATCAGGGACATCTGGATCGTCGCCAATGTACCCTTGAGCAGTAGCGGCCAGTACTGGCTGAGGAAGCTGAAACTGAATTCGTAACTCATAGAGACTTCACCAGTTCAGGCGAAGAACCCAGCAAAGTACAAGCCAGTTTCTGATCCGAGCCCTGCCGTTGGCAAGCGGATGTTCCAGCTGGAACACAGCCGTGTGCAATCACGCAATCGAAGATTGCAGCGTACAATCCAGTCACAAGTAATTCCTCCCAAGCTCGATGCGCTCTACCCTCGCAAGGGTCTCCTCGAAGCGACATCTGCTCAATTTCAATCAAGCTAATTCTAACTTATGACATATGTCAAGATCGAAGCTTGATTTCTTTGCGATGAGGATGAAACTGTCCAACTCACCCAAAAATCATTCCGGTTTTCGATCGAAGATTATCGTGTGCACGCTAAACGCAGACGACGCAAAACGAACCGGTCGGGCAATGACCGGCCGGCTTGATCTGATAAAAATGCATTGAAATAATTTAATAAAACCGCATCTAAGATCGACCAGAAGGGCTATCGGCGGAAAAGAACCATCGCCCTTTTCCGGTCATACCCGTTCAGGCGAGCGCCGCACTCAAATCATGAGAGAGATCATTGATTTCCCGCAGGTCCAGCTCGGATTCCACATGTTCAAGGTGGTGTGCCATCAGATCGGCGGCCTTTGTGACGTCGCCATGCAGAATCGCTTCCACAATCTCCGCGTGTTCATCAGGCCCGCAGTTGAAGCGGTTGGTATTGCGATAGACAGCCGTAATGAGAGACGTGCGCGAAATGAGATCGCGCATCGTCGTAAACAGAAAATCTGACTCTGTCAGTTCCGCCAGCAGCAGATGAAAACCACCCGACAGTTTGATGATATCGGTCGTGACATTGTTTTTGTTGGCGACACGTTCTTTCGCAACATGTTCGCGCAGGATCTTGATCTTGTCCTTTGACGCCGAGCGTCCGAGGCGCTCGACCACGCATCGCTCAACAGTACGGCGCACAAAGAAAACGTCCCGCGCTTCTTCCACGGTCGGTTTGCAAACAAAAGCGCCGCGATTGGGAATGATAGTGACAAGCCCTTCCCGTTCAAGCGCGGCAAGCGCCTGACGGATACGCGCACGGCTGACGTGAAAAATCGCCGCCATCTGCTCTTCTTTAAGTTGCACTCCCGGACGCAGACGGCGCTCGGCAATGGATAGCCATACTTTCTCAACAATCTGCTGCGTCGAGACACCTGTCTGATCAGTCATGGTCTTGCTCCCGTTCCGATTCAGGAAGCGTGATGCGACCGAAAAAGTCAACTATTGCAACCGCAAAGCGCCTACAAAATTGTCAACAATACATTGTGATGCTTCTATTTCAGGCACATATTCCGCAGATGGCGTCCGTATTGCCCGTCTTCACGCGCGGATAGTCATAGGTGTTCACCTTCGAAGTCGCGTAGCCTGCTCCGACCAGAGCTTCGGCAAGCTTCACCGCCGCCGCGACGCCATCGATCACCGGAACGCCGGTTGCATCGCGCAGCCTGTCGCATAAGGACGTCATGCCCGCGCAACCAAGAATAATCGCCTCTGCCCGATCTTCGCGCTTGGCGAGTTCGATCTCGTTGATCAAAAGCCGTTCTGCTTCCGCAGGATCTTCCTCCAGACCCAGCACCGGCAAATTGATCGCACGCACTTTTCTGCAATGACGATCCGCGCCGTAGTCACTGACCAGATCTTCGATGATCGGAACCGACCGCGGCAAGGTCGTGATGATTGAAAAGCGACGGCTGATCGTCATGGCCACCTGTACTGCGGCCTGACAAATACCCAGCACCGGACCCTTTGCGATCTCGCGCGCCGCATGCAGGCCGGGATCGTCAAAGCAGGCGATCACATAGGCGTCCACGCCTTGCGCTTCACCTTTTCGGATTTCCGCAAGCATGCCCGGCACCGCCAGTGCTTCGTCGGCGCCACCTTCAATGCTGACAGGCGTGTCGGCAGGATTTGAGGCTGAGACCTTGGTGCTGCTGTGTTTGACGAGCAGAGCACTATCAAGAGCTTGCGCTGTCATAGACGCTGTTGAGTTAGGATTGATCAGATGAATGTGCATGATAAAAATTCTCGAAGAACCGTTGTTCTGGCCTAGTTTTCCGGCTTCACGAAATCGGCGATGGGCGGCGCCTTCAAAACGAACTGGCGATCTGAAGTGATGTAATTGTCGGCGTGAAGCCGGGCAATCGGTTGATAGAATTCCGGATCGACGTAGTGGCCGTTGGCATCCAGGCAATTGCGACGGACATGCATATGCACGACCTCGCCCAGTATGAGTGCGCGACGCGGATAATCGATCACCCGCTCGACACGACACTCAAAGGTGCAAGGCGCTTGCGCAGCGAAAGAGACATCGATTTTGTGGCAGGGTGTCGCTGCCAGCCCGGCCATTTCCAGCTCATCGATCTCACTGTCAAAGCCCAACCCGCAAACCAGCATCTGCTCCGACAAAGCCATGTCGACCATGCTGATTGCGAACTCGCCGGTGCGACGGATATTCGCCAGCGTGTCCTTTTCCTCACCCGAAAGACGCGGTTGAATGCCCAGAGCAACAATGGCCGGGTCATGCGAAAACACGTTGAAGAAACTCATCGGCGCGGCATTGCTGTGGCCCGCCGGTGAACGAGTTGTCACAAGTGCAATCGGTCGCGGGCCGATGAAATTCGTCAGAAGCCTGTAACGGCTTTGAGGGTCCAGCTCTTCAAAATCGAATTCCATCACGTCCCCGAAACCTGATCTATTATCTACAATAATATTTCATATTGTCGACAATTTAACAACCCGCTTTAACTTCGCCTGAAGCACTTTTCCGCAGATCTTGTCACCTTTTTCAAACGTCAAACCGATGACCAAAGCGGCGATTGCGGATCGGGCATCAGGCAGCAGCAGCTGCTGCCTCTTCGACGAGATGACAGGCGACGCGCGTGCCATTCGACAAAGTCTGCATCTTCGGTGCTTCCTGCGCACAGCGCGCCACCGCAAACGGACAGCGCGGATGGAACGTACAGCCTGATGGCGGCTTTAACGGACTTGGAACTTCACCACTTGCCGGGGCGCGGTTGCGGTTGGGTGCAGCAATGTTAGGGATCGTCTGCAACAAGAGCTGCGTATAGGGATGACGAGGCTGTGCGAAGAGTTCCTCGGTATCGCCCTCCTCAACAATCCGCCCCAGATACATCACCGCGATGCGGTCGGACATGTGGCGGACGACGCTCATATCATGGCTGATAAAGAGGTAGGTGAGACCCAGTTCATCCTGCAACCGGCGCATAAGATTGAGCACCTGTGCCTGCACCGAAACATCCAGCGCCGAAGTCGGCTCATCGCAGACGAGAAATTCAGGCTCGCTCGCCAAGGCGCGCGCAATTGAAATGCGCTGCCGTTGCCCACCGGAAAACTCGTGCGGAAACTTTTCGCCGTCGGAAGGTGAAAGCCCAACAGTTCGCAGAAGTTCTTCCACCCGCTCGGTGACTTCCGTCGCTGTCTTTCGCAGTTTCAATTCCCGCAATGGTTCAGCGATGATGTTCTTGACGCGCCAACGGGGATTGAGCGACGCATAAGGGTCCTGAAATATCATCTGCGCCGACAAAGGCGCACCACTTTTGCCGGGCGCAAACCGCATTTGGCCGCTCGTCGCGCCGTGCAATCCAGTGACCAGTCGGGCCACGGTGGACTTTCCACAGCCGCTTTCGCCGACGATACTCAAGCAACCACCTGCTGGCACCGTAAAGCTGATGTCGTTTACGGCCTGGAGGAACTGGCGCGGCTTGCGCTCAATCACTCTGTTGAGCCATGGAGCAGAGACATCAAATGTCTTGACCAGACGCTCAACGATCAAAGCCGCAGTTTCTTTCGACAGGTTTGTCATACAGTGCCTCCTGCATTCAGCCAGCAAGCGCTTGCGCCAAGATTGGGATTTTGACTGACAAGGTTGAGTTCAGGGCGCTCTTCAAGACAGCGGGACACCGCCACCTTGCAACGCGGATTAAAAGCGCAACCCTTGGGAATAGCGTCAAGACGCGGCATTGAGCCATCAATCTGGTTCAGCTTTTCCACGCGCGCGCCAAGCGAGGGAATCGACGCCATCAAGCCCTGCGTATAGGGGTGACGCGGCTGATGCAGCACTTGCTCAACAGGCCCGATCTCGATCAGTCGCCCTGCATACATCACGGCGATGCGATCAGCGGCTTCGGCAATCACGCCCATATCGTGGGTAACGAGCATAACGGCGGTTTGCTTTTCCTTGCACAGTTTGCGCAGGAGCGAAATGATCTGGGCCTGGATCGATACATCCAAGGCGGTCGTCGGTTCGTCCGCGATCACCAGTTTTGGTGATGCAGCAAGCGCAAGTGCAATCACCACGCGCTGTCGCATACCACCCGAAAACTGATGCGGGTATTGGTTGACGCGATCCTCCGGCGAAGGAATGCCGACATCGCGCAGCAACTGGATAGCCCGTTCACGCGCCTGAGCTTTACCAAGACCAAGATGCCGCCGGATCGTTTCAACAAGCTGCGCGCCCACCGTGAACAGCGGGTTGAGCGAGGTGAGAGGATCCTGAAAAATTGCGCCGATTTCACGCCCGCGAATTTTCTCCATAGCGCGGTCGTCCAGTGTGTCGATCCGGCGCTTGCCAAGCCACACTTCACCATCGGCGATATGTCCGGGCGCTTCCAACAAGCCCTGAATGGCCAAGCCCGTCATGGACTTGCCAGCTCCGGATTCACCCACAACGCCAAGGATTTCACCGGGGCGGATCGACAGGCTCACATCAGATAAAGCCGTAACCGTGCCATGACGCCCCGGAAAATCCACGCGCAGATTGCACACTTCAATGACTGGTTCTTGCATGTCATGCATTGAAATCACCTTCTATCGGATAGCTGGAAGGGAAGATTTCCGCGACAGAAGGATGGTTCCAGCTGCGCTCGGGATATTTCGCGATAAGCCCATCGAACTGGGCCTGCGCCTGACTACGGGCTTGTTCCATGTCGAGCCCTGCGAGCTTTCGATTGATCATGGAAGCGCGACCATCGACAAAGACCGCACGCGTGATCTTGCCCGAACCGCCGATGACAATCGTCGTGATCGGGTCAACCGTCGCGGCCATGATGGTGTCGTCAAGATCGAAGACCGCTATGTCTGCCCTGGCACCTGGCGACAGATGACCGATATCAGCACGTCCAAGCGCCTTTGCGCCACCAATCGTCGCGGCGTCAAAAAGATCAGCCGACCGCAAACAGTCCGGTGCACCATCGGCGATACGACCGGCAATAAGGCCCGTCAGCAAATTCATGAGCATGTCAGGCGGCGTGGTATCGGTGCCCATGGCAATATTGATACCCCGCTTGCGGCAAGCGGAGAAGGATTTGAGGATCGAGCCACTGCGTGCCGATACGAGCGGGCAATGCACAATGGAAACGCCATTGGCCGCATAGAGGCCCAGATCTTCATCCGTTGCATTCGTCGCGTGAGGCGCAATCATCCGGTCGCTGAGCAGACCATGTTTCGCAAGCCAGACCGGAGCCGTCGAGCCGTGCAGCATCCGCACAGTATCAACTTCCATCGTGCCTTGAGCCATATGAAGGCGGAACTTGCAGCCAAGATCGCGCGCAGCCGCATCAGTGCGTTGCAACAATCCAAGTGTCGAGGTCTCGACCCGATCCGGGGCCAGCATACCACGCACGAGATCGCCGTGCCGGCCGTTCTGACGCTCGATATAGGCAATGGCGTCTTTCAGCCCCTGAAAGCCACGTTCTTCGTCGAAAACGGGAACGATCTTTCCCGGCTCCTCCAGAACCATACCGCCGGAACGGTAGGCAGGACTCAGGTAAACGCGTAGTCCCAGTTCACCGGCTGCCTCGGCGGCAGCGTCGAACTCGGCAACTGTTTCGCCCCATTCGCGATAGAACAGGGAAGCGATGGGTGCAGCTGTGGTGATCCCGTTTAACAGAAGCTGACCGAACGCAAAGCGCTTTTGAAAAGCCAGCTCGTCCTGACTGTACATCTCATAAGGGCCAGCCTCGACATAAGACCGTGGCCAGACGCGGCCCTTGGCCCAACCGGGATGGTTGTCTATGCCAAGAATGGTGGTGTCGAGGTCAGACAAGGCATCAAGGTCGATAAGACCCGGGGAGATCAGCGCATTGCCGAAATCGATGCGGCGCGCCAGTTCACCGGTGAAACCATGCCCAACAAAGACAATCTCACCATTGTCGAAAACGACTTCGCCATTGCGCAAAAGCGTATGGCCGCCATCCTTGTGCCCAACCACCCAGCTGGCAGTAATCAGGGTCCGTCCATCAGGACGCTGACCAAGCGTTAATGTGTCGATCGCATTGTTCATCACGGCATCTCCACCACAGCAACGCCGTTACGTGCAGTGACGCGACCGTTCTTGACCACCAGAGGGCGCGGCGCGATATCCACCACGGCATGGGCCAATGTTTCACCCGTCAGAAGGGTAAAGTCGGCATTGCAGCCCACATCCAGACCATAGTTATCAAGACGCATCACATCCGCGCCGCCCTGCGACACGATATAGAGGAGATGTTCCAGATCATGATCTGAACGGACGCCATTTTTCATGCCAATGATCTTGGCGCGATCCAGCATATCGGGCTGCCCCCATGGGCCCCAGGTGTCGCGAATGCCATCACAACCACCACCAATGCGCACACCCGCTTCCTTGAGGCGCTTGATCGACGGCACCGTGGCCGATGGCGCGCCGGTCGTCAGAATTGCGACATCCAGTGCCGCGATCTGTTCGATCAACTGGCCGACACGCAAGTAATCATTCATGCCGAGCGCGAAAGCATGGCTGATCGCCACCTGCCCTTCCATACCATTGGCACGGATACGCTCGAAGATGAGCTCCATCGTGAATGCGCCGAGATCACCCGTCTCATGCAGATGAATATCAATCGCCACGCCGTGCTTGAGAGCAAGGGCGAACAGAATGTCGAGCTGTCCCTTCGGGTCGCGATCGATACCGCATGGATCAATGCCACCCAGAACTTCACAACCCTGACGCAAGGCCTCATCGAGCAATTCTTCCGTACCGGGCATGACCATCAGACCCGACTGCGGGAATGCAACGATCTCGATATCAATGATGCCTTTCAGCTTCTCGCGTGTTGCCCAGACGCCTTCAACCAACGACAATCCATGGGTGGGATCGATATCGACATGGCTGCGGATATGCGTTGCGCCATGGGCGGCAAGACCGATTGCGTGACGCATCGACTGGCGATGCGGATCAAGGCCGATTTCCAGCCGGTGTTCCCGTTCGAAATCGATGCGCTCGCGCAGGATCGCAGCACGATTATTGACATGCCAGGGCATGCCCCACGTCGTCTTGTCGAGATGAGTATGCGCATCGATCAAGCCGGGCGCCATGATTGCATTGCCACCATCTTCGATGGCCATGCCCGGCTCTGCCTCGAACCGTCCGAAACCGGCAATCTTCCCATCCTTGATCAAAACATCGCACGTATCGCCAGCCATAGGGCGCACGTTGCGGAGCAAAAGATTGTTCATCGATATTACCTCAGTTTCGGATTGAGAGCATCGCGCAGCCAGTCGCCAAGCATATTGACGGCCACGACCAGCAGGCAGAGCTGAATGACGGGAAAGAGCACGATCCACCAGGAACCGGAGAACAGGAACTGGTTGCCGATACGGATCAAAGTCCCGAGAGATGGCTGACTCGGCGGCATGCCGATGCCAAGGAAGGAGAGCGTGGCTTCGGTAAGGATGGCCATGCCGAAGTTAAGCGTTGCCGCCACCATGATGGGGGTCAGCGTGTTTGGCAGAATATGTCTCGCCATGATGCGGCGCGCGGGCACCCCGATCAGACGGGCGGCGGACACATAGTCCTTGCCGGTTTCAACGATGGCCTGAGCGCGGACGGTTCGGGCATATTGCACCCATGCAGAGAGCGCGATGGCCAGAATGAGAACAGCGGATGCCCCTACTTCACGAAGGCTCACCGGCAACATCTGCCGCACAACGGTTGAAACCAGAATGGCGACCAGAATGGTTGGAATCGACAATGTGATATCGCCAATGCGCATCAGCAGATTATCGATGAAACCACCGAAATAGCCTGAGACCAAACCGGCACTCATGCCGATGACCAAGGAAAGCACAACCGAAGCGATGCCAATGACGATGGATATGCGCGTGCCATAAAGAATGGCGGAAAGCATATCGCGACCCTGAGTATCAGTACCCAGCAGGAAGGGCCATTCGCCGCCCTCTTCCCAGATCGGCGGCAGCTCGGCTTTCCACATATCAAGTGCTGCGCCATCATAGGGATTCTGCGGTGCAATGAGGGGTGCAAACAACGCCGTCAGGATCAGGATTGCGAGCAGTGCTGCGCTGATCATCGCGGTTTTGCTGTGTGTGAACGACCACCACAAGTCGCTTTTACGGAGCCGCTGCAAAAGCGACGGGCGTGAGATGGTGGTGGTTTGCGTGGTTGGGGTGCTCATCGGCTTTGACTCCACAATCGGTTCCATGGGCAACTCAACGCGCCGTGCGCAGGCGTGGATCGATCACCGCATAGGCAATGTCCACAAAAGTGTTGAGCACAACGAAGATGAAGGAAATGATGCAGAGATAGGCTGCCATGACCGGGATATCGAGGAAGGTAACGGCCTGAATGAACAACATGCCCATGCCTGGCCATTGAAACACGGTTTCGGTAATCAACGCAAAGGCGATCAGCGAACCGACATTCATTGCTGTCATGGTCACAACTGGCATCAGGCAGTTGCGAAGTGCATGGCGGAAATAGATGCGCCAGCGCGGAATACCGCGGGCACGGGCGAACTTCACATAGTCCGAACGTAGCACTTCCAGCATTTCGGCGCGAACCAGACGCATGACAAGCGTGACTTGGTAAAGCGAGAGCGCAATAGCCGGCAGCAAAATCGCTATACGGCCGGAATGCGTCAACAATCCCGTGGACCACCAGCCAAGCTGTACGACATCACCCCGGCCAAACGCCGGGAACCAGCCAAGCGTGACTGAAAAAACCAGAATGAGCAGGATGCCGACGACAAAGCTTGGCAGAGAGACACCGACAATGGAGAGAAATTGCAATCCCTCCGTATACCATTTGCCTCGCTTGATTGCCGTCAGTACACCAAGAGGAAGACCGAGCAGCAACGAGATCAACGTGGCAACCAGAACCAGTTCCAGTGTTGCCGGAAACCGCTCAGCGATAAGACCCAGAACATCCTGACCATTGCGATAGGAGATGCCGAAATTGCCTTGAGCAGCGTTCACCACGAACCGGGTATATTGTGTCATCAGGCCATCGTTAAGCCCCAGACGCTCACGCAGATTATCGCGGTCAGCCTGCGTCATCTGTTCGTTGGCCATCATCTCGACGGGGTCGCCCGCCAGACGAAAGATCAAAAAGGCCAGCAAGGCAACAGCCAGCATGACCATGATGGCATTGGCCAGACGCTTGATGATAAAAACCAGCATGTGAAATCCTTGGGAACAGGATGCTCCGGAACGGCGTGCCCCGGAGCATCTTGATGAGACTATTCGGCAAAATGCGTCAGCCAGTGACGCGGCTTGTTGTCTGGCAACTGGACGATATGATCAATCTTATTCGACATGACCCACGCCATCGGCTGTTGATGCAGCGGCAACATGACAATCTCGTCCTTGACCATTTGCAGAGCCGTTGTCTGCAACGCCAGCCGCTTGCTGCGATCCATCTCCGTGGAGGCCTCAATAACCAGTTTGTCGATTTCCGGATAGCTCCAGCCACCCCAGTTAAAGACACCGGCATTATCGGTTTTGGTTTCAATCATCTGCAGCAGGATTGAATAGCTGTCGAGCATGGGCTCTGTTGCCCAGCCAATGATATAAACGTCGGCCTTGCCACCCGTGCGTTTTGGTGCCTGTGCAGCCGTTGGTGCAATATCAAGCTGCGGTTTGAAACCGCCTCGGCTCAACATATTCACGAGCCCCTGGCACAGTTCTTCCTCGTTCACATAGGCATCGGTTGTGCAGACCAGTGTGAACGGAAAATCCGTAGCGCCAGCCTCGGCCAGAAGCTTCTTCGACAAGGCCGGATCATAGGCAAGCGTGGTGTCCAGTTCCGGTGTGTAGCCAGGAATTTCCGGTGCAACCACCGCGCCTGCCGTGCGCGACTTGCCGCGCATGATACGTTTCTGTATCAGGTCGCGATCAAGTGAATGTGCGAAAGCCTGACGCACGCGCAAGTCGCTGAATTTGTTTTCCGATCCGTTTTCGAGTTTCGGCTTGCGATTGAAGCCCATCATAACGGTGCGCAGATCGGTACGCTCCATGACTTTCAGGTCAGGCTGCGCCTGAAGGCGCGGCAAATCCTGCGATGGTGCACTTTCTGTGAAATTGACTTCACCGGAAAGAAGCGCTGCAACACGCGTCGCCGATGACGTGATCGGATTGAACTCAATGCGGTCAATGTTGGATTTCGACGTCTTGTCCCACCAGTCCGGGTTCTTGACCAGAATGGTCTTGGAATCCGGTACGCGGCTTTCCAGCTTGAACGGACCCGTACCATTGGTGTGGTAGGTGGCGTAGCCTTCGATCTTGGCGCCAACGTCGGTGGGCTTCTCCGAATTATTTGTCTTCAGCCAGCCCGCATCGAAGATGTGAATATTGGTGAGGTCGTTGAGGAGTAGCGGATAAGGGCCGCTCAACTCGATATCGATTGTGTAGTCGTCCACTTTCTTGGAGGACTTATAGGCCGGCAAATTACCACGCAGTGGCGAAACCGGATCGCTTACGCGCTTCAGCGAAGCGAGCACATCGTCTGCATTGAAATCAGCGCCATCATGAAACTTGACGCCCTTGCGCAGATGAAAACGCCAAACCGTCTCGGACACATTTTCCCAGGATTCAGCAAGCGCAGGCTCGATCTTCAGCTCGGCGTCGTAACGCACAAGACCTTCGTAGATGTGATTGAGGAAGGACAGCGTATAGCTGTCACCATAGGAATAAGGATCAAGCGAATAGATATCGCGCGCAGCGCCCCATTTGAGCGTTTCGGCGTGGCCAGCCAAAGTCAGCCCAGCCAGCATTGTGGCCGCGAGGCCAAGTTTTCTGAACATAGATTTTGCTCCGCTTCTGGAAATTTGCGCCTCCTTTTTTGGAGGTCTGTTTTCATGCTTCGCTGCATCCATTTCGGTGCTGCGTTTCAGTGTCTGCTCACGCCATTCAGGCGGACAATACTGATCTCTCCCTTTTGAGGTGACCTGCCTCCCAGATCACGAAAGGCAGTATTGCCAGTCGACATAAAGTTGTCAACGTAATTGTAGACAATTTTTTGAGTTTCAATAACCTATTTGTCGACAACTATGCTCTACAATTGATCAGGCGCTGCCACATTTCTGAGCAACAATCAAAGTGCGGCTTTTGAATGAGCGTTGTCGCATCTCCTGATTGTGCACCACATAAAAAAAGCGCCCCACCAAGGTGAAGCGCTTTTCGGTTTTCGCGTTGCTGGCCTTACTCGGCCATTTGCGTATGCCAATGGCGCGGCTTGTTATCAGCCCTGAAGTCTACGCTCTTGACCTTATCCAGCATTCCCCATGCGATGGGCTGCTGGTGAAGCGGGATCAGAATTGCCTTGTCCTTGGCAACTTTCAGCGCCTGTTCTTCCAGCGCCAAACGCTTCGCCGTATCTGGCTCCTGTGCCGCCTTTTTCATCAACTCATCGAGTTCAGGATAAGACCAGCCACCATAATTCGACACGCCGGTAGAACCGCTGCGTGTAGAAAGCACCTGCGAAAGCAGCGAGTAGGCATCGAGCGTGGGTTCATTAGCCCAGCTCAGATTGAACATATCGGCCTTGCCATTGGTGCGCTTAGGCTGCTGAACGGCACGCGGTCCCATATCGATGGAAGGTTCGAAACCGCCGCGCTTCATCATATTGGCGATGCCCGAGCAGATATCTTCCTCGTTGATGCTCTCATCATTCATGCAAAGATAGTTGAAAGTCAGGCCTTTCTGGCCAGCTTCTTCAAGCAGCTTTTGGGCGAGCTTGGGATCGGCTGGCTGATAAGTGTCGAGTGCTTTCGAATAGCCTGCAATTTCCGGCGCAATCAGCGAACCGGAAGGCCGCGCCAAACCACGCATGATCTTCTTGTTGATGAGATCACGATCGATACTGGCCTCGACGGCCTGACGCACGCGGACATCCAGGAATGGGTTTGGACGCCCATCCTCAAGCTTTTCCTTGCCGTTAAAGCCGATGAATACCGTGCGAAGCTCGGTGCGTTTGTCGACCTTGATGCCCGGTGTCGATTCCAGACGTGGAATATCCTGAATGGGCGCGGAATCAACCAGATCGATTTCGTTGGAAAGAAGTGCCGCAACGCGCGTCGCCGCTGAGGAGATCGGAATGTATTCGATGCGATCCAGATTGTGCTTTTTCTGGTCCCACCATTGATCATTGACAATCAGAACCGTCTTTGAGTCGGGTACACGGCTGTCGAGCTTGAACGGGCCCGTGCCATTGGTGTTATGCGTCGCATAGTTCTCGGTCTTGGACGCGATATCGGTCGGCTTTTCGGCGTTGTTGTCCTTCAGCCACTTCGCGTTGAACATGAAAATATTGGTCATGTCATTGAGGAACAGCGCCGATGGGGCCGATACCTCGATATCGACGGTGGAATCGTCCACCTTCTTGACGCCGACATAGAGAGGAATATTGCCGCGCAAGGGCGACGTTGGGTCCGAAACGCGGTTCATGGAAGCCACGACATCGTCAGCCGTGAAATCTGCGCCATTGTGGAACTTCACGCCCTTGCGAAGGGTAAAGCGCCAGAACTTGTTATCGACCAGCTTCCATTCGGTAGCCAGCGCGGGCTCGATCTCGAAATTAGGTCCGTAACGGATCAGACCTTCGTAAATGTGGTTCAGGAAAGCCAGATTGGATGTGGATGGAACAGAATCAGGATCGAGCGAGTAGATATCCGCGCGACTGCCCCAGCGCAGCGTAGCCGCATCGGCAGAACCGGCCAGCGTCGGCGCCGCAATGGCAGCCGCTGTCAGGGCCGATATGAAAAACCTATTTAAACGCGACATGCTTTTCCCCTCATCCATAACGATAAGATTGTTGGTCTGAATTTCGCGGCAGTATCTTAATCCATTCTTTTATTGTCAACGATCTTGTCGCCAATTATGTTTAAAAACATCGACACAATAGAATGAGCCATTCCGACGTTCAAAGACGTGGTTGCTCATATAAAAAGGGGATGACATGGCTGGATTGTTGCTGCTTCACGGAACGGTCGTAACTGTCGACCAAACACGGCGGATCATCGAGGATGGCGCTGTGGCAATCGAGAATGACAGAATTGTCGATATTGGCACCTCACTGGAATTGTCCCCTCACCATGTTGACAAGAAGAAAATCGACTGTCGTGGCAAGATGCTCATTCCGGGCCTCATCGACGCGCACGGCCACGCTGGTCACGCGCTGATCCGCAGCATTGCCGCCGACACCAATTCGCTCTGGATGCGGATCGTCACGCCGACCTATTATCATTATGTGACGCGCGACTACTGGTATGCCGACGGTCTTGTGTCCGGTCTGGAAAGGCTGCGCGCAGGCGTGACAACTTCTGCCAGCATCATCACGTCCATGCCGCGTAGTGACGATCCGGTCTTTGCGGCCAACCACGCCCGCGCCTATGCGGAAATCGGACTGCGCGGGATCATCTGCGTCGGCCCCGCAGGCTTACCATGGCCGCAGTCAGTGACACGATGGGAAAGCGGCAAGCCTGTGCGTCATGCTGTTTCATTCGAAGAAATGATTGAGGGCGCGGAAGCCACTATTGAGAGTCTCAACGGAACAGCTGACGGCCGGATCAAGGTTTTTCTGACGCCTTTCACAATCGTCCCTTCGGTCGAGCCTTCTAACGCTTCCACACCGGATTTCGCGGTCAATCTGACGGAGAACGACCGGATGCAAGCGCGTCGCATTCGCGAAACGGCGCGCAAATGGGGCGTGCGCATCCATTCTGATGCCTTCGCCGGACAAATTCGGATGGCGTATCAGGATAAGGAAAATGCATTGCTCGGTCCCGATGTGCATTTACAGCACTGCTGGGGCATATCCCATGCGGAGATAGACATCCTCGCCGAAACCGGCACACACGTCACCCACGCACCGCCCGGACGCTCCACGCCGATTATGCAAATGCTCACACGCGGCGTGTCCGTTGCGATCACATCGGATGGCGCTGCACCGAGCCGCCATTTCGATATGCTGCAAGTCGCCCGTATAGCACAATCGACACAGCATATATTGCACAACCATGACCGGTATCTTCTGCCACCCGGCAAAATTTTCGAGATGATCACCATCGATGCGGCTCGCGCCATTGGTATGGACCACGAGATCGGTTCTCTTGAAACTGGCAAGAAAGCAGATATCGCGATTATCGACATGCGCAAGCCGCATCTGACGCCCAATTGGATGCCCGTCCATCGACTGGTTCATCAGGTACTTGGCAGCGATGTGGATACCGTCATCGTCGATGGCAAGATTATCATGCAGGACGGCGTGGTCCTAACTGCCGATATGCACGAGGCGCTTGCTTTCGGCGAAACCGAAGCGCGCGCATTGGTAGCCAGAGCAGGATTGGAGGCCCATATGCACAGTCCCGGCTGGGGTCAGTTGCAGCGCACTTTTGAACAGCCAGTAACTCCACCGTCCCCGCCTGAATGCTGAAAAACGGCGGCGATTGCCGGATTGCCAATACATGGCCTCTGGCAAAGCCAGCTTAACAGCAATCAGCTATCCACGATATTGCTCAATGGCGACCCGAAAGCGCCGTTGAAGCCGCGATAGCGCTGGTGACTGCGATTGAGATGCGCCTGCATCGCTTCACGAGCCAATTCGGCATTTCCGGCGCTGATCGCTTCGCAAATGGCGCGATGCTCGATGACCGTGTTCTGGATATAGTCGGGCGTGATAAGCGAAGGGTTGAGGTCCCGCGAAAATGCTGGCTGCGGCAGTATTTTCAGGCTCATGACACTGAAGAACTCGATAAACGCCAGATTATTGGTTGCCTCCGATATGGACCGGTGGAAAATGAAGTCCAGCTCATCCAACGCAGCTTCATTTTCGATAGACACCTCAAACTGCTTCAGCGCATCCCACATATTTGCTTCTTGCGCCCAGGAGCGCCGCTGCGCAGCCAACCCGGCGGCATGAACCTCAAAAGCCATGCGCAATTCGAGCAGATCCATGAAGGGAAGCGAGAGCCGGGCCAGGGGTTCCAGCATGGATTCGTCCGTGATGGGCGCTGTTTCCTTTCCGGGCTCGCGAATGAAAATTCCAACACCGTGCTTGGCTTCCAGCAATCCATCCGAGCGCAATGCTGCCACCGCTTCCCGGATGACCGTGCGGCTGACGCCCAACTTGTCGCCAAGCTCGGCCAGGGTCGGCAATTTATCTCCAACCTGAAGCGTACCGTCACCGATCAATGCCTTGAGGCTCTCAATCGTTCGCGAAGTCAATGTTTTCAATATGAGCCTATCCCAGTCAAAAAATATTATCTTTCTAGCGTGATACGCGGTTCGGAAAAGCAATACAAGATATTATCATCGTAGATTGAGATATTATCTCTATGGATTTCACCTCCCGCCTAACGACGACGGCAGTCACAAACAGGCCGTCGCACCGCTTACTCCAGCCAAAAAAATCCAAACATAACAAATTCCGCTCTTATAGAAGACTAGCTGAAAAGCGTCAAACTCGCGGCCAAATCCTTGTTTTACAGCCTTATTTTCCGCCTCCCGCTCCCTCGACACTTAGAATGTCGTCCGAGATTCATTCTTGACAAGTGATATTATTTCGGCAAACCTGACACCATAACACATCGCAAAGTGATAATACCACTACACAAAAGTCGCGCAGTTTCAGACGTGGCGATTGCGAAATGCGTAACTAAAACAGGGGAATTCGAGATGGGAATCGTTTCTTCCAGACTGGCGGAGTTGGGCCTTGCCCTGCCCAGTGTGACTGCACCGAGCGGAACCTATGTTCCGTTCCGGCTGAGTGGAACCACGCTCTACATTTCTGGACAGGTGCCCCGTGTCGACGGCGTCGACTGCTATCTGGGGCTTGTCGGCGACACTATGGATATCGCAGAAGCGTATCAGGCCGCTCGTATCTGCGCGCTCAATCTTCTGGCGCGCGCTTCGATGGCCCTTGATGGCGACCTGGACCGCATTTCTGCCTGCCTGCAGGTGCGAGGCTTTGTGAATGCCGTGCCAAACTTCAAGAACCATCCCGCGGTGATCGATGGCGCATCCGATCTTCTGGTCGAGGTTCTCGGCGAGAAGGGTCGACATGCCCGCACCGCATTGGGCGCAGGTTCCCTGCCCCGTGGTTTCGCCGTCGAAGTCGACGCCATTTTCGAAGTTCAGCCCTGAGCGGCGATTTCCTTTCTGCCTATACATATGAAGCGAGAGATAGATGTCTGAACAAGCCATCACGATGAGCGCGGTCAATAAATGGTATGGCCAGCTTCACGTACTCAAGAATGTGAATCTGGACGTGAACAGGGGCGAACATATCGTTCTGTGTGGCCCCTCCGGCTCGGGTAAATCAACGCTTATTCGGTGTATCAATCACCTAGAGGAAATTCAGGACGGCGCCATCGATGTGAATGGAACGCGCCTCGGCAATAAAGGGGCCAATGTCGATCATATCCGACGCGACGTTGGCATGGTGTTTCAGCAGTTCAATCTTTTTCCCCATATGACCGTACTTGAAAACTGCATGCTTGCACCACGCCGCGTGCATAAGGCTTCGACAGCCGAGGCCAAAGAAAAGGCCATGCATTTTCTCAAGCGGGTGCATATCGCAGAACAGGCCAATAAATATCCGGCCCAGCTTTCCGGAGGCCAGCAGCAGCGTGTGGCGATTGCACGCGCGCTTTGCATGGGGCCAAAGATCATGTTGTTCGATGAGCCCACATCGGCGCTCGATCCCGAAATGGTGAAAGAAGTTCTCGATACGATGATCTCGCTTGCTGACGACGGCATCACCATGATCTGCGTGACCCATGAAATGGGTTTTGCGCGCGCCGTTGCCCACCGCGTTATTTTCATGGATCGCGGCGAGATTATCGAAAGCGCCCCTCCCGCAGAATTCTTCGGAAATCCCAAGCACGAACGCGCCAAGGCATTTCTAGGCCAGATCCTCAATCACTAACGAAACAAAGGGGAACCAGGCGAAACAACGGGAGCTTGCCAATGCAATATAGTTTCGACATGGGGCCGGTTCTGGCGGCCTGGCCGCTGCTGCTGAGCGGCGCATTACAAACCTTGAAGATATCCTCCATCTCCATGGCGCTTGGCCTGATCCTCGGTATTGTCTTCATGCTGATGCGCATGAGTTCAATACGGGCCGTATCCCGGGCGGCATTTGCCTATATCGAGTTGATCCGCAACACGCCGTTTCTGGTGCAGGTATTCTTCATCTTCTTCGGAATGCCGTCCCTCGGCGTCACTTTGACCGCCACACAGGCGGCAATTCTCGCCATGACGCTCAATTGTGCGGCTTATGCAGCCGAAATCGTGCGCGGCGGGGTGGAGTCCATCAAGAGGGGTCAGGTGGAAGCAGGACGCGCGCTTGGTCTTCATACGCTCGACGTCTATCGCTTCATCATCTTTCGGCCGGCCATTCGTGCGGTCTACCCGGCACTTTGCAGCCAGTTTATTTTGATGATGCTCAATTCCAGCCTCGTGGCTTCCGTCTCCGCAGAAGAGCTCACCTATGTCGGGCAAATGATCGACTCCGAGACATTCCGCAGCTTCGAAGTCTATTTCGTACTCGGCGTTATCTATCTCGCGCTTTCGCAGTTCTTCTCCATCGTTCTCCAACTCATTGGCAGAACTTACTTTTCCTATCCGACGAAGTGAGGCAGACCGATGATACGCAATTTCGGCTTTGCAGAATTCCTGTTCATTCTCGAAGGGGCTCGCTGGACAGTCATCCTGTCACTCCTCGCCTTCGTCTTCGGTGGTGCCTGTGGTCTCATCGTGGCCCTTGGACGCACGAGCAACAAGAAATGGCTTCGCTATTTCATGGCAACATATATCCAGATCTTTCAGGGCACACCGCTGCTGATCCAGCTTTTCTTCGTCTATTTCGGCCTACCGCTGCTCGGCATTCGTGTTGATGTCTGGTTAGCGCTGATCATCGGTCTTTCGCTCCACACCAGTGCGTTTCTCGGTGAAATCTGGCGGGGCAGCATCGAGGCTGTATCGGCGGGGCAAGATGAAGCTGCCCGCGCTCTTGGCATTGGCTATGTCCGTCGCATGTCGGATGTCGTGCTTCCCCAGGCATTCCGCATCGGCCTGCCCGCAACCATTGGTTTTATGGTCAATCTGATCAAGGGCACAGCCCTGGCGGCTTTGCTTGGACTGACCGAGTTGACGCGCTCGGGGCAGCTGATGGCCAACATCACCTTCGAGCCGCTCAAAGTCTACGGCGCTGTCGGCCTTGTCTACTTCGTGATCTGCATTCCGCTCACCTATTAC
>Ga0153948_1000584_pt1 | contig 19776 bp, 10 predicted proteins | sample TSNJ032MetaG_FD_104696 | JGI IMG/M metagenome (GOLD analysis project Ga0153948, IMG submission 104696) | Attine ant fungus gardens microbial communities from New Jersey, USA - TSNJ032 MetaG | ecosystem: Host-associated > Fungi > Mycelium > Unclassified | place: USA: New Jersey, Wharton State... | reverse complement strand
AGCAGATCGAGGCCGGGGTGTTCCAGCCGCTGGATCGCAGCAAGCTGCCGAACTGGAACCACCTCGATCCGAAACTGATGAAGCTGATCGAGGACAACGATCCGGGCAACAAGTTCGCCGTGCCGTACATGTACGGCACCATCCTGATCGGCTTCAACCCGGCCAAGGTCAAGGCCGCGCTGGGCGAGAATGCGCCGGTGGACAGCTGGGACCTGATCTTCAAGGAGGAGAACATCAGCAAGCTCAAGCAGTGCGGCGTCGCCCTCCTCGACTCACCGTCGGAGATCCTGCCGCTGGCCCTGCAACACCTGGGTCTGGATCCCAACAGCAAAAATCCGGCGGACTATGCCAAAGCCGAAGCGCTGCTGATGAAGATCCGGCCGTACATCACTTACTTCCACTCCTCCAAGTACATGGCCGATATCGCCAACGGTGACATCTGCGTCGCGGTCGGTTATTCCGGCAGCTTCTCGCAAGCGGCCAACCGCGCCAAGGAAGCGAAGAACGGCGTGGTGGTCGACATGCGCCTGCCCAGGGAAGGCGCACCGATCTGGTTCGACATGCTCGCCATTCCCAAGGGCGCGAAGAACCCGGAGGACGCCTACACCTTCATCAACTACCTGCTGCAACCGGCAGTGATCGCGCCGGTCAGTGACTTCGTCGGGTATCCGAACCCGAACAAGGACGCCACGCAACGGGTCGATCCGGCGATCCGCAACAACCCCAACCTGTACCCGACCGATGCGGCAATGGGCACGCTTTACACCCTGCAACCGCTGCCGCGGGATGCCGAGCGGGCACGCACCCGGGCCTGGACCAAAATCAAGTCAGGGACTTGAGCCGACGCTGACGACAGGACCCGCCGCCGTGCGGGTCTTTTTTTGCCTGCGATATCTATCTACCACCCGAGGCCAGCAACCCAGTCCTACCTTGGCTACATCCGGCCCTGCGCCCGCAGGCCGCCAACGTCAGACAAGGATATGGTCATGCCCGAAAGTACCGCGCCCAGCGCTGTCGACATACTCACCCAACTGGTGAGTGGCCCCTCCCTCACCGAAGTCGCTTCCAATGCCTTGAAGCCCGCCCTTACGCGGCTGTACCCGCAGCAAGCGATCGACCCGGAACGGGTCGTGGTCGGTACGCCGACCTGGGTGATCAAAAAACAACGGATCGAGGTCGGCCCCTGCCAGTTCGAATCGCTGACCGATATCCTGGTCAGGCTGGCCCTGTCCGGCACGACGGTCACGCTCATCGATGGCGAACACTTCCTCACCGAACAACCCGGCGTCGAGACTGCAATCCAGCTGCCGGTGAAAATGGAAACCGTGGGTGCGCTGCTCAACGAACTCGCCCCCTTGCTGTTCAAGTCTCTGCAGGAGCAACAGATCGATTACTGGAACGAAACCGTCAGCCCCGCCGTACCCCGCTGGCACCAGCTGTCGCGCACCTTGCAGCAGGTATGGAATGTCAGCGCTGACAACGGCTGGGATGCGGATCAACGAGCAATGGCCCGCGCCGTGTTCAACCAGCCGGAGAAAACCCTGCGCTTGCCTGCCGACACCTACCAGACCCGCGCCTGTCTGATTGATCTGGATCTGGATGAGAGCAGCCAGCGCAGCCACCTGAGCGTCCTCGACACCGCCGTGCTGGTCGGCACCGTCGGTCAACGCACGCTGATCCTCAGCCACTCGATCACTCAGGGTTTTCAGCGTTTCAACAGCTTCGAGGAACTGCAAAAATCACTGCAATGGCCGGTCGAGACAGGTGTCGACGGAATCGACATCAGGTGGCGATTGTTCGAGCCGCCGGGCAACTTTTTCGATCAGCAAGCCTGCGCGATGATTGCGCTGGAAGCCCAGGCAATTGGCGATATCGATTTTTTCCGGCGACCTGCCGACGCCGTGTTTCTTCCGCGCCATGGCGCGCCCGACGATTCAGACGTTGGCGCGCAGCAAGCTCCTGCGCGGTTTACGGTTACCCAGCATTCGTTGCCGCCATGGCTCGATAACGCCGCACCCGCCGACCAGACCCGTTACAGCCGTCACTTGCTGGACCTGGTCGCCATGCAACAGCAGAACGAGGGAAGCACCTTTCAACAAGAGCTCCCCGGCATCCAGGCTTTCACTCTGGGCAAACTGAACAGCGCCATCCGCCAGACCCCGGCGCAGAACTTCAGGTTGCAGGACGTGGAAATCACCGTCACCAGCGTGGTGGTCTGGGGTACCTTCGTTCCGCCCGAACAGGAGCAGACCCTGACCCTGTCACTGGTCGAACTGGCCTTGCAGAATCTGGCCGGCCTGCCGCTGGGCAACATTGCGGTGCGCTACCGCGAGGGTGCGAGCGCAGTACCGGCCTGGATGACCCCGACCTATCTGGAAAACCTGGTGACCACGGTCGATATCGGCAAAACCTATCCGGATGAGCTCAAAAACAGGCTGCTTGATGACCCGTCCCGGTCTTTGCGCCTGCGACAACTCTACAGCCGCCAATTGCCCCTCGAGCTGCCGCTGCTGGCGTTGCAGTACAAAATCCGCGGTCAGGCCGGGCTTGATGAGCTCGGCTATCGGTATGTCCTTGCAGCCTTGGCCAGCGCGCCGGTGGACAGCCGCGTCGACGGTCAGGAGATCGTGATTCGCCCGCTGGGGTTCGTCACCGGCGGGGAGACCGACGAAGTGCTCAACATGTTCGTGATCGGCCCGCGCGACATGAGCAAGGGCCCCTGCCTGCTCTACCGGCCACTGCTCGACGCACCACTGCTGCAATTCCCGTCAACCGCGAACCTGCTGTATGCCATCCGCCATTCACGCACCCTGCGCCAGTCGGTCCTCGCCTGGCTGCCGGACCGCGTGCGTTTCAATTACTCGCAATATGTATTTCCCGGTGCACTGCCTTCGGTATGGACGATACCGCAGCTGCTGGTCGACCCGACATCGGCACCGGCACCGACCGCCACCCTGACGCTGGGCAGCCGGGTCATCGAGCAGGATCTGCTGGCGACCCTGTACAAGGCCAATGCCGACGCGCTGATCGCGCAGGCCGATCGCAGCTCGGTGTCCAATGCTCAAGCGCGTTGGGCCACGCTCAAACGTGGCGGCTGGGCATTGTTCAATGCCGCCCTGCCGTTTCTCGGACGCGGCGTCGGCACTGCAGCGTGGATCTGGCAGATCATGGATGACCTGCAAGAAGTCAGCGACGTTCAAGAACAACAGCAGGCTCTGGACTGGACTGCACTGACCGACCTCCTGCTGTCGCTGGGCATGGCGCTCGCCCACCGCGCGGCCACGCGCAAAAAACCGCAACGCAGTGCCTCCACGATTACCCAGCCAACCCGAGAAGTCAGCAAGCCGCCCAAGCCAGACGCCCTTCGCGTCGCGCGGTTACCTGATATCGTCGGGCATGAACTGCCGGACCATCACACGCCGGCGCTGCACACCCAGGGCGCATTGTCGGCCGCCTCTCCTTCCAGCCTGGGCCTGTTGCTCGACAGCCTCAAGATCAGCCAACCCGAAGGCCTGAGTACGGCCGCTGCCGACGGCGCGTACCGTCACCTGCGCACGGCGGGGGGAAAGTGGTACGCCGAGGTCGGCGCACGCTGGTTCGAAGTCGCGCTCAACGATAATGACGACGTGCAGATCATCGATACCCGTCAGCAACCGCCACGCCGCGGGCCGCTGCTGATCGCCAATGCGCGGGGACAGTGGTTTGTCGATCTGCGCTTGCGCCTGCGCGGTGGAGGGCTGAAAAGTCGGCGCAAAGCGTTGCAGCAACAGAACGCCGAATCGTTACGCCAGAAAAAGCAGGAAATCGCAGCATTCGACGCCGGGTTGGCAGACAAACGCAGCCAGTTGGTCGCGGTACGCCGCGCCATGCTGGAAGCCACGCCGGAAACTGCAGCAAGCGCCCGGCAGCAGTTTCTCGATACGCTCGACTCACAGGTCAAGGAATATACCGCCCACATCGATAGCCTGAAGGCCCTGAACATCCTCGAAGCGGTGCCCAACTACCGCACCGCGATGCTCGACCGGATCTCCCTGCAACTGTTCCTCATGCAGGCCTGGATCGATGAAACCTACACGGCATTTCGCCAAAGCCTGGAAGTGACCCTGGTGCTGCTGGATGCGCCGGGCAATGAAACGGATACCGCGCGTTCGGAACCCTTCGAGAAAATGTCCGACCTGACCCGAGGGATCATCGACAAGGTCGAATTCGCCCACACCCGTTTTGCCGAACTGAGCCTGCTGGGTAAAGAAGCCGTCGAGGTCACGCGCCAGTACAAGGCCCGACTGCCAACGTTCTCGCTGGAGGACCTGAAGCTGCTGCAAATCACCCTGGGCCAGGAACTGTGCCTCAATGAACAAACGGATGAGTTTCGCGAAGGCGCCCGCGTCGCGCTGGAAACCCTGATTGAAGACGCATCGCTGAACATTCAGAGCACTCTGGATCTGAGCGCCGAACAGAGTCTGGAGCAACTCGGCGAGCGCGTCGAGGCGATGAATAATCTGGTGGAACAATTCGACGTCATCGACCAGCGATTCGTCGACCTCGTCGCCGAGTATCCGCAGCACCTGAATGCCGAGCGTCTTGAAAGCGTGAAGCGCCACGTTGCCGAATTCCATCAGGACGCGGTGCAACATTTATCGACCCTGCTGCGCGAGCAGCGCCTGGTGGAACCGGTCGCCGGGCCGTCCAAGTCACCGGTCACACCGGCGCGCAAAATCATCAAGACCCGTTACAAGGGCACACTGGTCGGGCAACCCCGTCGCAATACCGGCGGACAGGACGGTGACCTGGTGGATGTGATCGCCCCGTTGACTGGAAAAGTGATTGCCACCTTCCACGAGAAATCCCCGGGCAACTGGGTGGAACGGGTGCCGGCCAAACCTTCGGTATCACCACGCCCGGGCCCCGACCTGCCGAAAAGCACGCAGGCTGCACAGGTGTTGCTCAACGGTCTGGCAGACTTCAGAAAACGCACTCAGGCGCACATTGCCCGGGCGCAACGCAATCCGACGGAGATCGAGGAAATCTACTACATACATGCCACGCGCCTGCGCGAGGCCATGGAGAAAATCGATCAGGCCTTGACCGCCGGCAATCACACCGACGGCAAAACGTCCACAGCCAGCAGCCTGCGCCAGCAACTCGACAACGAAGCCACTGCCCTTTATGCCGAAGGTCGCGCCGCCAGAATCGACATCACCAAACAGCAGCCGCCCACTGCTGCACGGGTCCAATGGCTGTTCGCCAAAGGCGAAGTGACGATCAGTAAAACCACCGAGCGCCGCCGACTCAAAGGCCCGCGCAAGGATTATCTGCTGGAATATCCGATACTCGACCGCAAGAGCGGAAAAGCCCTGTGGTACGCCCATTTTCACTACACCAACCCGGCGGATCCGTTGCCATCCTTCACTGCCGCGCATCTGAAAACCGTTGAGCAACGGCGCCTGGGCGGCGCCTTTGTCGAGCGCGAGAATCGCAGTAATCAGGAGCTGATCGCGATCCATCGCAGCAGCATCAGCCGCTCACAGGCTGAAGCGCTGTTCTTCTCCTGATCGCCGGCTCCTCGACGCAAGCCCGCCACGCGCGGGCTTGTTTTCAACCTATACATATCTACCACCCGAGGGGCTGGACCGCTCGCTACTGTCGGTTGCACACGGCAATTGCCGCACTCTCCACCTGCCCAACGGTTGCGATCCCATGAGTGAAACAATCCGCACGAACATTGCTCCCCAACTCTTGAACAAAAGCCGCCTGGTCGAACAGACCAGCGGCGGACCGGTCTTGCACGACGCCGCAGCACAACTGTTGCGCAAGGCGTTGACTACGCAGTTTCCCGATCTGCAGATCGATCCCGACACCGCCTTGCTGGCGACCCCGGTCTGGCAGGTACAGGGCGAAAGTCTGGTCAGTCATAGCTGTCGTTACGAATCGCTGACTCACATGCTGGCGCGCCTGGCGTTCACCCAGACCAAGGCCAACTGCATTGAAGGTGAGCACTTCCTGACCTTGTCATCGCAAACCGAAGAGCCGGTGCATTTGCCGGCCGGCATGGATGCGCTGACGACGTTGCTCAACGAAAATGCCCCAGTACTGTTCACCGGCTTCGCGCAGAGCCAACTCGATTACTGGAATCAAACCATCGAGCAGAAACCGCGCTGGCAACAACTGGCTGACACCCTGCAACAGGCGCTGAACGTACAATCGGTAAATGGCTGGGATGCGCACGAGTGCCGCCTCGCCCGCCTCGTCGCACAACACCCGGACAACACATCGCGCGCTTCGACCAGCGCCGAACTGACGAACGTGCGCGCCCGCCTGATCGATCTCGACCTGGTGTTTGATCAGGCCGAGAGCATCCAGACGCAGCACTTGATGCTGGCCGGCGCGCTGGTGCTCAGCGCAACGCTGGGCGGTCGCGAGTTGCTTGCGCTGTTCACCATCGAAGAAGGCTATGAATCGTTCGGTTCCATGGCGCAATTGGGCGCCACCCTGCCCGAGCGCATCGACATCGACTTGCGCGGTCAGGGTCTGAAATGGCGGCTCTATGAACCCGACGGGAATATTTTCGATGCCATGGTTCAGGCGCTGGTGAGCTGTCAGATCGACTCGATCGATGCCCTCGATCCGGGCAGTCGCTCGCCCCTGGCCAAATTCTTTTCACACCCGCGCGAAGGGGATACCGACTCCAGGACAGATGACGACGCGCGCATCGAGCAACTGGACAGGGCGATTCCGCAATGGCTGCTGGCAGGATCGCTGGACGACATCCAGACCTACAGCGGTTATCTGAGCGACCTGGGCAGCCTGCGTGGCGAGTCCGACGGCCAGTGCTTCGAATACCGCGAGGTCCCGTTGATTCTGGACTACGCCCAGCAACAGATGCGCGCCGCCATCGTTGCCGAGCGACCCGCTGCCGACACCCTGCAACTGCGCCTCGATGATGTACGGATCACCCTGACCCAAAGCTTCGAAGCCGGCGGTCTGACCCTGCCTGATCCGACCAGCGTCAGTGTCCAGACCCTCGGCGAATTCGCCTTGCATAACACCCGTCCTTACCTCGCCACGGTCGCCTACGCCGACGGCAGCGCCACGCCGGACTGGCTGACGGTAAAACTGCTGTCACGCATGGCCAGCGCGGTCAACATTGGCGAGCGTTATCCGACGCTGATCAAGCGTACCCTGATCGACGACCCGGTGCAGGCCGGGCGCCACAGGATCCGTTACAGCCGACAGTTGCCGCAGCTGCTGCCGATGCTGGCGCTGGAGTGCAAGCTCAAGCGCAAGGGTGATGTCGACGAACAGGGTTATCGTCTGGTTCGCCAATTGATCGACTGCATCGCCGGCAAATCCCCCGCCTCCGAATGGCCGGTGCAGATCCGGCCCCTGGCCTTCGTCCCGCGCTTTCGCCTGGGCAGTACGCCGGACACGGTGGCGAACATGTACATCATCGGGCCGCGCGCCGGCGCCAGTGGCCCATGCCTGCTTTACCGACCGTTGCTTGAGCAATCGCTGCGTCAGTTCCCCTCGGAACAGAACATGCTGTACGCGTTTTACCAGGCGGGTGAATTGCGCGATTCGGTACTGGCCTGGCTGCCCACTCCGGCATTGAGTTTCGAGTACGCCCAGTATGTGTTTTCCGCCGGGCTGCCCTCGCCATGGACGATTACCGAACTGGCGTTCGAACCCTTTCTGCACCTTGACCTGACCTCCGCCGTCGACCTGGCGAATTCGCCCCTGAGCGGCGATGTGTTTTCGCAGCTGTTCGCCAGCAACAGCCAGGCCATGGCCGACCTCGCCGATCGCCAATCGACGTCCAATGCCGAGCGGCGCTGGACGCTGTTGGCTGACAGCGGCTGGGCCATCTTCGGTGTGGCCAGCAACTTTCTCGGCGGCCCGGCGGGCACGGCTGTCTGGGTCTGGCAGACCGTCAGCCAGGTCCAGCAGGCACTGGATGCCCATGAGCGTGGCAATACTGCGGTCGAGTGGTCTTCGATCGGCGACGTGCTGCTGGCACTGGGCATCCTGCTCGCGCAGAAAGCGTCAGTACGGCGCATTCGACTCTCGGGGCCGCTCAACGAAATTCCACAGACGACTCGCACACACTATGCAGAACCCGCCAAAGCGCCACTGCTTCCCGGCAACACGCCGACTATCACGCAGGACACCGCGGCGTGGGGCGCCCGCCCGCCCGAGGCGCATCGGTCCTTGCTCGCACACTCCGCGCCAGTACGGTTTGATGCACACGCAAGTTTTGTGCAACGCCTTGAACGCTTGAAAGTCCCACGGCCGGCGCTGCCGGAAAATGCACGCGTCAATGCCGACCACCTGTATGAGGCCTCGGGAAAACTCTATGCGCGGGTCGGAACACGCTGGTTTCAAGTCAGCGCCGAGGGCGACGAACCGGTGCTGATCGTCGATCCGCACAACGCGGGGCATTCCGGTCTGTGCATTCGTTTCGATCGCGAGACCGCTCTGTGGAACTGGGATCTCAGGCTGCGCCTGCGCGGTGGCGGCCCGACCGGAAGGATCGAGGCCCTGCGGCGTGAGCGCGCCACCCGCAAGGATGAGGCATGGGCGGCATTGCACCGGTTCATCGAACAGGAAGCCCGGCGCAAGGCCAGCCTCGACGAAGCCTTGCAACCATTGGAGAACAGCGATCCGGCGGAGCCTATGTCCGAAGCTGCCGTGATCGCGTACATCGCCAAGGCCGACGAACTGGCCAGTGCCTACGGTCAGGCTCTGCAGGATCTGGAAAAGTGGCGGGAGGCCGGTGGTGCCGGGGTGTTCTACCAGTCGCAACTGATGCGCTTCTCGGTCGAACAGCATCGCTATCTCAGCGGCTGGATGCGCATGAAGTTGCGCGAATACGCGCGCATCGTCGCGCCGCAGCTGAGCACCTCGGAACCACCGGAAACCCGCTCACGGGCGACTCAGATGCAGGCCGCACGCCAGGCCATCGCCGTCAGTGACGAAATGGCCGAGCGCCTTGCGCAGTTGCACACCTCGCTGGAAAGACTCGACCAACATACCGGCGCAACCCGCAAAGTGGCGACTGAGCTGCGCAGACTGATGCCCTCGTTCACCCGCCGCGATTTGCACGCCAATGAAATCGGCATGTCCATCGAGCTGTCGCTGCGCGACGCACCGGACAGCGTCCTCGATCCACTGCGGCAGCTGATCGTTCCGGTGTTCGAGGGGGCTGCCGAGGCCGGCCATCTGCTGGTGGAGCGGCGCAACAGCCGGGCACTGGATGTCGAGCAATTGAGCGCCGTGGTCGACCGGTTGGCCGATGCCCAGCGCCGCTTGCAGGAGGTGTTGGCCAGCGCCTCGGCGCAACTTGAAGTGAACCGCTTCCAGCGGGTTCAGCAATTGGTCGAAGACTTTCACCAGTTGGCCCGCAAGCGTCTGCTGATCGCCCTGCCGGAACCGGAAGAGGTTCCCACCGCAGCCATGGCCAGACTCGATCCGGCACCGTCGACATCGCGCGGGGTCGGCAAGGTGAGCAAGTCACGGCCGCGCATCATCGAAACACCACGGGCAGCGTCCCCTGACAAACCCCAGGCGCCGGAAGACATGCCGGTGATCCGCTCCGTCATCAAGCGCCCCGCCGTCGTCCCGACGCTGGACGATGCGCAGATGATCGGCAATGCGATGACCCTGGTCGCGGAACTGGATGCCTTCATCAAACGCCTGCGCACCGATGCGCAGCGGCCTTCGCGCATCCCGGCCGACATGCAGGATCTGTTCGATCAACAGGCAACCCGTTTCGATCAGGCAGCGGTAAACGTTCAGGCAATACTTGTCCGCAAAAGCGCTGAATTTCCAGTCGGCGGTCTGACTACCGACTTGCGTGAAGCCGCTGCCCGCCTGCGTCGTGAAGGCATCAACGTCTACGGCAGCATGCTCACCGCGCGCAAACCCCGGGAGAGCTATCTGAAATGGCTGCACGAACACCATCTGGTGCAAATCGTCAAAGATCCGCGCGGACGCATCCGCACCCGGCAGCGCAAGGACTTCTTTCAGGAGTACCGGATCCTCGACAAGACGCGCAACGACCAACCGCTGTGGGTCGCGCACTTTCATTACGACACGCTGACCGATCCGAGCGACCGCTTCACGGCTGCTCACCTAAAGGTTGCCGATGGCTTTTTGCAGGAGCTGCCAGCGAAAGTGCGCCAGGAACTGGACAGCTTCGATGCCGTGGATAACGTGCTGCGCCGGATCACCCGTCCGGCGGTGCGGGATCTGTTCCTTCACCCACGCCATGCGGGGGCCGACGAAAGCTGACGCTCAGTCGCACCAGACGCTGCGGAGCCGTGCCAGAGCGGCCTGGATATCGACCTCCGGCACGGCGGCAAAACCCAGTACCAGGCCGGCGCGCTGATCCGCCGGGGTTTGGGAGTCGGGTAGCCAATAGCTGCTCAGGCCATTGACCTCGACCCCGACACTTTCGGCCTTGGCAATCAGCTCGCGTTCGCGGGCAACGTTGTCCACTGCGACCGTCAGGTGCAACCCGGCAGCCACGGCGGGCAGGCCTGCGACGCCCTCGACGTTGTCCGGCCAATGCGCCAGCAGGCAGTTACGGCGACTCAGGGCGGCGCGCCGCATGCGCCGGATATGCCGTTGAAAATGTCCGGCCGCCATGAATTCGGCCATCACTGCCTGGGTACTGACTTCCGAATGCCGCACGTCCACCGCACGGCGCCGCGCGAAGGCTTGCACCAGCCCCTGCGGCAACACCAGATAGCCCAGACGCAACGCCGGAAAGGCGACCTTGCCGAACGTTCCGACGTAGAGCACCCGGCCCTGACGATCCAGTGCTGCCAACGGTGCCAGCGGTGCGCCGCTGTAACGGTACTCGCCGTCGTAATCGTCTTCGATGATCCAGCCCTGGCTGCGCTCGGCCCAGGCCAGCAGCTCAAGCCGACGGGCGAGGCTCATGACCACGCCGGTCGGGTACTGGTGGGAAGGTGTGACATAGGCCAGCCGGCAGTCGGCAATTTGCCCCAGCGCTGTGCAATCAATGCCGTCCTGATCCACAGGTACCCCGTGCAACCGGCCGCCGGCCACCGCAAAAGCATGGCCAGCCGCGCGGTAGCCCGGGTTCTCGATGCCCACCGCATCGCCCGGCTCCACCAGCAGCTGTGCACAAAGGCTGATGCCCTGCTGTGCACCACTGGTGATCACAATTTGCTCAGCGGTGCATTGCATGCCGCGTGAGCTGCGCAAATACGCAGCGATCAATCCACGCAGGCGCTGATCCCCGGCCGGATCGCCGTAACACAATTGCTGCAGATCGGGTTTGCGCCAGAAAGCCGCGTTGAGCTTGGCCCAGACCTCGAACGGGAACAGATCGAAGGCCGGAACACCAACCCGAAATGCCTTCGGCGGGCCACTCGGCGGTAACGATAAATGGTTGTTTTCCAGGCGCTGCACAGCACCGCTGTGGATAACTTTACTGGATGAAATCACAGGTAAATCCAGCCAATTTGTGGATAAGGCTGTGGGTAAGCCTGTTGAAAACCCTGTGGATACTTTTGTGGATAGTTTTTTCGTGGGCAATGCGCTTTGCGGCAATTGGGCGACATAGGTGCCGTCCCCGACCCGGCCTTCGATGAAGCCTTCGGCATACAACTGATCGTAGGCGCGCACCACGCTGTTGCGGGAAATCGCCAACGCCGCCGCCAGATCACGGCTGGCCGGCAGCCGCGTGCCACTGGCCAGACGCCCGTCCAGCACGCGCAGACGCAGCGCCTGATAGAGCTGGCGGCTCAAACCCTGACGGCGGTCGAGTTCGATACCGGCCGGATTGAATGGCATGGACAGCGTGGGCGATTCGGGCATGACAATGGACCTATGAAATTGGTCATCAATGGCTCTTACAACAGACCAATAGCCTGCCTAGGATGCAGGCATTCGCCAAGGAAAATCTCTCCATGTACACGCCCCGCGCCTTTGCCATCGACGAACTGTCGCAACTGCACGAACTGATCCTGTCCAGCCGTCTCGCGATTCTGGTGAGTAACGGTGAAAACGGTCTGCAAGCCAGCCATGTGCCGGTGCTGCTGCACCGCGAACAAGGCCCGAACGGCACGCTGTACGGGCACTTGGCCAAAGCCAATCCGCAATGGAAAGACCTGCGCGATGGCGCTGAAGCGATGCTGATATTTGCCGGCCCCGACGCCTATGTCAGCCCGGGGTTTTACCCGAGCAAGGCCGAGCACGGCAAAGTCGTGCCGACCTGGAACTACGTCGCCGTGCACGCCTACGGTCACGCCGAAACCTTCAGCGACGGCGGGCGCCTGCTCGACATCGTCAGCACGCTGACTGATCGCCATGAAGCCGGTCGCGCGCAACCGTGGAACGTCGACGACGCGCCGGCCGACTATATCGACGGCATGCTCAAGGCCATCGTCGGTTTCGCCATCCCGATCGACCGCCTCGAAGGCAAACGCAAGCTCAGCCAGAACCGCAGCGCCGAAGACATTGCCGGCGTGCGCGAAGGCCTGACTGCCAGCCCCGAGATCAACGACCAGACCCTCGCCCACTTGATGCGTTAAGGAAATCAGCATGAGTCAGATCCAGATCCGCCCGGTGACCGCCGGTGATCACGCCGCCTGGTTGCCGTTGTGGCAGGCCTACCTGCGCTTTTACAACAGCGAGTTGCCGGACGCCGTCACGCACAGCACCTGGCAGCGTTTCCTCGACCCGAGTGAGCCGACCCACGCCGCCCTCGCCTGGGCTGATGGCAAAGCAGTGGGCATGGTGCATTTCATCTATCACCGCTCGAATTGGAGCATCGAAAACTCCTGTTACCTGCAGGACCTGCTGGTGGCACCGGAGACCCGTGGCACCGGCGTCGGTCGCTTGCTGATCGAACACGTCTACGCCACGGCCAAGGCCGATGGTTGCTGCAAGGTGCATTGGCTGACTCACGAAACCAATGCCACCGCCATCCAGCTCTACGAGCGCATCGCCGAGCGCCCGGGACTCATCCAGTTTCGCAAAGCCATTTAAGGAGCCGCGTACATGACCACTTCACTTGCCGACTGGAAAGGCGTCCCCGCCCCCACCGCGACCTTGCTCGAAGGCCGTTTCATCCGTCTGGAACGACTCGATCCGGCACGCCACGGCGACGATCTGTTCAATGCCCTCGAAGGCCCCGGCGCCGACCCGAAGCTGTGGGATTACTTGCCCTATGGGCCGTTCCCCGAGCGCAGCGTTTTCAATGACTGGCTGAACAATCATGCGGCCAGCAGCGATCCATATTTCTTCAGCGTGATCGACCGCGCCACAGGCCAGGTGCAAGGCATCCTCAGCCTGATGTCGATCGTCCCGGCGCAAGGCCGCATCGAGATCGGCCACGTCACCTTCGGCGCGCCGATGCAGCGTTCACCGAAAAGCACCGAAGCCGTTTACCTGCTGGCCAAATACGCCTTCGAACAGGGCTATCGTCGCCTGGAGTGGAAATGCAACAACGGCAACGCCCGCTCCAAATACGCCGCCGAACGCCTGGGCTTCAGCTTCGAAGGCGTGTTCCGCCAGCACATGGTGGTCAAAGGGCAGAACCGCGATACCGCGTGGTATTCGATCCTGGATTCGGAGTGGCCGGCAATTGCCGCAGGGTTCGAGCAGTGGTTGAGCGATGCCAACCAGACGCCGACCGGGCAGGTGAAAGGTTTGGTCGAGTGCCGTAGTTAAATCGTCAAAGCAAAAGATCGCAGCCTTCGGCAGCTCCTGCAGGGTGAACATCAATCCCATGTAGGAGCTGTCGCAGGCTGCGATCTTTTGATCTTCAACCAATATCACGGCGGATTTTTACAACACCCATCTTCATCCCGAACGGACCAAATACCGCGTTCAGCGACTTCAGCGTCTGGTTACCTTCACCATGCTCGATATGCACCAGCGTGCGGACCGAGATTTTGCACATCTTCGCGAACTGGGCTTGATGCAGCCCGGTGACTTCCACCCGCAAACGGCGAACGGCTTCGCCGATCTCCAGTGTCCCTTGAGTCAGCGCTTCCTGAATGCTTTCGATGAGCATTGTGCGCTCGGCAACCGTCATGCTCATTTCAAGTCCCACTCTTTCAAACGCTGCTCCAGATTTTTCAGATGAACGCCCGGATGGTCCATGGTCCTGTCAGGCAAACCGCTGGCAGTCAGAATGTCCGGCAGCGCGGCCAGGCGTCGTGCATCTTCGCGCAGACGTTCGAAAAGGGCAGGCGCATCAGATAGCGCCGCCGTTGGCTCGTCCGGTTCGACGATATCCGCCAATGCGCGGCAAACTCCCAGCCAGTCGACGTCTCCCGCCCTTTCCAGATCTTTTGGCCATTTGGTCGTACGGGTCACACCTTCGTCGTCCATGACCATGGGGGCCAGGTCGTAAATCGGTGCGAGGCGAAATGTATTTGCCTGACGGATAATTGCGGTGTTTCGACCATGGTTATCCGAGTTGCCGAGGATCTTGTTGATCAAGTCCCTACGCAAATGCTTTTCCCCTGCATTTGAATGCATTTACACCGGGCTGGTTTCAATCGTTGATGCAATATAGTGCATTTCATAAAGCATCGGCGGGACTAGATCTGCAACAAAATGCAGATTCAACCCTATGCCAATGCACAAATACGCAAAATAATGCAGACAGACTTCAATACATCATTCTGTAAAAACACTTCGCTATACAGGACGGCCCGCTTATAACAAAGGCCGTTCACTCATGACCTTCCCGCCGCAGCGCTTGTCCATTGCCGCCGTTTTGCTGATCACCGCTGGCACCGCCCACGGCAAAACCGTGCAGATCGACAGCGCCACCACCGCTTCGCAAACCCTTGGCGGCAGCGACACACTGACGATTTCGGCACCGGGCAGCATCACCAGCAGCGGCAAGGCAGTGAGCCTGAAGGATCAGACCAGCGGCGTCGGTGTGGTCATCGATAACGCGGGGAAAATCGTTTCCACCGGGGGCCGGGCCATCGACAGCAGTGGTGACGAAACCAAGGCGCGTAATTACACGATCTACAACCGCAGCGGCGGGCAAATTCTCGGTGCCAACGACGCGCTGCGTATCGACAGCAATTTCGTCAGCGGCAGCCTGTTGATCGACAACAGCGGCGTGATTCGCTCCACCACCGGCCAGGGTCTGGACCTCGATGCCCTGCGCAGCGACGGGGTCAGGACCAGCATCATCAACCGTGCGGGCGGGCTGATTCGCGGCGATGCCAGCGACGGCATGAAGACCGGCGCCAACGCGACCATCACCAACTACGGCGAAATATCCACCGGTGACTCGCACAACGCCGACGAGAAATTCGACGGTATCGACATCGACTCGGCCAGCGGTGTCAGCGTGACCAACTACGGAGTGATTTCCGGCGGCCGCCATGGCATCACCACCGACCTGGGAGCGACGCTGGTCAACTATGGGCAAATCACCGGGCGCAACGGTTCCGGATTCGGCTCCGACGGCGACGGCACGGTGATCAACCACGGCACCATTACCGGCGCCTACTCTGGGCTGCAAGCGAACGGTGATGGCGACGGCGTGGACATCGACAAGATCGCTCACATCGAAAACTACGGCACCATCCAAGGCGTTGGCGCCGGGGGCGTGGACAAGGGCGGGTTCGCCAACGGCAGTGAGGGCATTGCCCTCGGCGGCGGCCATATTCTCAACGCCAATGGCGCACTGATCAGCGGCGCCAACAGCGCCATTCTGGTGGACGACGGCAGCGGCGGATCGGGGCTGGCGGCGACCACTCTGGAGAACTACGGCACCATTCAAGGCCTCGACGGCTTCGGCGTGACATTCGTCGGCGAGTTCGCCGACACCGTGATCAACGGCGGCACCATTAGTGGCAGCAACGGCCTGGCGCTCGACCTGGGCGGCGGCAATGACAGCCTGACCCTGCGCAATGGCAGCCGCTTCGTCGGCGTGGTCGATGGCGGCAGCGGCTACGACCGGTTGGTGATGGACGACGCGGCGGGCGGCAGCTTCGGCGCCAGCCGCGATTTCGAATGGCTGGAAGTCCGGCAAGGCGCGTGGACACTCACCGGCAACGGCGATTTCAGCGACGGCGGTGCGGTGCGCAATGGCGCCACCCTGATCAATCAGGGCGGCATCGCCGGCAACCTGACGGTAGACGCCGGCGGTGTGTACGCCGGTGGCGGCTCGGTGGGCAGCCTCAACGTCAACGGTACGCTGCGTACCGACACCGGCCTCGGTCGCGCAAGCATCGTGCATGATTTGAACATGGGCAGCGGATCGACCCTTGCCTACGGCGTCAACGCCGACGGCGGCAGCGCCCCGGTGCAGGTCGGCGGCATTGCCTTTCTCAACGGTGCGACCCTGGCAGTGAATCCCGGCAGCGGCACCTATCCGTGGCAGAGCCATTACACCGTGCTGCAAGCGGCCAGCGTCAACGGCACCTTCGGCAAGGTCACCAGCGATTACGCATTCCTCACGCCCACCCTGGCCTACACCCCGACGCAGGTCGATCTGACCTACACCCGCAATGACGTGGCCTTCAGCCAATTCGCGGCAACCGGCAACGGCAGCAACGCGGCCAGCAGCCTCGCTTCAATGGGCAACAACAACGCGCTGTACAACGCCTTGCTCAACACCACCCAAAGCACCGCTGGCGCGGCGATCGAGCAACTGGCCGGCGCCAGCAATGCCAACCTGACCAGCGCTACCCTCGGCGCCAGCAGTCAAGTGGGCAACAGCATGCTTGCGGCGATGCAGCAGATGGGCGGCAGCCCGGGATTGATGGTCGGCCTCGATCAGCGCGACACACCGGTGCTGGCGGCCAATGGCGTACCGACCGAGGCGCGCAATCTGAATGATCCGAATGCGCGCGGACGCCTGTGGCTGCAAGCCATCGGCGGCTACGGCAAGCTCGACGGCGAGCATGGCAACAGTGGCCTGGAGCAACGCACCAAGGGCAGCGTACTGGGTGCCGACTGGGCGCTGAACCCGCAATGGCGCCTCGGTGTGCTCGGCGGTTATTCGAAGACTGATCTGGACGCGACCGGTGTCGATGGCAACGTCGAGAGCTGGCACGCCGGCGTCTACGCACTGCGCCAGAGCGGCCCGCTTTCTCTGCGCCTTGGCGCGGCGTACAGCGGCCATCAGGGCGAAAGCAAACGCACCGTGGCGTTCAACGGTTTCAGTGATCGGCCCAAAGGCGATTACGACGCCGACAGCCAGCAAGCCTTCGCCGAACTCGGCTACGCCATGGGCAGCGGCCGTCTCAGCGCCGAGCCGTTCGCCAGCATCGGCTACCAGCGCTACCACCGCGACCGTTACCAGGAAAAGGGTGGCTCCGCCGCACTGGACGTCGACAGCCAGACCCAGGACAACTTCAGCAGCACCCTCGGCCTGCGCCTGGCGCACCTGAGCAGTCTGGACAACGGCATGAGCCTGACCCCGCGCCTGGCCGCAGGCTGGAAGCACACCTACGGCGATGTCAGCAGCTCGACGCGTCAGGCATTCGTGGTCGGCGGCACGGCATTCAATGTTGATGGCAGCGCGCTGGATCGCGACAGCCTGGTACTTGAAGCAGGGCTGGATGTGGGCATTTCGGCACGACACTCCCTGGGGCTGGGCTATAGCGGCGAGATCGGCAGCAACAGCCGCAACCATGGACTGATCGGGCAGTGGCAGATGAGTTTCTGATCCTTGAACAGCCGGCGGCGTCTGGATCTGGTGTAGGAAAAGGCCCCGCGGGGTTCGAGTAAAAACATCGATCGCAGGTCTTGCGATCCTTTTCTACGGTGAAGCTCCGATGTCGCCTGCAAGGCTGCGAGAAGCAGCCGACATCGGATTTTTTGCAGCAAAAATAGAGTGGGGTCTCCTATCCAGAGAGGCCCGACTCATGCCCGGACACTACCAGCTTCGCCCCCTCCAACTCGCCGTGGCGATTGCACTGGCAATCGGATGGAGCAACGTTTCCATCGCCCAACAACCGGAGATTCCGGTCGTCGAAACTGCAGTAGAAGCCAAGCCCAAAAAGCCGCGTAAAACAAAGCCAAAGCCGCCCGTCGAGTCGGGCGGCCTCTCCACGATTGAAGAAGTTATCAGTCCAAGTCCAGCCCAAACTGCGATCGAACCATTGCCGGGCAGCTCTTCCAGCAATGGAGAACATCGCACACCCGATCAAGGAATGCCGGTTGAGCCTTTGCATGACAGGCCTCTGGAGCATCTGGCAAACAGCACGAATGCTCAGAAACTTGCAAAAAGCCTTGAAGGAAACTCCGTTCCACCACAGCAACCGCAGCAACCGCAGCAACCGCAGCAACCGCAGCAACCGCAGCAACCGCAGCAACCGCAGCAACCGCAAGAGCCTGGGACATTGCCCCAACCAGTGCAGCCCGAAACGCCTGCCGCGCAGTCAAATATCGCCATCAGCGCCCTGCTTGACGCCAGCACACCAACGGCGAGCCTGGCACTCGAACAACTTGCCGCCGGCAGCAACGCCAACCTCGCCAAAGCCACACTGAGCAGCGCCGCTCCGGTCAGCACCAGCATGCTCTCGGCGATGCATCAGCTGGACAATCGCAAAGCTGATGGTTCCGGGCGAGTCTGGCTGCAAGCTCTGGGACATGGCGGCACGGTCGATCGTGATTACGACAGTGCCCTCAAACACTCCACCCAAGGTTTGGTCCTGGGGGCCGACTGGCAATTCGACGAACAGTGGCATGTCGGCCTGATAGGGGCGAAAGCGCAAACCCAGCTTGATGCCCAACAGTTTGACGGTGATCTCGACAGCTGGCATCTCGGCGCCTACGCGCTGCGGCAGGACGGACCGTTTGCCCTGCGCCTGGGGGCCTCGTACGGCAGTCATGACGGTAGCGGCAAACGTCGCGTTGCCTTCGAGGGTTTCAGCGACAGGCTCAAAAGCCGCTATGACGCCAGCACCCAGCAGATGTTTGCCGAAGTCGGCTACAACCTCGGTCGTGGCAACGTCAGCTTCGAACCGTTCGCCAGCGTCGGTTATCAACGCTACCAGCGTGACGGTTTCACCGAGAAGGGTGGCGATGCGGCGCTCAAGGTTCAGGGGCAGACCCGGGCGAATCCGAGCAGCACGGTTGGCCTGCGCCTGGCGAAAACCAGTCACCTGACCAACGGCATGCAGTTGACGCCGCGCCTGAGCGCGAGCATGAAACACACCTACGGCGAGCTCGATAACGCAACGCGCCAGCAACTGGTCAAGGGTGGCAAAAGCTTCGAGGTGATCGGTGCCGGAATGGATCGCAACCTCTTTACCCTGGATGCAGGTCTGGACCTGACGCTGTCCACTCGCAACACCTTGGGCGTCAGCATCAGCGGCGACGCCGGCTCTGATAGCCGCAGCTACGGCGTGACTGGCCAGTGGCGAATGGCGTTCTGACACAACGCTACGTGTAGTAGCTGCCGCAGGTTCGGGCCGCGATCGGACGATCTTTTGATCTTAAAAAGCAAAGTCAAAAGATCGTCCGATCGCGGCCCTAACCTGCGGCAGCTCCTACCAAGAGCAGCGTATTGCAGGCGAAAAAAAAGGGGAGCACATGCCCCCCCGAGGTTTAAAGCGTTGGATCGCGGCAGTTATCTCAGCCTTCGATCTCGATCAGGATTTCACCCGGATTCACCCGGTCGCCCTTGGCCACATGAATGGCGGTGACCTTGCCGGCAATCGCTGCCTGGACTTCGGTCTCCATCTTCATCGCTTCGGTGATCAGCACGGCCTGGCCAGCCTTGACGGTGTCGCCTTCCTTGACCAGCACATCGACGATGTT
>Ga0153948_1000581_pt1 | contig 19825 bp, 14 predicted proteins | sample TSNJ032MetaG_FD_104696 | JGI IMG/M metagenome (GOLD analysis project Ga0153948, IMG submission 104696) | Attine ant fungus gardens microbial communities from New Jersey, USA - TSNJ032 MetaG | ecosystem: Host-associated > Fungi > Mycelium > Unclassified | place: USA: New Jersey, Wharton State... | reverse complement strand
TGATCACAGAACATTCTGGAAGGACATGTGACCATGGACTAAGAGCACAGCCACTGTAAAAATAGTATAAGTAGAAGTCCAATCCAACAAAGAACTCCATTGAGTTTTTCTTGAACATCTATCTAGGGTGATCACTAAGGGCATTCACTGCCTATTGATAACATGGCTACTCTTTTGCAGCAGAATAGAGGAGCAAAAGTGGAGGTAGTAAAACTTCCTTTGTTTAGTAGAAAGATGGAGGAAGTGAGTGTGTTTATCAATGCAGCTCACTTGTATCTCAATATAAAGATAATAAGAAAGCCTGAGGCAACAAAGATGGCCTGGATACTATCTTATGTACAGAGAGGAGTGGTAGAAGCATAGAAGGACAATCTGCTAGATGAGCTATCAAAGGGAGAGTTAGAAGTAAAAATGGTAGAGGAGTTGTTCAGCAAAATGAGAAACAAATTTGGGAAAACAGTAGAAGAAGAGAGAAAAGTAGAGTAGCTGAGGATAATAGAATAAGGGGAAAGGACATGTGATGAGTATGTCCAAGAATTTAAGAAGATTGCAAGAGAAAATGGATATGAAAGGCAGCCCCTCATAGAAGAATTCAAAAAGGGACTGAATAGAGGAATCAGAAGGAAGTTGGCAGAGACAGAAAGCCCCCCCCCCAGTACAATAGAAGAATAGCAGAAAAAAGCAGTCAGACTAGACAGGAACCAGAGGTAGAGTAGAGCAGAGAAAAGGATGTTGGAAAGAAATGTGGTATACCCACAGAGAAATATGCAGCCTAGGGGAGGACTTGGGGGAGGATTATATGAAGAAAGAGAAGGTCAAATCATGTAGAGACCAGTACAGAGCAGGACAACAGGGGCTAGGAAGAGACCCTAATGCAATAGATATCAACAGAGGGAGAGAAGAGGACAGAACATGCTTCATGTATAGAAAGTGGGGCTATATAGCCAAAAACTGTTGACAGAGAAAAGGGAGAGAAAGAAGAATAGTGGAAACACTACAAGAATCAGCAAAAGACAATAGAGGACAGTAAGCTCTTGACTAGCCTTCTCAAATACATATAGTATATTGCACCCAGAAAATCTGGATAATAAAATTTATTGTCAAAGTAACACTAAGAGAGTAAGAGATATACAGTGCACACTGCAGCCATTAAGAGAAGTGTGGATGAAAATAGGGTTGGAAAAGTTGAAGAGTCATGAAGGAGTAGCAGTAAGAGCACTACTAGATAGTGGTGCAACTGGGTTGTTTATGGACACCCAATTTACAAAAAGAAAGGGATTTAAGTTAGAGAGGCTAAATAATCTACTATTAGTGAGAAATGTGGATAGGATGATAAATGTGGAAGAAGCAATTATGTACCAAATAGAGTGCAATATGTTTTTCAAGGGACATGTAGAAAAAGTGAGAATGGACATGTGTAACTTGGAAAAGATAGAAGTAATACTAGGTATGCTATGGCTAGCTGCCCATAATTCAGAAATAGATTGGGAAAAGAGAGAAGTGAAGATGACAAGACACCCATCTATATGTAGAAGAAAAAAGAAGGAAGAAAAAATAAAAAGATTAGAAAGATAAAAAAAGAGAAGACAGTGGAAGAGCTGGTACCAAAGAAATTTTGAAAGTAGAAAAAGGTGTTTAGAAAGACAAAGTCAGAAAGAATACTAGTGTAAAAGGCCTGGGATCATGCAATAGAGTTAAAGGAGGACTTTGTACCTAAGAAAGGAAAGGTGTATTCATTATTAAGGGAAGAGTAAAAGAAGGTGCAAGTATTCATAGAGAATCAACTGTGAAAAGGATATATTTGACCATTGAAATTACTACAGATATTGCCAGTACATTTTGTAGCTAAGAAAGATAGCAAGCAACAAATAGTATAGAATTATAGACATATAAACCAGTGAACTATCAAGAATAGGTATCTATTACCACTGATTGCTGATATCCTGGATGAAGTAGGTAGCAAGAAGGTTTTTACAAAGCTAGACCTGAGGTGGAGGTATAACAATGTTAGAATCAAAGAAGAAAACAAATGGAAGGTGGCATTCACAATGTACATTGGAGCCTATGAGCCAACTATAATATATTTCAGGCTCACAAACTCCCCTACTACCTTTTAGACTATCACAAATAGCTACTCACTGATCTGTGAGCTGATGATTTAATAATCAAAAGGCTCAAAAAAGCAAAGTTTAGACAGTAGCAAAAGATGTTATTAAGTCTGAGGTTATCCTCAGACATATAGTCCTTAAATATATAATTGTGGTGGTCTGTGTACCAGAACAGCCTACTACATGATCACTACCTATTGTTCTATATATAGGAGTACTATTGTTCTTGAAATAGAGATAATCTAACCATTTTAGAGCAGTCCTTTGTTCTATTCAAGGATAGATGATAATCTATGGGTAAAGATCAGTATCATGTGCAAACATTGAGGACCTTGTATCTCCATGAAATCTTATTGCCTTGAGATCTATTTATAGCTGAAAGAAGTGCATTGAAGAGAGATTCACAATGGTTATTGAAGCAAATAATTATGTTAAGCAGTTCCCAAGATATCAGTGATTTAGTATCTAGTGACTTGGTGATCACTGACTGATCTGCTGATAACTTGGTGAATACTGATTGCTTTAAGATGTTTTTGGTACCATTTGAAAGGTCTTCTTAAGGGCTTTTGATAGCTATTTAGATCGTTGAAATCAGTCAAGTATTCCTGGAGTTATAGTCTGAATGAAGTTTGTGACACAAACAATGATGAACAACCTGTTCTATGATATAATCAATCAAGAAAACATAGCCACCTTCATAGACAATATCATTGTAGCAACAGAAATAGAAGAGGAGCATGATGAAATAGTAGAAGAAGTATTGAGGCAACTTGAAGAGAATAATCTCTTTGTGAAATTAGAAAAGTATTAGTGGAAGATAAAGAAGACAGAGTTTCTAGAGGTAGAAATATAGAAAGACAAGATGAAAGGAGTCTTAAACTGGCCAGCACCAAGGAATGTAAAGAAGGTGCAAAAGTTTTTAGGACTCACCAACTACTACAGACAATTTATTAAGGACTTTGCAAAGCTTGCAGTGCCACTATATGTGCTAGTTAAAAAGGAGGAGAAGTGGAGGTGGGGAAAGGAACAAGAGAAGGCATTTGGAAAGCTGAAAGATGTATTCACAACAGAGCTAGTTTTGGCAATACCAGACCTGGATAAAGAAATGCAAGTAGAAGCAGACATGTCAGACTATGCAACAGAGAGTGTGTTGTTGACAAAGTATGAGGATAGGAAATAGAGGCCAGTAGCCTTTATCTCTAAGTTACTAAATACAACAAAACAGAACTATGAGATTCATGATAAAGAAATGTTGGTAGTAATTCAATGTCTGGAAGCATAGAGATACTACCTAAAAAGGGCAAAAATAGAGTTTGAGATCTGGACAGACTATAAAAACCTCCAGTATTTTATGATAAGTCAAAAGCTGAACTGTAGACAAGCCTGCTGGGCCTTGTACTTGTTGCACTTTAACTTTATCTTGAAGCATGTCCCTGGAAAAAGTATGGGTAAAGCCAATGGACTAAGCCAAAGAGCAGACTGGCAGGAGGGAGTGGAGAATGATAACAAAAATAGGACATTGATCAGGCTAGAGTGGGTAAAAGAAGTAGAAATGCTAGTAGAGGACAGAAGTCTGAGAGAGAGAATTAAGAAAGCACAGGAAGGGAATGAGAAAGTAGTAAAAGTAGTAGAAGAGTTAAAGAGAACAGGAATGAAAAGCCTTAGAGATAAAGAATAGTTGATAGAGGAAGAAGTAGTTATGAAGAAAGAATACATATACATACCAGAAGGAGAACTAAGAGAAGAGGTAGTATGCCTACATCATGACACACCAGTGAAGAGACATGGAAGAAGATGGAAAACAATGGAGTTAGTCACAAGGAATTACTGGTGGCCAGGGGTTACGAAGGAAGTAGGAAGATATATAGACAGGTACAATGCCTATTAACAATATAAGAATAGAAGTAAGGCCCTAGCAGAGAAACTTATGCCAAACGCAATCCCAGAGAAACCATGGAGTCATATTTCAGCAGACTTCATTACAAAGCTACTACTAGCTCAGAGATATAATACAATTTTAGTAGTGTGTGATTGGTTTAGTAAAATAGTATACTTTATAGCTACTATAGAAAAAACATCAGCAGAAGAACTTGCTAGATTGTTCAGAGATCATATCTGGAAGCTCTAGACTTCCAGAAAGTATTATATTAGACAGAGGAGTACAGTTTGTAGCAGGAATGATGAAGGAGTTGAACAAGTTGTTAGGGATACAGACAAAACTGTTTATAGCTTACCATCCCCAGACAAATGGGCAGATAGAAAGAGTAAACCAGAAGTTGGAACAGTATCTAAGGGTCTTTATCAACCACAGGCAAGAACAGTAGCCAGACTAGTTAGAAACTACTGAATTTGCATATAACAATAAAATACATTCAGCTATAAAGGTTTCTCCATTTGAGGCTAATTACAGTCAAAACCCAAGAATAGGATTCAAAGGAAGAAGGAAGAGAAAGTACAAAGCAGCAGAAAGGTTCATGGAGAGAATAAAGAGGATTCAGGAGGAGGCAAAAGCAGTGCTAAGTAAAGTGTAGAAGAAAATAAAAAGATTTGCAGATAGAAAATAGAGCAAAGGGAAAGAATACAAAGTAAGGGATCTAGTATTGCTAAGTACCAAAGATTTAAAGTGGCAAATGAAGAGAAAAAGGTCGGAAAAACTAACAGAGTACTTTGTAGGGCCTTATAAAGTGAAAGAAATTGTCTCAAGTAATGCTATAGAGTTAGAACTACCTAGTTCTATTAAAATCTATTCTGTAGTTAACATAAGCCAAGTACGCTTGTATAAGTCCTAGATAGAAGGACAGAAAAGGATACCACCAAAGCTAGTTATTATAGAAGAAGAAGAAGAGTTCAAAGTAGAGAGAATACTAAATAAAAGGGTAGTAAGAGGAAAGAAGAAGTTTTTGGTACAATGAAAAGGATATATAGCAGAAGAAGATACATGGGAAAGTAGAGAAAATTTGGAAAATACAAAAGAGTTGGTAGAAGAGTTTAAGAGAGAGTATGGGGAAGAGGCCAAAGAAATAAGGAAACAGGAGGAAAAAGACAACAAGAAGGTATTCTCAAGGGAATTACCTAGAAGGTTTATAGCAAAAGTATTGTAGAGATGGTCAAATAAAGAGTACAAGAGGCAGAGAGAGAAAAGATAGAAAGAAAATTGGAATCGATAGAAACATTCCTTGGGACAAGGAATCTTGAAGGGAGGGCTATGTTATGAGATAGCTCCTAAGAAGAAAACTCTTTCTTACACATTTATCAACTCAAAGGACTTTACTGGTTTCCATAAAGGACTTAAATTATAAATAGCATGGGAATGCTTACATAAACTATATAGTACCTAGTAAGGGTCTTGTGATTGCAGGAGACAGGTACACAAACCATCAAACATTTGTATAAGTAGCTAGTAAATCCAATGGAGAACTCTATTAAGTTCTTCCTGAACACTTACCTTGAGTGGTCCATAAGCCTTCACAGCTAAGCAACAACAAGTAGTCAAGGAGCATGCTATCCAGATAGTGCTATAACTAGACTATATAAAATATTGTAATTAGTGCTGCACTCGACATTGCAGTTGGCATTACAGTTGATTTTGCAGGTGCTAGGCTGAGGTTCTGATATGTATATCCAGCAATTTATCATGTGGTGTATGTCTCAGGTTCCAATAATTTCTGGGATTATGTAATAGCTTTCACCATTTCTAGTTTAGCTTGTCCTGACATAATCACATGGACCCATGGGCCTAGTGGATCCCTCCCTTAAAGTGCATGACATTTGTGACATCAAATTTAGTGGACAACCAAGTGACAGATCAGTTGACAGCATCACGCGGCCGGCGAGTGGACAGCTGATTGTCCGTCGTGTGTCCATATACTGGTGGTACCGTATCAGTCACAATATCTGGGGAAGTCTGGGGAATTTCAAAATTCAGACCCCGCATCTTGGAGCATTCATACCTGGGTTGGAAGGTCCAGGCACAGGGCACAACATCTGATCATATATGACCCTCGGTGTGACTTTGGGTCACGATGACGGAAAACGGAAGGTCCATTCAACAGAGACACTCTTTTCTCCCTGCGTGTGTGTTTGGGTGTTGCACACTACAGCATGCAATTTTAACAATGTCAATGATGGATTATTCGGTGATATTTGTACAACTCAAGATTATGGTTCGAAAGAATATACATCACTCGACCGGGTTTGTAGTGATACAAATATATCCATGGCTCTTGATTCCCTTGTGACCGCTCGCTAACATGAATCTCTTATCTCTATGTTGCCCAATATTATTGGCTCTCCATGAAATATAAATGCCTCAATAGCTCACGCTGGGGTTCACATTCTATCCTGTCCATCACAATGCAACTTCATCCTCCCTCCCACATTCACGATCCAGAACATGCGAAGATGACCAGGAATCTTCTCTGGAAATTGGATTACCATGTGTTGCCGCCACTAGCCTTAGTACGTTCCATTGCTATGGTCAGCCGTTCCTGGTGCCTCAAAGTCATGATTAGTTGTGGCTTGTTAATTTCATCGATAGAAGTAACATGGGAAATGCGAGGCCAGTCCAATTACTGGGTACCGGGAGTCAGTAGTTCAATTTTGATTTAGAATTGCAGGTTTGGAGCGAGACGCTCATCTTCACGGAAATCAATTCAATACCATACTTGCCGGTACGCCTTGAACGGGATTGGCAATCATGTCATATTATCTGAAGGGTACCCAACCGTGGCAGTCTTTTATGTTCCGTGAAAAAAACCATGCCTTTTTATTCTATAGTTCACCGCTGAAAATTTCGCAGTTACCTTCTCGTCGAAGTACCTTCGAACAACGTCATGAAGGTAATTAAACCGAATGTAGGGATGTTCCTCCCAGCACCCACGCTCGTTCTGATATGTTCTAGCGCTGGATCCCTATCCTTGTTGCTGTGTGGGGATTTGTAACTATAATGACATTCTTCGTCTGTCCTACTTTCAGCTAGATTGATCGCAAGTCTGATGAGCTTGACAGGTCAATAGCTATGGTGGTCTTTTAGCCATCCGTATATGCCTTGGTCTTTGTGAGGGGGGCCTACTCCCTGGAATTGTGACGATTTTCCTCTGTACATTGTACGACACGGTCCATTCTGACCAACCGACTGTGATAGATCTTATACCTCAGCACCTTATACAAACGTCATGAATTGCAGTTGAGGTACGTGTATTTACAGCTGATGTTGCATCCACAGTTACTTGAAACTCCCAGGGTCGGCATATTTTATGCATCCGGTAAGCCATTTTATCGCTAAAATTTATTCCAAAAGTCGCCTGAGGTTACAACAAGCCTCGTTATCCGGTGCCTTTGGTGGTAAGTACACAAACATCTTGCACCACCCTGATTGGTTCTCTTATGTCATTGGCCCAGGTCTTCTTGCTTCAGCAATAATCCAAATGGAAGGTGTGGGTGGTCTTTCAGGTTGGCGATGGATTTTTGTCAGTTCCAGTTCCCTCTTCAAGCACAAATCAGCTGAAATTGTCAGATCCTTGAGGGCATTGCAACCATCCTTGCTGCTATCGTAGCAGCTATCATACTTCCGGCAGACCTGACTTCTGCGACTTTTCTTACGCAAGAGGAGAGAGAATTCGCTAGTAAGGTGTCTATCAATCGGTATTTAAATTTATCATGCGGGGGATGTAGTTCGGCGATTCCGGGAAGACGGTGAACCAATGAAAGGTATCTTGACTCATGAAGTTCTCTCAGCAACGGATGAAAGAAGGGTGCTCATTCTTTCTTAGAGTCTTCAACGCTCAGTGCACAGTTAGAAACATATTCCGAGAACGAGTCTTTTGAATGGAGAGAAGTTAAAAGAGGTAGGTAACCCGTTTTCATTACTTCATGGTATTCATGATTCTGGGACATCAGGATTCTTGGACATACAGGTTTGGTTAACCGCTTTTGCTTACCTAGGACTCTCGGTCAGCCTCTACTCGTATTCTCTCTTCTTGTACGCTTGTTTTTTCTGTGATTGTGCACATGCTTCATGTCTTTATAGACCCACAATCATAAACGGGCTGGGATACTCGGGGGTACAAGCTCAGTTACGCACAGGCAAGCAGTCTGTTCTATTCAAGATGGCAGCTTCTGACTGAGAATGTGCTATTCAATAGTACCACCTTATGTCCCAGCTGTATTCCTTACTCGTACGTCTCCATCTGGAACTCTCAGCTTGGGACTTAATCTTGATAGTTGTGGTGGCTTACCTCTCTGATCGTCTCAAATTACGAGGCCCCCTCATCTTGATCTGTGTGCCGCTTACTATCATCGGTAAACGTCTGCATATCTTGGATATATCCTCAGATGCTCAGCGTCAAGTATAGGTTATATCATTGCTATCACTGCTACTAATAACACCACGAGATACATCGCCGTCTTCTTTATGGCAGCTGGCAGGTGAGCTACCGCGTATTTCCATGTAAACCACTGAAGTTGAGTGTTCTGTATCTAGTTATCCATCTGCACCCTGTATCCTGTGGGCCTGCACCTCCTGTGGTAGATATCTGGCCTTACGCGCATTCTGTCCAGGTCCATCTTACCCAATAACAGCCGGGGTCATTACAAGAAGGCCACAACAACAGCCCTGCAGCTCACAATAGCGAACACGGCGTAAGTCAAGACAGTGTACATCTTGTCTTGTCACATTGAATGCGACCACAGCGGCTTCCCCGCTACGTTTGCTTATACAGAAGGTACATGGTATAGAGTGTACTGTGTACTGGTATAGCCTTTAACAACCCACTGTTAGATCAAGCGCCCGAATATCGCAGAGGTCATTCAATTGTTCTAGGATTTGTGCTTTTATCATGGATATTTACAGCGGCTAATGTGTACGTATACTTTGTCCTCTTTTCATTTTTCTAAGTCTCATATGGGTTCCAGGTGGTACTGCATTTGGGAAAACAAGGCAAGACGCGAGGGGCATCGTCAAGGTAACATCGACAACTATCTGCTCTTGGTAAGAGAGAAAAAAACAAAGGCCCCCATTGGAGACCGACATCCCAACTTCTTGTTCACTCCATAAATAGTTTTGGAAAAAGCGACAATGTGTTAGTGGGGAATATATACAAGAATACAAATCGTATAATATATAGGTACACAGTTCATCGGTCAGACTGATGAGTCCAACTCAGTAGCGATGAATTTGGAAAAGGATACTTGTTGTGTTGGGGGGGTGAGTATTGTTAAATGGAAAGGAGAATCTTTTTTGTCGTAGAGATCTCTGGCGGTATAGAAGTACGATCCGAATTTCGAAGTAACTTCCGACTTGTATGCATCATCAACTGGTGATGACTGTCGCTTCGAGTGTTGTATATTGTCTACTTTGCTCGTTGAGAGCTTCTGCCTCAAAAATATTCTCCCAAGCAGATTCATCTGGCTCGTAAACAGGGCGCATCAACGATTCCAAGAGGCTACACTCGTAAAATCGCTCGTACTTCCCATTTAGCCTGAACCCACAGTATCTTTTCTTCTGTAAGATCTAGTGGGATTGCCGCGATAAATGAAAGTACAATGGATAATAAGTGTGATCTTTGATCGTAGTAAACCGATTGGTGGGCTTACCATCTTACCGGGATCCACCTAATATTCATGTACTCTTTCCAACAAGTACTCCTGTAGAGTTAAGGAGAGTCAATAAGGTCAGACAACGACATGGACAAATCTCAGCCGTATCATTATTCAGTGACCTTTGAATAGAACCAGTATTTCAAGTGAAAAACAGAAGACAGCCTGACGACCATAATATAAGAACCAACACTATGCCTGTGATTCCCTTGCTGACACTTCTTGCAATGCATGCTCCAGAGATTGAGCACCAGTGGACGTAAAGAGCAATCTAGTCCAACAACTTAATGAACTTGCCCTAGTACAGAGTGAATGCAATTCCTTTGTCGATAACAATCGTAGTCTGCAGTATCCTTGATACATTCGGAAGCCACACTTAGAAGCATCTATAAGATTCAATCTAGAAGGTCAGTCTAAGCTGCATGACCAGGCAGAAGTCCAATACGCCAAGATTATGATGGAAACGTTTCAGCTGTTCATCACGAAACCTACTAGAGGATAAACGGGGCGGCAACATTTCATTTTCTTAGGGTTTGCGGAGAGTGTATAGGTTCAGCCAAACGTGATGATCGGCTTATAGGGGCCGCGCTTGCTGATATCTAGCAAGCAATTGTGTATACGATTTTGAGATCTAAATGTGAAGAAAGCCCTGTGAACATCGCACTCGCAGCAAAATGAGACCTATAGACTTGCTTTGTCCGCGCGTTCTTGACCACCTGGAATAAAGCGACAAATCACAGTGGCTGCTTCAAACCAACGTTTTGCCTCGTCGAAAAAAGAAGCACTGAAGCTGAATCAAAGAAGATTCTTCATATAGATATATGTACACACTGTAAGCACTCAGTCCCTGTGTTGTAGGCGGTGGCGAGCAGCCATTGGCGCTCATCCATGGGGTAAGCCTAAATCGGTAGTTTGGAAAGATGCATGAGCATAGAGATACATAGGCTAAGTGCCCAAACCTGGTCGCCTTCGTGATACTGCTCTAGGACAGACAGTGCTTGTTCGATGTAACCAATCGTTTTGAGCCGATCACTAGCAGTATTCCTAGAGAGCCCGATTGTGCAAAGCCCGCGGAGCCACCGAGAAAATCTTTGAGGGCAAAATCCCTCCTTCACTTGGGAAATTCCATATAATAACTTCTACTCCGAAGTTCAAGAATTTATAGAGCATAATGATAATGCAACGAGAACGAACCTCTAAGCACGAGTATAACACTAATGTAGAAACGGTAGTGAAACACATCCGACTTCAAGGCAATGATACATAACGTACCATTCACAGGTGTTTCCTTATTCGACCACTGCTTAAAATATATCAGATCAGGAGCGCCCAGAGTTGGGTATTGTACGAACCAAGATGTCAGCAATTGCTTCGTAGGTATCAAGAGCCAAGCTACCTGATTTGACGATTTCCTAATGGCAGAAAAGTTACGATTACCACAACTGCCATGAAGAACACCCAGATACCTCGATAACCGCCGAAACCTCATGCCATTCTCTCAATTGGACCAGAAATTCCGTCTCAAAGATTCGAAGCGTGTGGACGAGGTACTGGACGTGGGCAGTATCAGCATCTCCTCCTAAATCATTCCCATTGATAATTTCAGCTAATTTATTCTTGGACGTATTGATTTCCGACGCAATGGCGCGCAATTTTTCCCGCTAACCGAAACAAAAGTAAGAGATGGATTACTATCAGACTTGGCCTGTTTATCGCACATCAACCGATCCGTCTGATGCAATGGTCGCACGGAATGAGAATACTAGCAGAAGAAGGTGTAATAATTAGGTCAGGACATATAGGGCGAGAGTCATGTGGAACTGAGATACCTCGAGCAGATACTGCGGCAAAGGAAGAATTCACAATGTATAGCGCAGCCTCAGGGTTCATGTCCACAGGCGAGGCGTTACAATAAGCTTCCAGTAGCTAGATGCTCATAATTGTTCATGGGCTCAGTTTTGTCTCTTGCAATCGCACTTACTTCACGTGAGATGTCAAACAGCTCTGCAATTTGTTCTTCACAACCATCCCACTCTGAGCATCCTTGAACGGCGTAGTTATACGACACCCGCCAAAGCCAGGAGACATCTTTCATGATCAACTGGAAAGTCTGCTGGGATACCGCTGCTTCTGTGAGGCGCTTGGCTGAGTAACAGTATTATCAGTCAGCACTTCAAAACATAAACTTCGAATGATACATGCCTGTCCGAAAGTGATTTAGAACTGTGTCCATCAGAATGGGCCTGGTGCATGGTAAAGTTAGCGCAGATAGGGTGACAGACTATAAAGAGGACCTATTGGCCAAAGGTTCCGAGAGGAGTTTCATCGCTATCTTGATAATACAACGAACAAGTGTCATAGCTTCCACGATCGCGTCATTGCTCGCTCTAGTCTTCAAAGTGATCAAAAGAGACTCTAGAGCAGAAAGGAAGACCGGTTTCATGGCCAATTTGTGAGAGAGTTGCGTGGCCAAAAGGAGCATCTTCCGGTCGAAGTCTGATGCTTTTTGCATGGCCCTGATGTTCATGATGGCTATGAGGCGGATGATTCAGTAGCATATCTTGAAAGGAACGTGGGTATTGCTAACCCTCATCTTCCAACCCTGTGGGATACATTCAAGTCATTTAAGGCTAATCAGGGGAAGAAAGCAACTGACCTTGATGAATAGCGATAAGGAACATGACATAACATGTTGCTGCTTCGTTCGTAGGGCAACGGCGGATCACCGTCGACGCTTTATTATATTCTTTTTTCTCTAGATAACATATAGCAGCTTTCCGATAACATTTAGAACAAGTCATGGATGATTTCTCCTTGAACAGTTGATGGGTACCCGCGAGGTACCAATCTGCGGCCTCTGTCCATTTTTTCGCCTGATAATGACGGTCACCACGTTGCCAGATCAACTGCCACCATGAGAGAACAGAATCATATGCGTAGTCAAGTATTTCCATGCCGATCAGAGTACGTACTGTAAGACACGCTGTTGCAGGTACACTCCTGAGTTCCACATCGGCTTCGAGTACGGCTGTGTCGTATCAAAGTTGTAGTACAAGAATAAAGTCTTGCAACTAAGTGACACACATGTGAATGCCGCTTCTAGCGTCTTGATTCCACGAGTATGGTCATCATCTTTGGCGCAGTGAAAAATCAGAGACAGGAGCAAACGGTCAATGCTGTCCGAGCCTGTTCCATGTAGTTGTAGAGCTCGCTGCAGGCAGTGTTGTTTGACAGAGGTGACTAGTGTGCTAAAGTCGGACAATCATAATCGTAGAAGCAAGCACTGTGTCCCAGTTCATGACATGACTCACAAGACGGTGAGAGTTTTCAGTTCTTGGAGGATGCTAAGCGAGGAAACTTGAGCCACGGACCAGTTATCTCCTTAGATTGACTGACTCCGTGATATCTGCTTCTGACATTTCCATATGATTGACTAATGTTTTGAACACTTAAATCCAAGTGTCAATAGCAGCAAACAGCTTGATAGCAGAAAGGGGATTCACCCTCGAAGAGGTCATTCACTCCTACACCCCTTCTCTTCAGGATAGCCAATTTCAGCCATCGGAGGTCTTGGTGCTCGGGAGATCCCTGGGTAATGAATAATTATATCCCGAACCAAGTTGTCAGAAGGAGCTCACTTGATCTTGTGAATCTATGGATGGAATAACTTCATCTAGTGTTGCTTCGGCGCGATCGTACGCCCCATCTAAAAAGTAAGCTCTAGCTGTTTTGGTAAGAACAAGATAGTCAGATGAATGATACTCCATCGAAACATCAACGGACCCATTGTCCTCAGCAGAGATATCTGAAGATACGAGTATGAATGTGGGCAGCTACGGACACTGAGCTTCCTGAACATACTCTTAATTTTTGTGTGCCAGGCATTGTTCCTTCTTCAAGCTGCTCGACCAGTTTGAAGGCATTCCGTAACCAGTCTATTGCAGTTGATGGGTTCGATGCGCTGGAGTCTCCCTTGTCCTGAAGGAACGACTTCCCGATCTGAAAGAGTTTATAGATTAATAGCTTTTTCTAGACAAGTAGGGAACTATTCAGTTATCGTATTTGCTCAGGTTAATTTCGGACATGCTTACATCGTGAGGAGGTAGAACGGTGAGGCGCTGATCATCATCTGAACGATGTGGATAAGAAGGGCCCAGCCAAATCGAAATAAATCTTTACTCATGATCATATGCGACGCATACTCGGCCACGGCATAATTTCCTTCCTTCCACGCCTGAACCGAAAAAAACAGCGCAGTAGTCCATCAACAGTAGTTCAACAATCTAAGCTTGTACTTACTGCTTCCATTCTGCTGGAAAAGTATACAATCGTAGCACATGCAACAGATTGCTGATTTACTTTATCCGAATCATCCAAACTCCTTAACATCTCTTCATACTGCGAACAAATGCGTTGACAACCTCGGGAAAACAAAGGGATAGATGCCAACCTTGGCTGCTGCCGTCAAGACGGTAGCTGCCACATCGTTCTTTTTAATTTCTGCATTTGGATTGTCCACCCCTGATTTTCATACATGGGAAGTGATTATCATGAACATACCTGAGAGGGTGTTCCCTGTCTTGCTGGCGATGCGTAAGAGGTGTACAAGAGCTAGAGCGAGATTCGCGATCATTCAGACACCAGTTTCTCGGGTGGCACCTACTCTCAATACTTGGCTTGAGCTCTAGTCCCGCTTCTATGAGACGAAACGCCGCAAGTCTGACTGTATGACGAAACGGACATCTTCAATGTCCAGATGGAATACCTTGGGCAGTAACTATATGCTTACTCGCACCAACAAAAACCAAGCTGTCAGCTGGGATTAGGCAGATAAGCCCAGATATATTCCACAGATCAACTCCTGGTGGATAAGAGGTCGTCGTGGAGTAAATAAAACTCAGCAAGATATTGTGGAGGTTCACTACCTTCCTGATCCAGGTTGTCAGCGAGATGACTCCAATTGTTGCTGGACCTCGGGCGCTGTTCTGAAAAACTCTCTGCCAGAGAAGCAATCTGATGGAGATTCTGGACCAGTAAGGGCTGATTTGGAATATCACTACCACGGAGGTGGGGTTTGGTCTCCGCAAGGAGGTCTGAACGTTATGGGGGTGTTAACGGCATGAAGGTAAATTACGAATTCTTGAATGCACCCATAATCCTATCATAAGTTTGCTGAAGGTTTTGCAAGCTTTTCTTGTTTCGTGCTGACATAGCCTTCCTAATGCGCCGAAACTAAGGTAAAGGAAGATCAGGGCACTGATGGGTTGGATATCACCAAAGACGCGATAAGCACGTGATAAAATGAGCTGGTTCGGTTGAGACGCGCTGGTTCATGAGAGTGTAATTTGGTAAAACTCAACATGAACCATCTGAATTCAGCAAAGGAATACGAGCTACCTCTGGACGCAGAGGCTCGGGTCATTAAGGTATGTCCTTCTTACTCCTCGGCGCTGGTTACGTCGCCCTGGGTGTCCCGTCAATCACATTTGTGGGTAGGAAGCTCGGAAAGAGGGTGTGTTTGCAGCACTTACCTGTGGACTTGCGTCAGGCAAGCACATGCTTTTGCGCGTGAAACCGGACAGATAATCTGACAAATATTCCCCTTGTGGATCCATTTCCGTCACGATCAGCCGTTCTCGGTGGTAGGCTATACGGTTTCAATAGGAACAAGACCATCATGTGTGGAATCCGTAAGCGCTTTTCTTTACTGGATTCCTTTTTTGTTTGATGCGCCCATCAGTCAGTGGCGTTTTCTCCGGCTATCTGTTCACCCAAGTAAGTATATTGGTATGCTATCATGTGCCCAAATCCTGTCATCTACTTTGCTATATCACCGCCAGAACTCACCCTGATCTTTAATTCCACAATGGTTTTGCGCATTTAGGCTAAGGCGACCCTTGCTCACCTGTTCAACTAGGCATTTACTTCAACAGCAATAGCACAACTCCGCGCAGAAGAGGCACGTCGACGCAAAGAGGTTCCCGAAGTCGAAGCCGTCATCCACCCTAATTCCAGCTCTAAAGCCATGTAGACTGAACTCAATGCAATTGAATAGGAGAAGCGCTTGGGCAGCAACTCATTTACATCCAATTCTCATGTTGCGCTGCTGTTTCAATAGCCTTCCACCTGAAATACATGTACCACTGCTCTGGGAAAAGTGTCCGACATGCCATCGGTTTCCAGCCTTGGGGCAGACCATGGTACAACGTATGTGTATTACATGCTTAGTTCATCCGGCCACCCTGGAACAGTCTTGCCACTACCGCACTTGTCGCCAAGTTTAACGACATGCAGGATCAGCAGACGACATCTAGATTGACCCTGATATAAAACTGACAAATGACTCCAGCCGAAAATCCTCATGGTGTCGAACAAAACATTCCCGCTTCATTCGTGCAATCAAGGACAGTCTCTTCTTTCTTCGATCTGTCTGACGAAAATGGGACACCTAACCCGTGATATTCTCTCCATCACCGCCACTTTCGCTGCCTTGATCTGGTAATTGCATTATTGGACTTGCTTTGTATTAGAAACGGGCTGTATCTTCTTACTCCGGTGCTGGGGTCAAAATGTTCATTCATTTTGACTGGTTGATCGAGGCGCTGATTCTATTAGTCATGGTAGATTCTCTTGCACAGGATACACCGAGGATCTTGCAGAGCACTGTCTCACATGTAATTTGGAGCCAGTCTACGACCAAATTTGGCCTCGGCAATGACTCCTGAATTATTAACCGTCTTTGGGCAGTATGTCCAACTGAGGCAGGCATTTCTTTCCTGTGGCCTCAGGTGGGGATACCATCCTAGTGGCTTAAACAATCCTTGGCGCATGTTATGCATATCTCTCCGTTCCCGAGGTTACCCGTTCCCGATTTCATATCCAACTAGCTCCGCGCAAATTGGAGGAGTTGAAATGGCAGTGGCAGCTGTTGCATTTCTCATGAATTTGATTTAGATCTTGAGTAAGTAGGAAAAAGAACTTTCCGGTCCCGCCAAAAAAAAACTTGACACATCTATCTGGTGAATCTATCTGGTGAGGCGTGGCATCGTGCCATCCAGAAGTCCAGGGACTGACTTGATTTCTTGGGGTTTATTGTTTCTTGCGCTGACAAGTCATCTCATTCTTATGCGGTCCATCAATTCGACGAGTAGATTTCAAGCCTAATAGAAGCGTAATCCGAGCCTCGGACACGGACACACGGATGCTTCCTCTCTTTTGCTTCATTCTTCGCTGAGCACTTGGCCCCTTAAGAGCCGGCCTCCGAATATCCATCCTAAGCTTCCGCTTCCGCCGATGGGTCCCATTCTTGGAAATCCATACTTGGGAAAAGGGGATTCAGTTAACTCCACAAAGAACTCTTTTTGCTCGCATTTAGCCCATTTAGTATATACCTATCAGATATTCTGGAAAAGCTTGCCTAATCTGGTCGTCAGCCGAAGTGGGCACACTGCCACCGGAAGACCCGTTCAGGCTGAGGAAGGATTGGGTCATCGCAACAGGTTGATATCCTTGTCAATGTGGCTTGCAAGTCAGAGATTGCCACCAAAGGTTACTCACACAGCCTCTCTTTTGGCAGGCCCTGGGTATCTAACCCATGTGTGTGGTCATCACCATAACTATTTGACCTCAAACCATAAGTTACCCCTTCCGATGGCCTAGACTTCTGTTCTGACTTGGATTCCTTCATTCAAAGACCCCCATGAACCTTGTGATTCCCCCTTTTCGCAGATACGCTTCCTTTCCGCAGCTGGCTATCACAGGCAATTGATAATGGTTGCTTTCCACATTGCTCTTCTTGCCGATTGCATGCCTCTGTGAGCGGACAACATCTTCATCGGGTCTTGAGGCGAGGACGGAAACTCAATGTCATTGTCTAACTAGGCGTTCAATCCGAGTTAACGGCTCATCTAATCTCACGGTACATATCCTCTCCTGCTCAGCCAAACCGGCAATAAGCACACCGATCCCTGGAAGACTCTCTGCCCCATAACGTCGCGTTCCCATTTCAATGGCGACGGGTTACCTGATATACACACCCTTCTCAGCTTGAGTTCACGCAAAGTCCGAGAATTCCTTCTATCGTTACTCTCATGCTAGTGTAAAAATGACAGGTAAAGCTGATTGCCCGAAGTTCAAGCTCAGTCTTCCATTTTCCGTTCCCATTTTTACATTTGATATATTATAAGATAAATCACAATAATCCATCGGGGACTGAAAAAAAGTTCTTCTGAACTCTGAATTTGGATCGAACCTTGATTATCATTAGTCTCACAACGATGCTGTGTGGACAGGAAGGGGAAAGAGCCCCATTTAATTATTATCAGAATGGTAGAAACGCTGTTAAGCGCGGTATCATAGGAATCCGAATTGAGTTGACTCCTAAAATACCAACCATCAATACTACCACTCGTTCCTTGACATATGCAGTTCCATCGCACTTGCAACGTCATCCTGGTAACGAATTTTTTCCACCAAAAATACAGGATCTCTACTTGACCGTTCGGCATGACATTTTCTTAGATCTATCACCGGCTATAACCCGGTATTGCCATTTGAGTCAGCAGTTTGACAGGTATCCAGTTCCTTTTCCTCCCCTCCACCATATATCCCTTGGAGAACTAAGTTACACGTCAAGTATCGGGTTGATCCAGAATGTTCTAAAGAGAGGTTTATGAAAGCATATACGATCCCTCCCAATAAACATAGACGTAGTAAGAGAGAGAGCTTTCCCATCCATCTCGTAGCAAGACCCAGACAGATCTCTAAAAATAACAAACCAATCGTCAATCAAGGGACGGGTTAATCCGATTTCTTTTTCCGAAAGGGAGGACACTTTGACTGAAGTGATCCGTTCCTTATGGTAACAAACTTCCTTCCAGTCAAATCAATGACAACTTTTCACACTCCAACGAAAAAGTGTGTGTGTGAGAGAGAAAAAAGAGTAAGATCGACTCCTTTGGATGTAAACCGATTGATAAGTCCAAAAAAATTTTACCTAGCAATCTGATTGTTATCAGATCATCATAATATAGTCAAAGACACGGGGTGAAACGTCCATTCTCACTTACCCGATGAGAAGAAGGAAAACGGTTGATCATCGTCATGGGATGGAACTACCAACAAACAAAAACCATTACCATATATATCCATACCAAGTGGTTACTTTTTCGAGAAGATAGAAATAGATACCTATTATAGTGACTCCAAGACATGCATGCAGCACTCATAGCCATAGTAGTTCAAGACCAGAGTTAGTATCGTAGTGGTTTCCTATCCCCATATGTCCATCATATTCAAACTACTCTGCATCCAAAGAAAATTGGACTGAATTAGTCGCACAGGATAAGAATAGGAATCAGCATTGTAATGATGATCAGACATTCTATTTCGAATAGCTTTCAAATAAGACAAGCCATGACCTCAAAAACTTTAACATTCATTACTTTCATCCAACTAGCTACTAAACTAACGACTACAACTACGGCTACCACCAAAAATCACTACCATTGCAACGGTATATAATGTAATATATATAAGTGATGTCTGAATGCAACGTGCGTATATATAAAAAAATTTGTTCGAAAGCGATAACAGTCGTTCATTATCATATATCATAAAACAGACGTAAAAGTGCATGGATGAATTGCATTGCAAAAAAATGATGAGATTCTTGAGGAAAGAGAACGAACAGATGATGCAAAAAAATCAGATCCCGACATACCCAGCATTATTATTAGGTCCACCATAGCTACAGCCATAGTTATAGCCATAACCGTGGCCATAACCATGTGCATAACCGTACCCATACCCATTCACTGAACCAGTACAAGCACTATCACCAGGCGAAGAGTACGACATCTGACATACTCCAGACGGTCCAGCATTCGCAAACGGCATACTGGGAACTCCAGGGCTGGTGTCGTGCAAAGGAGATGATAATGATGATGCATTTTTAGCATTGACTGCATTCACTTCGGCTGTTGCTTTGGCAAAAGCTAATTCTTCTCTTTCTTGGGCATTCAAATGCACAGTGGAGGGTTCTTGTGGAGTAGGATACAACGGATATACTGGCGCTTGCCTTTGTTGCAGTTGTTGCCCTTCTGCTGAAGAAACAGAAAAGG
>Ga0153948_1000580_pt1 | contig 19844 bp, 22 predicted proteins | sample TSNJ032MetaG_FD_104696 | JGI IMG/M metagenome (GOLD analysis project Ga0153948, IMG submission 104696) | Attine ant fungus gardens microbial communities from New Jersey, USA - TSNJ032 MetaG | ecosystem: Host-associated > Fungi > Mycelium > Unclassified | place: USA: New Jersey, Wharton State... | reverse complement strand
TTCATAGCCGCGACCCCACTCAGGCACAGGGCGTAGTTTACCCCTTAAAGACATCAGCAAAGGCTGAAGAGCCTCTTCAGCGCCACACACGCAAAAACAAGCCCAAGACTTGGAAACTAAGCCTGAGCACAAGGCTTAATTCCATGGTGCAATAAGGCGCTCATAATGTGGACCTGTTCTGGACTTGATGATAGTGCCCCATGACAAGCTAATGCATGGGATGATAACATCGAACGCTGGGGTCGCTTTAACCGCCTCGCGGGTCGGATATAGTCCGTGTCATGCAGTTCTATAAAGCCGATATGTTGGGATGAGATAGTACCTATCAGTGTTCATAAATGACTTATTGACGAAACATAGTGTAATGACATTTTTGATTTTTACTTAATAGGGACGCGCCGGATGGCGCGCGGTGCAATGCGATCGTTTCAGGGGATGTGCTCCTCTCTACGCTACGGCATGATCAGGGCCGGGCTTGAGTTGGCCGCTGTTCCCTTTGTACGCTCACTATTCTCTGGCGCTGCTGGGCGAGGTGTAATCTTCACCTTGCATCATGTTCGGCCCGCGCAGGTGGAGCGCTTCTCGCCTAACGCTCACCTCTCGGTCACGCCGGAGTTTCTGGAAATAGCTATCAACGTCGCTATCAACGAGGGGCTGACACCGGTTCATTTGCATGATCTGCCAACACTGCTTGGCGATAAGGGGGACAGACGCAGCTTCGTGGCTTTCACCCTGGATGACGGTTATCGCAATAACGCCGAGTTCGCTGCACCCATATTCCGCAAGTTTGCTGTGCCCTACACAATCTTCGTCAATCCGGGGTTTGTGGAACGCAAGCGCAGCGCCTGGTGGGAAACAGCGGAAGCCTTCGTGCGGAAAGCCTCAAGCTTTGAATTCGACTTTGGCAATGGAAGTGAACACGTTCGCTGCGGGACGCTGCACGAGAAATTAGCCGCCTTCGATCGGTTCACGACCTTCGTCAAGGCCATTGACGAAGACGAGGCTGTGGGCAGAATCGACGCGGTAGCACAGGTGCACGGCGTGTCACCGATTGGCATCATTGAAGAGTTGGTGATGAATGAAGCGGAGCTGCGCCAATTGGCCGAAGACCCGTTGGTTCACTTTGGCGCACACACGATGAATCATCTCAATCTGAGGCGCGTCGCTGAAGACCGGTTGCATCAAGAGATTGAGCAGTCCGCCGCAGCGATAGAACGCTATGTCGGGCAGAAGCCACGTTCATTTTCCTATCCCTATGGCTGGCCGACTGCAGTCGGGAAGCGTGAGACGTCAGCGATTGCAGAGGCGGGTTTTGCGGTTGGCGTCACGACCCAGCCGGGTGTTCTTAACTGCAATAGCCTTCAGTCCCTCATGAGACTGCCGCGCGTGTCGCTGAACGGCTATTATCAAAAGCCGCGCTATGTGAAGGCGCTTATCTCCGGTGTTCCGTTCAAGTTCCTGAGAAACAACTGAGAACATCGTCAGCAGTTCGAAGCGGATTGGAAACCACATAAGCAAAAATCCCGGACAAAGCCGGGATTTTTAAAGCTAAACTGACCAGAAAACTGGAGCGGGCGAAGGGATTCGAACCCTCGACCCCAACCTTGGCAAGGTTGTGCTCTACCCCTGAGCTACACCCGCTCGCGCCAGCCGATTCTATAAAGAACCGATTCTGTCAGGCCCGCGCTATATGAACCAAGGCCATGCAGATTGCAACAGGTCCGCATCGGTAATTTTGCATTGTTTTCAACGGACCTAACCGGCACATGCGGACATTCGGATCGCAGGCGAAATCGCCTGCTTCACCGTGCGCCCGTTGCACTTCCCTCCATCACAGCTGGCGCATTGGGCGCGAGCGCATTGCAAGGGGGGCAGCTTCCGCCGTCTGAGAGGTTGAAGCGGCAACATTGTCCTGCTCGTATTTATCGACATTCATCGATTTGTTTTCGCGCCAGTTGCCTTTGAGGTAAAGAATGCCCGCCATCAGCATGGTGGATAGCATGGCAACCGGAAAACTGAGCCATAGCGCGTCTACACCAAGCCATTCTCGCAAGCCGAGCGCAACGCCCAACCGAACCGGATACATCGATACGAAAAGGATGATGAGCGGCCAGATCACCTGACCGTTGGCGCGAACCGTTCCGAACAGCACCATCGAGACGCCAAAGGCAATGAAGCCCCAGGTGGCCACCTTGCCGATATGCTGGCCAATCGGAATAGCCGGGCTTTCAGCGCCGAGAAATATTTCCATCGCCTGCCGGTCGGCAATCAGCAACACAATGACGAGAATGCCGGTCATCAAGATTGCATAGAGCACACCGATGCGGGTGATGCTGCTGACACGGTCCCAGTTGCCTGCACCGATATTCTGCGCTGCCATAGCGCTGACCGCCGCACCAAGCGCCATGGCGGGCATCTGCACATAGGTCCACAGCTGCTGGGTCGCGCCAAAAGCAGCTGTTGTATCGACGCCCTCCTGATTGACGAGCCGCATCATGGTCAGCATCGCGCTCGAAACCACGATCATCTGGATTCCCATCGGCAGCCCCTTGCTGAAGATAAGTTTCAGCACTTTGAGGTCCGGTATCAGAAACCGGAGTTCCTGACCTTTCAAACGCAAGGGGAGGTCCTTGTGATAGATGTAAAAGAGCATGGCGGCGAGGCTGATATAGTTCGCGACCGCGGTAGCGAGCGCCGAACCGGATATGCCCAATGCGGGGATAGGGCCGATCCCGAGGATCAGTAGGGGATTGAAGGCGATATCCAGAATAACTGCCAGCCCCATGAAAATCAGCGGGGTGATCGAGTCTCCACTGCCGCGCAGGGCCATCATCAGGATTGTCTGCATGAGGATGGCGGGCATGGCGACGAAGGTGACTTGCAGGAAGGCGCGGGCCAAGGGCTCGATGGTTTCCGGTGTTCCAAGCAAAGTCAGTACATGTGGCGCCAGAAACCAGCCCGCTATAGAAACAAGAATGCTGATTGGCACGAATGCGCCCAGCGTCGTACCCGTAATGGCGCGCGCTGTTTCAATTTCACGGCGTCCGAAAGACTGTCCGATCAGAATGGTTGATGCCATGCCGAAGCCGAAGACAAAAGCCGTCAGAAGGAACATAACGAGATTGCCATTGGTCGTGGCGGCCAGCGCATTTGTTCCAAGCAAATGGCCGATCCAGATCGTGTCTATGGAACCGTTTGCCGATTGCAGGATCGACGATCCAAGCGTCGGTAAGGCGAAGAGCAACAGCGCTTGATTGATTGGCGCTGTTGTCAGATCCATCTGTGTCTTCATACGCCCTCAGTAATATTATGAATTACGTTTTGCGAAATGCAGCGTCTTCAAAGTAAACTGAATTATCAAAATTTCTATATTTTTCGCTCGTTTGACCTGCGATCCGCTGACGATCTTTGAAGCCTTTCAAAGAGAGGCTTTATGCAATCTTCGCTTTGACGAACACGTCGTAACGGGTGCTTTTGCCCAGAATTTGATGCGAGGGCTTGCGCAAGCCCACCATTGGCTCGGCGCGTAAAGGCCATTTCAGCACCACGCGATTGAGCGCTGCTTCCAGCGCGACCTGCATCAGCTTTTCCGCATCCGGGTCAGTCCCGACGATCTCGCGGATCTGCCGCATCTCCTTTTTGACGAGCGCCGTGTTGCCGCGTGGCGGATGCATGGGGTCAACCAGCACCACCTGCGGCCTCAAGCTGGGCAGCAGTTCGCAGGAATCGCCATGCATCAAGGTCATGCGCGCAACGGTCTCGGCATATTGGCCGCCTTCTGCGGCAGCCCGCGTCAAACCATCGGCCAGCAATGCATGCATTGTCTCGGAACGTTCAATCAAGGTGACGCGAGCGCCGAGCGATGCGAGCAAAAAGGCGTCACGGCCCAGACCGGCCGTCGCATCCACAATCTCAGGCGTGACGCCGCGGGTGAGGCCAACCGCTTTGGCAAGGGCCTGTCCGCGCCCTTCACCGGAACGAAACCGGTGGCCGACAGCGCCGCCAACGAAATCGACAACCAGCTCCGATGTATCTAATTTCTGCGACATCTGTGATCTCAGGACCGGGTTAGAAAGGGCAGGGCGCGGTGAATGTCACGTCACGTCCAGCGGGATGACGAAAGGCCAACTTTTCGGCGTGCAGAAGCAGGCGGTCTGCTGCTGCCAGCGCTGCTCCTTCCGCATAGAATTCGTCACCGAGAATGACATGTCCTATCGCCAGCATGTGGACGCGCAGCTGATGGGTGCGGCCAGTCAGGGGAAAGAGGCGCAAACGCGTGCTGTTTTCACCCTGGCTAAGAACCTGCCAGCGTGTCTGCGCCGGTTTGCCGTGCTCATGGTCCACGCGATGGCGCGGCTTGTTGTCGGGATCGATAGCCAGCGGCAGATCGATAAAGCCTTCATCACTATCCATACGGCCCCAGACTTCGGCGATGTAGGATTTCTCTGTGGTGCGAGCCTCGAACTGCGCAGCGATATGAGCATGGGCTTTCCGGTTCAGCGACATCAGGACCAGACCGGACGTGTCCTTGTCCAGCCGGTTGATCATGAGCGCTTGTGGAAGCTGCTTTTGCACCCGTGTGGCAAGGCTATCAGAGAGAGCTGGGTGACGGCCGGGAACGGACAAAAGCCCGCTTGGCTTATCCAACACCAGAAGATCCGAATCGCGATGGATAATGGAGATATACGGCTCCAGCGGCGGATTATAAATAGGGGCTACGGATGACAACTCGCTCATGCTGCCTTCTAGCATGGTTCATCGGGCACAGAGAAGTATGGTTGCTTGGATTGGCCGTGGAGTTGTTCAGGAAATAAATGGCGGAGAGGGTGGGATTCGAACCCACGGTGGAGTTACCCCCACGCCGCATTTCGAGTGCGGTACTTTCGACCACTCAGCCACCTCTCCGCATTGTGCAATCCGGTAAAACGATCTATATAACCGCACCGTCAAACAGCATCAAAAGCGAATGCTAAGTGTGTAGCGGCTCAATAGCGGGCTGATTGCAATTAGACAAGACCTAATTTGCATTCTCTCGTGAAAATTCTTGACTTTTCCCACGTTCCGAACCTATAAGCACCAGACCTTAGGCGTGGGGCAGTCCGCGCCTATTGTTTTGATTGAGGATTTCCGGGTTTCCGGGGCGTCAATCAAGGGGCTCAAGCCCTTCACTTAACCGACTGATAAAAAGACGGCCCATCACTTCGGCGCTAATGTCGTGGAAATGAGAGCCGGACCGAACAACCGAAAGGACAACAAATGTTCGCAGTCATCAAGACCGGTGGCAAGCAGTATCGCGTTGCCGCAAATGACCTGATCAAGGTCGAAAAAGTTGCTGGCGAAGCCGGTGACATCGTAGAATTCGCAGAAGTTCTGATGGTCGGCACGATCATTGGCGCACCAGTCGTCGCAGGCGCTCTCGTGACCGCCGAAGTCGTCGAACAGGGCCGTGCCCGCAAGGTCATCGCGTTCAAGAAGCGTCGTCGTCAGAATTCGAAGCGCACCCGTGGTCATCGTCAGGAACTGACGACCATCCGTATCTCGGAGATCCTCACCGACGGCGCAAAGCCTTCGAAGAAGGCCGCTGAGAAGAAGGCTCCGAAGGCAGAAGCCGCTGAAGGCGAAGTCGCAAAGCCGAAGAAGGCAGCGCCTAAGAAGGCTGCAGCCAAGGCCGAGTCGGCTGAGTAAGTAGAGAGATTAAAGGAGAACACCAATGGCACACAAAAAAGCTGGCGGTTCCTCGCGTAACGGTCGCGATTCAGAATCCAAACGCCTTGGCGTGAAGAAGTTTGGCGGCGAAGCTGTGCTCGCTGGCAACATCATCGTGCGTCAACGCGGCACGAAGTGGCATCCGGGCGCCAATGTTGGCCTCGGCAAGGACCACACTATTTTTGCAACCACGAACGGTTCCGTATCTTTCCGTACGAAAGCCAACGGCCGCACGTACGTATCGGTAGACCCGATCGCGGAAGCAGCAGAGTAAGCCGGGCCTCTTAAAACCACCGGCGTCCCATCGGACCCGGTGTATATGGCAGCCTAGCCAAAAGATCGAAGGGAAGATGGGGCCACCATCTTCCCTTTTTGCATCTGGAGGACAGACAAATGGTTGTCGACGTTTTAGAAGAAGATAGTTACGCAGAAAGCTGTACGAGCCGGAGAGAGCGTTTCGCCGATTTCTCTCCCGGGCTGGCAGCTGATCTGGAGCCTGAATTGGCTCCTGAGTTAGCCCCTGAGCTAGATTGCCCCGTCTTGGTCACCGAAAGGCTGGTTCTGCGCCCGCCGCATGTCGAAGACGTAGATGCCATTTCCTATCTTGCCAACAATCTTCGCGTCTCTGGCATGCTCACTCGCATGCCGCATCCATACACGCGTGATAACGCCGCCGACTTTGTCGAGCGCGTGCGAAAAGGCGAGATGGGCAATTGCATCTACGCCATTACGCAAGCCGAGACCGGCATATTTATGGGCTGTTGCGGCATCCATGCGAATAAACATGGTGACGGCCTGGAGATCGGCTACTGGCTGGGCGAGCCCTATTGGGGGCATGGCTTTGCAACTGAGGCTGCCCATTCATTGATCGATCTGGTGTTTCGGGCGACCGCAATCGACCGGCTGCATATTTCCTGCCGGGTGACCAACAATGGATCGCGTCGAGTGATCCACAAGTGCGGTTTCCAGTTCAGCAATATGGGCATGTCGGATACGCTTGCCGCCGGAAACGTGCCGGTTGAACGCTATGTTCTCGACCGGCGCACCTGGATCGGCCTGAGAAGCTGGCAGTCATAAGAACACAAGGCCCTGCGTGTTTCGCAGGGCCGCCTTGAACACGTCCCGAAAAGCATGAAGTGGTTTTCGGCAGATGGTCGGGAAAATATAAAGAGAATGGGGAATGCAATGAACGACGCTTATGTGAGTGCACCCGAAAAGATTGTGGTGCGCGCCCTCGATAAGGGCGATCTGCATCGCTATCGCGCTATCAGATTGAGCGCGCTGAGCCGCGCGCCGATGTCTTTCGGTTCGAGCTTCGAGGAAGAAAATGCCTATTCCGACAGCGTGTTTGCGCGCCGTCTGGAGCAGGTGGATGGCAATATTATCTTCGGTGCATTCGACGGTGAAAATCTGCTGGGCACGGCAGGTATGTTTCGCCACGACCGCAAATCCGAGCGCCATCGCGGAACGCTTTGGGGCGTGTTTGTAGCGCCGGAAGCGCGCGGGCTGGAACTGGGCAAGGCTCTGGTTCAAAAAGTGATCGAACATTCCGCGGGGCAGGTAGTGCTTCTCGATGCCAAGGTGGTGGCGACGAACGAACCGGCAAAGCGGATCTATCATGCGCTCGGCTTCAAGACCTACGGGCTTGAGCCGAAGTCGCTTTTTGTGCAGGGGCAGTATCTGGATCAGGAACTGCTCTATATCGACTTCAGCGAACCTGTCTGGAAAGACAAGTTCTGATGAAATCCAATCACTGCAACTGTTTGCAGGAAACGGGTTTTGCTGTAATTGCAATTTGGCTCGCGCAAGATGATGCGCGGGCCCGGGTTTAAGGCGCGATTGCGCCGCAAGAGGTAAGGTTCAATGAAATTTCTCGATCAGGCCAAGATCTATATCCGCTCCGGCGACGGCGGGGCGGGGGCCGTATCGTTTCGCCGCGAGAAGTTTCTTGAATTCGGCGGTCCCGATGGCGGCGACGGCGGACGTGGCGGCAATGTCTGGGTTGAAGCGGTGGACGGCCTCAACACGCTGATCGACTATCGCTATCAGCAGCATTTCCGGGCCAAGACCGGGATGCATGGCATGGGCCGCAACATGACCGGCGGCAAGGGTGACGATGTCATTCTCAAAGTGCCGGTTGGAACGCAGGTTTTTGAAGAAGATGATGAGACGCTGATCTGCGACATTACAGAAGTCGGCCAGCGCTATCGTCTGGCCAGGGGCGGCAATGGCGGTTTCGGTAATCTGCATTTCACGACATCGACCAATCGCGCGCCGCGCCGCGCCAATCCCGGACAGGAAGGCATCGAGCGCACCATCTGGCTGCGCCTGAAGCTGATCGCCGATGCCGGTCTGGTCGGTCTGCCCAATGCAGGCAAGTCCACGTTCCTGGCCAGTGTGACAGCAGCCAAGCCGAAGATTGCCGATTATCCGTTCACCACGCTGCACCCTAATCTTGGTGTTGCGCGCGTGGATGCGCGTGAATTTGTGATCGCGGATATTCCCGGCCTGATCGAAGGCGCCAGCGAAGGCGTTGGCCTTGGCGACCGTTTCCTTGGTCATGTCGAGCGCACACGGGTTCTGCTGCATCTCGTTTCGGCGCAGGAAGAAGATGTGGCGAAGGCCTATAAGGTCATTCGCGGCGAGCTTGAAGCTTATGAGCACGGTCTCGCAGACAAGACGGAAATTGTCGCGCTGTCACAGATCGATACGCTCGACCCCGATGCGCGCAAGGCCAAGGTCAAGGCGTTGAAAAAGGCCTGCGGACGCGATCCGCTGCTGCTTTCTGCTGTCAGCCATGAAGGCCTGAACGATGCGCTCCGCCAGCTTGGCGCTGTTATCGACGCCAGTCGTGCGCAGGAAGCCGGAACGGCGAAAGTCGACGAATAAGGCTGAATGCGGCGAGAGGAATGAAAGCATGCTGAAGCAACTGAAAGACTATCGCCGCATTGTTGTAAAAATTGGTTCCGCTCTTCTGGTGGATCGCGCCAAGGGGCTGAAGCGCGAATGGCTGGAAAGCCTGGGGCAGGATATTGCCGCCCTGCATCACGCTGGTGTCGAGGTGCTGGTGGTCTCATCCGGCGCTATCGCGCTGGGGCGCACTGTGCTCGGCCTGCCGAAGAAAGCGCTGAAGCTTGAGGAAAGTCAGGCAGCTGCGGCTGCCGGTCAGATCGCACTGGCCAAGGCCTATGCCGACGTGCTCGGCGGCCATGGCATCAAGTCGGGCCAGATTCTGGTGACACTTTCCGACACCGAAGAGCGCCGTCGTTATCTCAATGCGCGCGCGACCATCGAGACGCTTTTGAAGCTCAAGGCCGTTCCGGTCATCAATGAAAACGACACGGTGGCGACAACAGAAATTCGCTATGGCGACAATGATCGTCTGGCAGCACGCGTGGCGACCATGATGGGCGCTGACCTTCTGATCCTGCTTTCCGACATTGATGGACTTTATACGGCGCCGCCGCACAAGAACCCGGATGCTGCGTTTCTGCCGCTGGTGGAAACCATCACGCCGCAGATCGAGGCCATGGCAGGTGCTGCGGCTTCCGAATTGTCGCGCGGGGGCATGAAGACCAAGCTCGATGCGGGCAAGATCGCCAATGCCGCTGGAACGGCGATGATCATCACGTCCGGTATCCGCATGGGACCGCTTTCGGCGATTGATCGTGGTGAGCGTGCGACCTTGTTCGAAGCTGCGCGTGCCCCGGTCAATGCCTGGAAAACATGGATTTCCGGCAATCTGGAGCCGGCGGGCCGTCTCACGATCGATGCAGGCGCTGCCAAGGCGCTGAAATCGGGCAAGTCGCTTTTGCCTGCAGGCGTGAAGGATGTCGACGGTCATTTCGAGCGCGGTGATACGGTGGCTGTGCTCAATGAAGACGGCCGTGAGATTGCACGTGGGCTGATCGCTTACGATGCCGAGGATGCGCGCAAGATTGCCGGGCATAAAAGCGATGAGATCAGCACCATTCTTGGCTATGATGCCCGTGCGGCAATGATCCATCGCAATGATCTCGTGGTGCGCGGCGTAGCCGTGGCAACCGAGACGGAAGATGCTTAAACACTGAAAGGCGGGAGAGGATGCTGAATAAAGTGGAAGCTGGAAGCGACATAGCCGCGATCATGGCCGAAGTGGGCCGCAAGGCGAAAGCCGCCGCAGCACCACTGGCGATTGCTGGCACGGAACAGAAGAACAAGGCGCTTCTGGCAGCAGCCGATGCTATTCTCCAAAGCCGCGACGCCATCCTCGAAGCCAACAAGCTTGATCTGGCCAATGCCGCCCAGAGCGGAATGGCCGCTTCCTTCGTGGATCGCCTGACGCTCGATGACAAGCGCATTGAGGGGATCGCGGAAGGCATCCGCGCCATTGCAGCATTGCCCGATCCGGTCGGGGCGGTGATTGCCGAATGGGATCGTCCCAACGGCCTGCATATTGAGCGTGTGCGCACGCCGCTTGGTGTTATCGGCGTCATTTATGAGAGCCGTCCGAATGTAACGGCGGATGCCGGTGCGCTCTGCCTCAAGGCGGGCAATGCGGTGATCCTGCGCGGGGGGTCGGATTCGGCCCATTCGTCTGCGGCCATTCACAAGGCACTGGTGGCCGGACTGGAAACTGGCGGCCTGCCTGCCGACGCTATCCAGATCGTGCCGGTGACAGATCGCGCCGCGGTTGGTGAAATGCTGAAAGGACTCGACGGCGCTATCGACGTGATTGTGCCACGCGGCGGCAAAAGCCTTGTCGCGCGCGTCCAATCGGAAGCGCGCGTGCCGGTCTTCGCGCATCTGGAAGGCATCTGCCATCTTTATATCGACAAGACCGCCGATCTCGACATGGCGCGCAACATTGCGGTCAATGCCAAAATGCGGCGCACAGGCATTTGCGGATCGGCGGAAACGCTGCTGGTGGATCGCGCGGTCGCCTCGACGCATCTCGTGCCGATCCTTGAAGATCTGGCCGCCAAGGGTTGCGAAATTCGCGGTAGCGACGAGGTGAAGGCGCTTTATCCGGCAGCCATTGCGGCGCGTGAAGAAGACTGGTCCACCGAATATCTGGATGCGATCATTTCAGTCACGCTTGTCGATGGCGTCGATGGTGCGATCCGGCACATCAACCGCTATTCCTCGCATCACACTGAGGCCATCGTTGCTGAGGATGCGGAAGCGGTTGCCCGTTTCTTCAATGAAATCGACTCGGCCATTTTGCTGCACAATGCCTCAACGCAGTTTGCGGATGGCGGTGAGTTCGGCATGGGTGCGGAAATCGGCATTGCCACGGGCAAGATGCATGCACGTGGTCCCGTGGGTGTCGAACAGCTCACTTCGTTCAAATATCGTGTTCGCGGCAACGGGCAGATTCGAAGCTGATGCGCTTTGGTTTCGGGCTTTCCGCACTGAAAGAGCAATATCCGGACGTTGACGCAAAATATTTGCGCATGCCGCATGCAGAGAAAGGCATGGCGGTTGGGCTGTTTGGCGGTTCGTTCAACCCGCCGCATGGCGGTCACGCTCTGGTCGCGGAGATTGCCATCAGGCGGCTGAAGCTCGATCAGCTCTGGTGGATGGTGACGCCGGGCAATCCGCTGAAAGACACCCGTGAGCTGGCCCCTCTGGCGGAGAGGCTGCGGTGGAGCGAAGAAATCGCCAGTGATCCGCGCATCAAGGTGACGGCGCTCGAAGCGGCTTTTAATGTGCGTTATACCGCCGATACGCTGGCCCTGATCCGCGACGCCAATCCCGGCGTGCATTTTGTCTGGGTGATGGGGGCCGACAATCTGGCGTCGTTCCATCGCTGGCAGCGCTGGCGCGAAATCGCCAATAATTTCCCGATTGCAGTGATCGACCGTCCCGGCTCGACGCTGGCATATCTGTCGTCGCGCATGGCGCAGACTTTTTCGCACAGCCGTCTCGATGAGCAGTATGCGCCGATGCTGGCGCGTCGCACGCCGCCAGCCTGGACCTTTATCCATGGCCCGCGTTCGTCACTTTCATCAAGCGCTATTCGCAAGTCCGGCACACGATCTTGATGGTTCCGTGACGGTTTTAACAAGATATATGCGAAAAAAGCGAGATAATCGAAAAAGTGAACGGCCCTGTAAGGTCGCGACTCTTGAAACAAAACAGGGACTCTGCCTATCTTAGGTCTGTACGGTGCTTTTACTGCCGTAGCGGGTTGTTCTTGTTAGAAAGGCAATACACTGAGAACAGCACTTGAGAAGAAGGCTCTCCACGCGCCTTCACTGGTCAGGATGAACGAGACCGATCTCGTGTCCCAGACCTTCGACGCGGCCTTGGCCAGTCTCGAAAACTCCAAGGCAGAATCCATCATCCCCATCGACATTCGCGGAAGATCAACGATCGGCGATTATATGATCGTCGCATCGGGCCGTTCGCACCGTCACGTGACGGCTGTGGCCGACCATCTTTTGCAGGCGCTCAATGAAGCGGGCTGCAAGAATGTGCGGGTCGAAGGGCTAGACAGTGGCGATTGGGTCCTGATCGACACGGGCGATATCATCGTGCACATCTTCCGACCAGAAGTCCGTGACTTCTACAATATCGAGAAGATATGGCTCGATGACGATTTCGACGACGAACGTGCGTTGGAAACCGTCCATTGATCTGTCGTCTGCTGCGACCCGGCAGGTGCTTTAACTCCCTGCCATATTGAGGGCGTGATGCGTGTGAGTGTTTTTGCCGTGGGCCGGATGAAAGCCGGCCCCGAACGGGAGTTGATCGAGCGCTATTTCGACCGTTTTTCCAAAGCGGGTCCGCCTTTGGGGCTCGAATTCGCCGGTGTGAGCGAAATCCCGGAAAGTCGTGGCCAGACGGCAGAATTGCGCAAGACGGAAGAAGCGCAGCGCATCAATGAAGCGCTGGATAATGGCGCGGCTCTTATTCTGCTGGACGAGCGCGGCAAGGCGCTCGGTTCCGAAGCTTTTGCCGAGCGCATCGGGCGGATGCGTGATGACGGCAAACGGCAGTTGATCGTTGCTATCGGTGGCCCGGATGGGCATGACCCGGCTTTACGGTCGCGCGCCGATTTGGTTCTGGCTCTGGGAGAACTGACCTGGCCGCACCAGATTGCCCGCATTCTCGTTGCCGAACAGCTTTATCGCGCCGCGACTATTCTGGCCGGTCATCCTTATCATCGATCATGAACAGGGCCGTTCGCGAAAGCGGGAGAACGGAATCATTTGGATCAAGCAACTCGATCATGTTCAACTGGCCATACCGAAAGGCGGGGAAGAAAAGGCGCGTGCCTTTTATGGCGCTCTTCTCGGCTTACCGGAAGTCGCCAAGCCGCAGAATCTTATCGCAAGAGGCGGTTGCTGGTTTGAAAGCGGCGCACTGAAAATTCATTTGGGGGTCGATCCCGATTTTGTCCCGGCGCGCAAAGCGCATCCAGCTTTTATCGTCGGCGACTTGAGGGCGTTGGTGCAGAGGTTGACCGATGCAGGATATGCCGTGACGGAAGATGAGCCTCTGGCGGGTTATAATCGCTGCTACGTTTCCGATCCATTTGGAAACCGCATAGAGCTGATGGAACCGTTAGTTAAATAACATCAAACCTTGCCGCATCATCCTGCATTGAGATTATCTTTGTTTCGTTGCTAAAGCGATGAAACTTGGGATTGCGCTCCGCAACCAGATACGTGTAAATGTATTTACCTTATTGTTTTTATTAGAATAATCTAAAATGCGCGAGTGAAATGAGCAAGCCTACCGTTATAACACTATCGACCATTCCCCCGCGCTTTCACCTTTTAAGGCCCACGCTGTTGTCGCTTCTGTCGCAAAGACTGAAGGCCGCAGAGGTTCGGCTTTATATACCGTACAAGTACAGACGTTTTCCCGATTGGGATGGGCAGTTGCCCAACGTGCCTGCGGGCATAACAATCGTCCGCTGCGATGAAGATCTCGGACCTGCGACCAAGGTTTTGCCTGCCGCCCGCGATCTGAAGGGGCAGGACGTGGATATCCTGTTCTGCGACGACGACAAGATTTATGACGCCGGGTGGCACGGACGCTTCAAGACGGAAGCTGCGCGCAAACCGGGCCATTGCATTGTTGGTGTCGGTGAAACATTCCCCGACATTGCCGATGCGGGCAGGCCCGCCGACCGGCTTCCGCGCAGCCGATGGAAGGTCAAGGACCATAAATACAGAATGAAGCGCATCGCTTCCCTGTTCCTCTACAAGCCGGAACTCGGCATGCCCGGCTATGTCGACCAGATTTCCGGTTTCGCAGGTGTTTTTGTTCAACCTGAATGGTTCGACGAGTTGTTCTACAGTATTCCCGACGTCATGTGGACCGTGGATGATCCGTGGATTTCGGGCCATCTGGAAAGGCGTGGCATTCCCATCTGGATGATCGGTCAAAACAGTCGTCGGGCCGAGGGCAAGGGTAGTTGCGTGAGTGCTTTGCTCGATTTTGTTGAAGATGGACAGGATCGCGTGGATGCAGACCTGCTGGTTATTGACTATTTCCGGCAGCACTACGGTATCTGGAAGAAAACCGATACGGTTGACGAAAAGGCAAGCCACCGCACGGCATCAATGCGCGAGATGACACGGCGCAGAAAAGTTGAGCTTGGACTTGCGGAGTCCTGAAGTTCCTCACTGAACGACGGCATTTTTCACGTTTTATCCGCACGGGCTGGATTAAGTTTCGCGAGCCATTGATTGGGATCGCGGCGCTTATGGTTGATGTTTCGTTAACGGTATCGGGATAGGTTGATCTGAGCCTGATTTCTGGCCCTGATTTTAGCCTTGTTTCGCCCTGATAGAACACGCATGAGTCCTGTACGTCTTTTCAGCAAGCCCCGGCTGCTCGCTCTAGCGCGGGCGGGCTTTTTTGCGACCTGCGCCTTTTTGGGCGCGGTGGCCTTTCCGCAGCTCGGCTTGGCGCAGGATGCATTGCAGCAGCAGCGCGATCAGGCGGCTGGCGAATACGAAAAGCTGACCGGCGAGCTGACCGTATCCGGAGACAAGGTCAAACAGCTCGAGAGCGAGGTTGCGAGCCTCAAGAAGGATCAGGACACAATTACGGCGGCTCTGATCCAATCGGCCAAGACCGACAAGAAACTGCAGCAAGACATCGCCGATATCGCCGAAAAACTGGTCTCCCTGCATGAGCAGGAAGCTGGCATTCGCACGTCGCTGCGGGCGCGGCGCGGGGTTCTGGCCGAAGTGCTGGCTGCCTTGCAGCGCATGGGGCTTAACCCGCCGCCTGCTATTCTGGTTCGCCCCGACGATGCCCTTGCCTCGGTGCGCAGTGCAGTGCTGCTTGGTGCAGTGGTGCCGGAAATGCGCGAGCAGGTGGAAGAGCTGACAGGCGATCTGAAAGATATGCAGACGGTAACTGCCTCCATCACGCAGGAGCGCGAGAAGCTGCAACAGACCCGTACCACGCAGGCTGAGGAACAGAAACGCCAGTCGCTGTTGCTCGATGAAAAGAAGAAGCTGCAAGCCCAGTCGGAACAGGAAATGGAAGCGCAGCGCAAGCGCTCCGAAGAACTGGCCGCCAAGGCAGGCAGCCTCAAGGACCTGATTGACGGGCTCGACAAGCAGATGGCCGGTGTGCGTGATGCCGCCGATGCCGCGCGCAAGGCCGAGGCCGACCGTCTTGCCTCCGCCCGGGAGCGGGCTGGCGAAGGTACGCCAGACGAAAACCATCTGCGCGCGCAGACGAATTTTGCCTCCTTGCAGGGAAAACTGGTTTTGCCCGCTGCGGGCAAGACGTCGCGCCGCTTCGGCGACAAGGATGGTGCTGGCGGCGCCATGATGGGCCAGGTGCTGGAAACCTTGCCTTCTGCCACGATTACGTCACCTTCCGATGGCGTTGTGCTTTATGCGGGACCGTTTAGATCCTACGGGCAACTCTTGATCCTCGATGCGGGCAATGGATATCATATTGTGATGGCAGGCATGGGGCGAATCGACGTGGCGCAAGGCCAGTTTGTACTGGCGGGTGAACCGGTCGGGGCGATGGGAGATAAACTTCTCGCGAGTGTGGCGCCGATAGAGGTGGGCAATGGTGCGCCGTTGCTTTACATTGAATTTCGAAAAGATGGAAAACCCGTCGATCCGGCCCCTTGGTGGACCGAGCGGCTTTCTGGAAGGACGTAAAAATGATACGTAAACTGTCGCTGCTGTTCGCCGGGGCCCTGATGGGGGCATCCGCCATGGTGATGGTGCAGGGCGCTCCAGCTTCGACGGCTTTCGCAGCCGGCAAGGATGCTGACGTCTATAAAGACCTGGCGCTTTTCGGCGATATTTTCGAACGTGTGCGTGCGCAATATGTGACGCCGCCGGATGACAAGAAGCTGACGGAAAGCGCCATCAATGGCATGCTGACCTCGCTTGATCCGCATTCGTCCTATCTCAATCCGGAAGCCGCGCAGGATATGCGCGTGCAGACCAAGGGTGAATTCGGCGGTCTCGGCATTGAAGTCACCATGGACAATGATCTTGTGAAGGTCATTGCGCCGATCGACGATACGCCTGCCTCGAAGGCCGGTGTTCTCGCAGGCGATCTGATCACCAAGATCGACGGTCAGGAAGTGCGCGGCCTCAGCCTCAGTGATGCGGTCGACAAGATGCGCGGCGAAATCGGTTCCTCGATTGAGCTGACGCTCATGCGTCAGGGTGTCGACAAGCCGATCACGCTCAAGATCGCGCGCGCCGTCATCAAGGTGAAGGCCGTTCGTTATCGTGTCGAAAACGATGTCGGTTACGTGCGCGTGATTTCCTTCACCGAACAGACGGCTGACGATCTCGGCAAGGCGATCAAGGACATTCAGAGCAAGATCCCTGGCGACAAGCTCAAGGGCTTCGTGCTCGATCTGCGCCTCAATCCGGGTGGTCTGCTCGATCAGGCCGTCGCTGTTTCCGATGCCTTCCTCGACAAGGGCGAAGTGGTTTCAACCCGTGGCCGCGATCCGCAGGATGTGACCCGCTTCGATGCCCGCAAGGGCGATCTGACGGATGGCAAGCCAGTAATCGTGCTCATCAATGGCGGTTCGGCCAGCGCTTCGGAAATCGTTGCTGGCGCTCTTCAGGACCATCGCCGTGCGACGGTTCTCGGCACGCAGTCCTTCGGCAAGGGGTCGGTGCAGACGATCATCCCGCTTGGCGAAAACGGATCGCTGCGTCTGACCACAGCGCTTTATTATACGCCGTCGGGCAAGTCGATCCAGGGCAAGGGTATCACGCCTGACATCAAGGTCGATCAGCCGTTGCCGCCGGAATTGAAGGGTGAAGACGTCGTTCGCGGCGAATCCGAACTCAAGGGCCACATCAAGGGCAATGCCGAAGATGATAACGGCTCCGGTTCGTCGGCCTATGTTCCTGCCGATCCAAAGGACGATATCCAGCTCAATGAAGCTCTGAAGCTCCTGCGTGGTGAAGTGGCAAATGCCGCATTCCCGCCGGATCCGAAGAAGGGCGTGTTGAACTGATCGTTCCATGCTGGATCTGAACAGCCCGCTAGGACTGGATAAAAAACCGCGAAAGCGCGGGGGCGAACGCTCCCGCGCTTTTCGTTGGTCTTTGCTTGGCTTAGGTGCAGCAGTGGTTCTGGGTGTAGTGGGTGGCACGATGTTCACCGTCTGGCAAACCAACCGCGATGCTTTTCGCAAGCCTGAAAAAGCCGTGGTTGCCGAGACGCAAACGCCGCCCGACGCCGCAGCCAAAGCGGGTCAGCAGGCATCAACCACGACTGGCAACACACCTGCGCCGGGAACCGCTTTGCGCGGCACCGGAGGGCAGCAAACCGGCCCGGCAATCATCAAGGTCACGCCTGATATGCCAAATGTCACGGCCGGGACAGCGGATGGCAATGTTGTCGTCGTGCAGAACCAGCACAAGACGGGGCAAGATCCGCGGGTCGCGCATCTGCCGGAAAAAGAACTGGTAGAGCAAAGCGCGACCGGACCATTGCCAGTGCGTGGTGCGGATGGCTTGCGGCCGATGGATGCCTATGCCGTCGGCTGGTCGGGTGCGCGGGGCGCAAGGATCGCGCTGGTCATTGGCGGGCTTGGCCTGTCACAGACCGGTAGCATGGAAGCTGTAGAGAAGCTGCCATCGGAAGTGACGCTGGCCTTCGCGCCGCAGGGCAACAGCCTGCAACGCTGGATGCAGGCGGCGCGTCAGAACGGCCATGAGCTTTTGCTGCAATTGCCGATGGAGCCATTCGACTATCCGCGCATCAATCCCGGGCGCAACACGCTGACCGTGGATGACGGAGCCGCCAAAAACCAGACGTCCCTTTTGTGGGCGTTGTCACGCATGACCAATTATGCCGGTGTGATGAATTATATGGGTGCGCGCTTTACCGGCGAGGCGGATGCTTTCGCGCCGGTGCTGGGAGAGATCGGCAGGCGCGGGCTCTATTATCTGGATGACGGCACTTCGGCGCGCAGTCAGGCCGATCAGATCGCGCAAAAGGACGCCGTGCCCTATGCGGCAGCCGATGTGCTGATCGATGCGTCGCAGGATCGCTCGGCGGTGCTCGACCGGCTCAATGAGCTGGAACGCATTGCGCGCGCCAATGGCAGCGCGATTGGCACCGGCTCCGCATTCGGCGTGACCGTCGATGCGGTGCGGGATTGGGCGAATGAGGTCAAGAAGCGCGGCATCGAAATCGTTCCCGTTTCGGCGTTGGTTCGCGACCCGGAACGACACTAGTTGTTTTTACGCATTATCCTACGCAAAACCGCTACGCACTTTTGCTGGAAATGCTGCATATCATGGAGAATGTCATGTCGAAGCACAAAGGCCCCGTCGATCCTGAAAGCTTGCCCTACCGCCCCTGTGTCGGGCTGATGGTGCTGAACAAGGCCGGTCTGGTCTGGGCCGGTCATCGCATTGTCATTCCGGGCGATGAGATGGATGGCGCAACGCAGCTCTGGCAAATGCCGCAGGGCGGCATCGACAAGGGCGAAGACCCAGTCGAAGCCGCATTGCGTGAGCTTTATGAAGAAACCGGCATGAAGTCGGTCTCGCTGCTTGCCGAAGCGCCGGACTGGATCAATTATGATCTGCCGCCGCATCTGGTGGGGCAGGCGCTGAAGGGCAAATATCGCGGCCAGACGCAGAAATGGTTTGCCTATAGTTTCGAGGGCGATGAAAGCGAGATCGCAATCAATCCGCCGCCCGGTGGCCACACGGCTGAATTCGACAGCTGGGACTGGAAGCCGATGCAGCAGCTGCCGGAACTGATCGTGCCGTTCAAGCGCAAGGTCTACGAGGAAGTCGTTTCCGCTTTCCGGCATCTGGCGCCGTAATTTTCAGGCACATCCTGAAAAATCCGAGGCTGTTTCAGGATGTGCCCAAATTTTCGCACCCCTCTTGTGTGCTCGACCAACATATTGTCAACTCACTCCAGATGCGCCGGGTGACGGCGCTCTAACCGTTTGTTTTGACGCACATCTCGTCCGAAAACCGTTTCACACTTTTCGGGATGTGCTCTGGAGGGAGAAAAGCGTATGGATGTTGGAAGTCTAATCGTATTTCTTTTTGTCGGTCTCGTTGCGGGCTGGCTGGCCGGCAAGGTCGTGCAGGGCGGTGGCTTCGGCATGATCGGCAATATCATTGTCGGTGTGATCGGCGCGTTCTTCGCGGGCTGGCTTTTGCCGCGCCTCGGCTTTTCCGTTGGCGGCGGGATCATTGCCTCGATCATCAACGCATTCATCGGCGCGGCAATACTTCTGATCATTCTGCGCATCGTCAAACGCGTCTGATTATCGGTTCCACTTCTTGCAAGACCCGGCTTTCTCGAAGCCGGGTCGTTTCCTTTCCCGAAGTCCATTGACATGACACCGAATTCCAAACTGTCGCTCGGTCTGGTTCTTACCGCATCGGCTGGTTTCGTTGATGCGATAGCCTTTCTGCAACTGGGCGGTTTCTTCGCTTCCTTCATGAGCGGCAATACCACGCAGCTCGGCGTCGCACTCGCGGGGCAACCCGGCGTTCAAGGCCCTGTGCTGGTCTGGTTTCCCGCGATCCTGATTATATTGTTCTTCCTGGGCGCGTTTTTCGGCACACTGACCGTGCGCGCCTATGGGCGCTGGGGCAGCCTCTATGTGATGGCAAGCGTCGTGGTGATCTTGCTGGCAGTAGGCGTGCTGCGGCGCG
>Ga0153948_1000578_pt1 | contig 19920 bp, 15 predicted proteins | sample TSNJ032MetaG_FD_104696 | JGI IMG/M metagenome (GOLD analysis project Ga0153948, IMG submission 104696) | Attine ant fungus gardens microbial communities from New Jersey, USA - TSNJ032 MetaG | ecosystem: Host-associated > Fungi > Mycelium > Unclassified | place: USA: New Jersey, Wharton State... | reverse complement strand
CTGGCCGTTCTTCACGAGGGGCCCGAACCGCTCCCCCAGCCCGTAGACCAGCTCGCCGACACCGAGCGCGAGCTGCTCGTGCACGTAGGTGCCGTCTCCCGCGACCGTCATGTGGGCGAGCGACTTGCGACCGCTCGACGTGAGCACCGTGTCCCCCGCCGAGAAGGTGAGAGACCAGGGCGCACCGCGGCGGACGGTCGCGACGAGGTCGCCGGCGCGCAGCATCCCGCTCTCGTCGTCGACGACCACCTCGACCGGGGCGTCCTCGGACGCGAGCGCGAACCCACGCTCGGCGCGGGCGCCCTGCCAGTGCTCGACGCGCACGCCGATCACGTTCGGCATCGGCGAGTGGAGGGTGACGGTGAGGGTCGGCCTGTTGAGGGTGTCGCCCCGGCGCGCGATGACCGCGCCAGGGGCGGTGACCGTGACGGTGCCGTCGCCGGCCTCCACGTCGTACGCCTCCTGGGCGTAGACGGGCGTGGCGCCGTCGCGGAGCTGCCAGAATCCATCGGTGAACTTCATTGCTACTTGACCGCTCCTGCTGTGATGCCGCGCGTGAGGGTGCGCTGGAAGATGAGGAAGAAGACGAGGGTGGGGATGAGTCCCAGCAGGGCCGACGCGGACGTGGTGGTGACATCCATCAGCCGGTCGCCCTGCAGCGCGCTGATCGCGACCGGGACCGTCTGGTTGTCGTTCGAGACCAGGAACGTCAGCGGGATGAGGAACTCGTTCCACGTCCAGATGAAGAAGAAGATCAGCAGCACGCTCAGGGTCGGCCGCGAGATCGGCACCACGACGCGCCACAGGATGCGCCAGCGCCCGGCGCCGTCGAGCGACGCGGCCTCCAGCACCTCCTTCGGGAACGTGCCGTACACGCTCGACAGCAGGTAGGTGCCGAAGGCGCTCTGGATCACGGTGAAGATGATGATGACGCTCCACACGTTGTCGTACAGGCCCACCTGCTTGAACATGAAGTACAGCGGGTACAGGAGCGACTCCTGCGGCAGCATGTTCGCGAGCAGGAACAGCACGATGATCCAGGTGCGCGCCTTCACGCGGCCGATGCCGAGCGCGTAGGCGTTGAGCACCGAGATGATGACCGCGAGGATCGAGACGACGCCCGAGATGAACACGGAGTTCCAGAGCTTCTCAGGGAAGTTCACGCGGTTCCAGAAGTTCACGATGCCGTCCGTGTAGAACGACGTCGGCAGCTGGAGCGGCCCGCCCGAGTTGTAGTCGGCGGGGCTCTTGAACGAGTTGAGCACGATCAGCAGGAACGGGAACGCGATCCCGATGCCGATCAGGACGGCCACGACCAGGATGATCCAGTCGGTCACGGTCTTCTTGGGCTTCTGCCGCTTGAGCCTGCGCGGGGCGGTGGGCGTGGGCGCACCGGTGCGGGGGCGGTCGATGGTGGTGGACATCAGCTCTGGTTCTCCCGGCGCTCGGCCCGGTTCTGGGCGACGATGAAGAGGATGGACACGGCCACGATGACGACGGTCAGCGCGGTCGCGATCGTCGCGCCGTATCCCACCTGCTGGCTCTGGAAGAACTCGCTGTAGGAGTAGTAGCTCGGCACCATCGTCGCGGTGCCGGGGCCGCCGCGTGTGAGTGTGTAGACGGGGCCGAACACCTTCAGGGCCGCGATGGTGCAGGTGAGGGTGACGACGAAGATCTCGGGCCGGATGATCGACACCGTGATGGCGCGGAACCGCTGGAACCAGTTGGCCCCGTCGAGCTCCGCGGCCTCGTACAGCTCGGGGTCGACGCGCTGCAGGGCGGCCATGAAGATGACGACCGGGTAGCCGAGCTGCACCCACACCATCACCGCCATGATCGACGCGAGGGCGGTGTCCGGGCTCCCGAGCCAGTTGTGCTGGAGGTCGCCCAGGCCGATCGCGGCGAGGATCGTGTTGAGCGCGCCGTTGTCCGGGCGCAGGATCCAGCCGATCACGATCGCGGCGATGACCACCGGCAGGATCTGCGGGAGGTAGTAGGTGGCGCGCAGGAAGCTGGCGAACCGGCCGCCGAACTTCTTGCCGATCAGGTCGAACAGCATCGCCGCCAGGACGAGGCCGACGAGGGTGGGGATGACCACCATCGCGACGATCATCGCGATCGAGTTTCCGAACGAGGTCCAGAACTTGTCGTCCCCGAAGAGCCGGACCCAGTTGTTCAGGCCGATGAACTTGGGCGGGCGGATGCCGCGGTAGCTCGTGAAGCTGAGGTAGATGTTCCAGACCAGCGGGATCAGGACGATCACCGCCAGCAGGACGAACCCCGGCAGCAGGTACCACCAGAACGATCCGCGCCCGCTGCTGGGCAGCAGCGAGTCCCCGCCCCGCTTCCGCGACGTCGCCGCGCGCACGTCGACTGCGACCATGCGTTGCTCCTTGCTGTGTGCCGTCCCGGGGCCGGCTTCCGCTGAGCACACGGCCGGCCCCGGGACGGGTGGTTACTGGTTGACGATCTGGTCGACGCCGTCCTGGTACTCGCTGCCGAGTTCCTTGTTGACGGCGGCCGGGTCCTTCGTCCCGTTGATGAGCTCCTGCAGGCCGGCGTTCAGCTGGTCGTAGAAGGTCGGGGTGGGCCAGTCGGGGTAGTAGGCGATGCTGTCCTCACCGGTGAGGGTGTTGAAGTTGGCGATCAGCTCCTTCGACTTCTCGTCGGTGATGTCGCTGGTCTTCGCCGCGACGGGCACGCCGCCGTTGTTGCCGATCAGGGCCTGGATCTTGTCGCTCATCGTGATGTCGATGAACTTCTCGGCGAGGCCCTTGTTCTTGGCGTTCTCGGGGATCACCCACATGTTCCCTGCCGATCCGGGTGACAGCTTCGTGCCCGGGTAGAGGAAGGTGCCCCAGTCGTAGCCGGTGATCTCGGACTGGAACCGGCCGTACCACCAGCTGCCCGAGAAGAAGATCGGGTACTTGCCGGCGATGAAGGCGGTTCCGGCGTCCTCGGCCTTGAGACCGGAGGCGTCCGTGGAGATGTATCCCTTCTGCACCCAGTCGTCCACGGTCTTCGTGGCGTAGGAGAGTTCGGACCCCTGCCAGTCGACCTTTCCCTTGTAGAGCTGGTAGTCGTCGACGAACGAGCGGTCGGCCTTCGTCAGCGCCAGCTGGTACCAGAGCTGGCCGAGCGGGTACTCGGCGGCCGACTCGGCGAGCGGCGTGATGCCGTTGTCCTTGAACTTCTGGAGCGCTGCGACGAACTCGTCCTGCGTCTTCGGCACCTCGATGCCGTACTTCGCGAACATGTCCTTGTTGTAATAGACCTCGACGTACTCGCCGTAGTTCGGGACGCCGTACCAGGAGCCGGAGCCCATGATGCCCTTGTCGTCGTACCGGGCGGTCGTCTGGAGGCTGGTCGCGAGCTTCTTGTCCCAGCCGTACTTCTTCACCGCGTCGTCGAGGTTGGAGAGGAGGCCCTGGCTGGCGAGCAGACCGGCGGTCGCGTTGCCCTTGTTGTACTCCAGGATGTCGGGGGCCTCGTTGGAATTGAGGACCTGGGAGGCCGTGGAGCGGATCTGCTCGAAGGCCTTCGCCTCGAACTTCACCTTCGCCCCGGTCTCCTTCTCGAAGTCGGCGATGGCCTGGTTCCAGGCCTTGCCCATCGCCGAGTCCTCGCCCTCGTAGTGCCACAGGGTGAGCGTCTTGCCGGTTCCGTCGGTGCTGTCGGAACCGGACTCCGACGTGCCGGAGCAGCCGGCCAGCAGCAGCGCGCCGGCGGCCAGAGCGGCGCCGAATGCGAGGTGCCTCTTGCGCATCGTTTACCTCCTTGTAGTGGAGTGGACGCGCGTCTGCAGGCCTCGCAGCCACTCCGATGCATTTTGTTGGTGACCACAACATAAACGAGGCCGGGGCAGATTGCAAGCACGGATTCCGTGCAGGATGAGCCGAACGAGCGGCGGAGAGGTTTCGTTTACGAGGGCAACAATGCCCGCGATGGCGCTACGCGGCCAGCACGTGCGCCGGGTCGGCGATCAGGTCGGAGAAGACCAGTTCCGCCGCACCGATGAGCATCTGGTCTGTGCCCAGCTGCGCTTCCGCGACGACCACTCCGTCGCGCGACGAACGGATGACGCCGTCCAGCAGATCGACGGCGCCGTGCGCCAGAGCCGCCCGATGGAGCGCGGAGAGGAACCCGCCCAGCACCACCACGGAGGGGTTGAAGACGTTGACCGCATTGCGCGTCGCGATGCGCAATGCCTCGTACCGGTCCGCGACGACGGCCAGGGCCGCGGGGTCATCGGTCGCGGCGAGCCGGTCCGCCAGGGAGGAGGCGTGCGCCGAATCGAGTCCGACCGCTGCGAGCAGCTCGGCCTGGGTGACCTCCGCCTCGAGGCAACCGCGGGCTCCGCACGAGCAGGCCCGCCCCTCCGAGCGCACGAACGTGTGCCCGAACTCGCCCGCGTAGCCGGCGGCCCCGGTGAGCAGCCGGCCGCCGCTGATCGCGCCGCCGCCGATTCCGGAGGCTCCGCCGATCAGGTAGACGAGGTCGTCGATGCCGCGCCCGGCACCGAACGCGCTCTCGGCCCGGAGACCCAGGACGGCCGCGTTCGCCGCCCAGACGCGGAGGCCCGTCGTCTCTCCCAGCATCCCGGCGAGCGGTTCGTCGACCCACCCGAAGTGGGTGGCCTCCCGCACCATGCCGTCCGAGAGCCGCACCTGGCCTGGCACGGCGACGCCGATGCCGGCGATCCGCACACCGGTCTCGCCCGCGAGCATCCCCGCGATGCCCGCCGAGGCCAGCGCGACGGTCTCGGCGACGCTCCGCGCCGAGGCGGTCTCGACCCGGATGCGCTTGAGCACCCGGCCGCCGAGACCGACGAGACCGACGATCACGGCATCCACCTCGGGGTTGACCGCGACCGCCGCGACACGATCGGAGACGCGGACGAGCGGGCTCGGCCGCCCGCGCGGGGCGGGGCCTCCGGAGCCGGCTCCGGCGGGCGTCTCGTCGACCTCCACCAGCCCGAGCCCGGCGAGCTCGCCGACCAGGGCGCCGACCGTCGAGCGGTTGAGCCCCGTCAGGCGGGTGAGGTCGCTGCGCGAAAGCGCACCCTCGCGATGCACGAGCCCGAGGACGGTCGCCAGGTTGCTCCGGCGCAGCGCGTCCGTGGCGCCGCCGGAGGCGTGGCGCACGGTGCTGAGCTCGGAGGCCGTCGACATGTTCCGACAATAACGCGCGTCACCACGTTTCCGGCCGCGCCCCCAGCGGCACCGGCGCCGGCCGCTCGACCGTCGAGGCGAGCGTGACGACCGCGTGCTCCTGGCCGGCCGTGACGACGGCCTCCATGATCTCGAGGACGTGGAAGGCCAGGTCGCCGGAGGCGCGGTGCGGGCGGTCCGTCTCGATCGCGCGGGCCAGGTCGGCGAGCCCGACGCCGCGGCCGGCGTCCGCGTAGCCGGCGGCGACGGGGACCTCCCGGAACTCCCGGTCGTCGGCGGTGGCGAGGAGCACCGGCTCGGAGAACTGGTTCGGATCGGGCACAGCGATCGTGCCGCCGGTGCCGTGCACCTCGAAGAGCGGGATGCGCGTGGCCCACACCTCGAACGACATGGTGACGGTGGAGGCGACGCCGGAGGCGTGCTCGAGGATGGCGGTCACGTGGGTGTCGACGCCGACGGGGATGGCGGTGCCGGCGAGCGGGCCGGTCGCGACGGTGCGCTCGCGCGACGAGCGCCCCGTGACGCCGGAGACGCGCACCACCGGGCCGAAGAAGGTGACGAGGCTGGTGAGGTAGTACGGGCCCATGTCGAAGAGCGGGCCGCCGCCGGGCTGGTAGTAGAACGCGGGCGCGGGATGCCACAGCTCGTGCCCGGGCGCGCTCCACGCCACCGCCGCGGCGACCGGGGTGCCGATGCGGCCGTCGTCGATCAGGGCGCGTGCCGTCTGGATGCCGGTGCCGAGGACGGTGTCGGGCGCGCTGCCGACGCGCAGGCCGAGCTCGGCGGCGCGGACGAGCACCGGGGCGGCCTCGGCGGTGGCGAGTGCCAGCGGCTTCTCGCCGTAGACGTGCTTGCCCGCCTCCAGCGCGCGGAGCGCCACGTCGGCGTGCGCCTGCGGGATGGTGAGGTTGAGCACCGCGTCGATGCCGGGATCGGCGAGCAGGTCGTCCACCGAGAGGGCGCGCACGCCCTGCTCGCCGGCGACCGCGGACGCGCGCGCGAGGTCCAGATCGGCCACGGCCTCCAACCGCAGTCCGGGCAGTGCCGGGAACTGCGCGAAGTACTGCCGGCTGATGTTCCCGACCCCGATGACGCCGACGTTCAACGCGCTGCCCACAGCAGCCCTCTCTCGATGATGGTGCGGACGGGCTCGCTCGCCACGATCTCGAGCCGGTGGCCGGGCGCGGAGACGAAGATGCGGCCCTCGCCCCACTGGCGGGTCCAGATCGCGGGCGCCGTCACGGGCCGGTTCCACGCATCCCACGGCCGCACGGACTGCGTGGTGGTGGCGAGGACGTCGTTGTACTCGTCGGAGAGCACCCAGTACTGCTCGCTCACGAGGTCGAAGTCGTCGATCCCGGCGGTGATCGGGTGGGTCTTCCCGTCCTCGGTGATGTGGACCGTGTACGGGAGGTAGTTGTCGCTCTGCTCGCCGGTGCGCTCGGCGGGGTCCTTGCCCGCGTGGTGGGCGAACTGGCCGCCGATCATGTGGAGGTAGTCGGCGTTGTCGCGGTAGGCGTCGGCGATGCCGCCGTGCCAGCCGCCCAGGCCGGTGCCGTTGAGGACGGCCCGCTGCAGGCCGGCGAACTCCGCGTCCTCGATCGTGTTCATCGTGTTGATCTGGAGGACGAGGTCGACGGTGTCCATATACTCGGCATCGGTATACACCGCGGGAGTCTCCTCCACCCGCACCTGGAAGCCGTTGGCCTGGAGGAAGGGGATGAAGAGGTCCGTGGTCTCGACGGGCATGTGCCCGTCCCATCCGCCGCGGACGACGAGGGCGTGTCTGGTCATGGTGCCTTTCGAGGTGGATCAGCAGGTCGGGGTCCAGGCGCTGCCCGCGGCGGCACTGCGCTCGACGGCGGCGAGGACGCGCTGGACGTGGAGGCCGTCGGCGAACGACGGCTCGGGGTCGGCGCCGGCGGCGATCGCGGTGACGAAGTCGACGACCTCGTGGCTGAAGGCGTGCTCGTAGCCGATGGCGTGCCCGGTCGGCCACCAGTTGGCCATGTACGGGTGCTCCGGCTCGGTCACGAGGATGCGGGTGAAGCCCTGCTCCCCCGCGGGCGCCGTGGCGTCGTAGAACTGCAGCTCGTTCATCGCCTCCAGGTCGAAGGCGATCGCGCCGCGGGAGCCGGAGAGCTCGATCCGGAGCGCGTTCTTGCGGCCGGTGGCGTAGCGGGTGGCCTCGAAGGCGCCGATCGCGCCCGCCGCGGCGCCGCCGTCGAGGCGGGCGGTGAACCAGGCCGCGTCGTCCACCGTCACGCGTCCGCGCTCCGCGGAGGCGGTCCCGGAGAGGCCGACGGTCTCGCCGAGCAACGGGCGCTCCTCGACGAACGTCGCGAGCGTGCCGGACACGCTCGACAGCTGCGAGCCGGTCAGGTGCTCGACGAGGTCGATCGCGTGCGCGCCGATGTCGCCGAGGGAGCCGGAGCCCGCCTGCTCCTTGTCGAGCCGCCACGTCATCGGGCCGTCCTCGTCGGTGAGCCAGTCCTGGAGGTAGAGGGCGCGCACCTGGCGGATCGTGCCGAGCCGCCCCTCCTCGACCAGCCGCCGCGCGAAGCCGATCGCGGGCACGCGCCGGTAGCTGAACCCCACCATCGACCGCACGCCCCGGTCGGCGGCGCGCCCGGCGGCGGCGACCATGGCTTCCGCTTCCGCGACCGTGTTGGCGAGCGGCTTCTCGCAGAGCACGTGCTTGCCCGCATCCAGAGCCGCGATCGCGATCTCGGCGTGCGACGAGCCGGGCGAGCAGATGTCGACGACGTCGATCTCGGGGTCGTCGATCACGCGACGCCAGTCGGTCTCGGCCCGCTCCCAGCCGAGCTTCGCGCGGGCCGCCTCGACGCGCGCGGCGTCGCGGCCCACGATCGTGCGCATCACCGGCTCGGCCGGCAGGTCGAAGAACCGCGGCGCGACGCGCCAGCCCTGGGAGTGGGCGGCCCCCATGAAGCCGTAGCCGATCATCGCCACCCGCAGGCGGCCCACCGCATCCGTCATCGTGTCCCGCTCCCTCGCGCTCGGCTCCTGGTGACGGTAACGGCGGCTCGGAGCGACCCGCAAGTGGCCGCGGCGGATTGGAAAACTTTCGTGCGCCCCGCATCCGCCGCCCGCTGGGCCATCCGGTCGCTGGGCCATCCGGTCGCTGTGCCACAATGTCGGCCATGCCCCTCTCCGACCTCACGCACGCCGAGCTGCTCGCCTATCGCCCGGAGGTCGACGAACCGGCCGACTTCGACGCGTTCTGGACCGCGACGCTGGAGGAGGCGCGCGCTGCGGGCGGCGCCGCCACGCTCGTCCCCGCCGAGACGCCGATCACGCAGCTGATCGTGGAGGACCTCACCTTCCCGGGCTTCGGGGGCGAACCGGTGAGCGCGTGGGTGACCCGGCCGAAAGACGCGGACGGCCCGCTTCCCGCGGTCGCGCAGTACCAGGGCTACGGCGGCGGGCGCGGTCTCCCGGGCGACAACGCCCTGTGGGCGCTCGCGGGGTACGTGCACGTGATGGTCGACACCCGAGGACAGGGCAGCCGCTGGGGCTCGGGAGGCTCCACCGCGGACCCGCATGGCACCGGCCCGTCGGTCCCCGGCTTCATGACCCGCGGCATCGAGGACCCGCGCGACTACTACTACCGCCGCGTGTTCACCGACGCGGTGCGTGCCGTCGACGCCACGCGCGCGTTGCCGTTCGTCGACGCGGAGCGCGTCGCGGTCACCGGCGGCAGCCAGGGCGGCGGGATCGCGATCGCGGCCGGCGCGCTGGCGGACGGCGTATCGGCCGTGCTGCCCGACATCGCGTTCCTGTGCGCGTACCGGCGCGGCGCCGACGTGGCGGCGGACGGTCCGTTCGTCGAGCTGGCGCAGTACCTGTCGGTGCACCGCGACCGGGTGGACGAGGTCTTCCGCACGCTGTCGTACTTCGACGGCGTGAACTTCGCCCGCCGCATCCACGCGCCCGCGCTGTTCTCGGTCGCGCTCATGGACACGGTCGTGCCGCCGTCGACGACCTTCGCGGCCTACAACCACCTCGGGTCGGAGGATCACACGATCGAGGTGTACGCGTTCAACGACCACGAGGGTGGCGGCACCGTCCACTGGCAGAAGCAGGCGGTCTGGCTGCGGGAGCGCTTCGCCCTCTGAGGCGCCGGGCGCTCCGCGCTCCGCATTGCGCCCTGCCGCCCGCGACTGCGCCGTCCCGGGACGATTGCGCGCCGTCGACGCACCGCAATCGTCCCGCGGGACCGCAGTCGCGCCGCAGGCGATTCAGCGCGGGGGTGCCGTCGTGCCGCGGGTGATGAGGCGCGTGGGGAGGACGAGGTGCGTCTTCTCGGGGGTCTCCCCCGCCATCAGGTCGGTGAGCATGCCGACCGCGGCGGCGCCGAGGCCCTGGATGGGCTGCCGGATGGTCGTGAGCTGCGGCGTCGACTGCGACGCCTCGGGCACGTCGTCGAAACCGACGACGGCCAGGTCGCCGGGGACGTCGATGCCCAGCTCCGCCGCGACCTCGATGACGGTGATGGCCGAGAGGTCGTTCGCCGCGAACACGGCGGTCGGGCGGCCGGGCTGTGCGAGGAGCCGCAGCGCAGCCTCCCGCACCGTCTCGGGCTCGTAGCGGCCGACGGCGACGATCTCGGGGTCGTAGGCCAGGCCCGCCTCGCCCAGCGCACGCCGGTAGCCGGCGTCGCGCAGTCCGGAAGAGCGCAGGTCCGGCCGTCCGGCAAGGAAGCCGATGCGGCGATGGCCGAGCTGCACCAGGAACTCCGTGGCCTGACGCGCGCCGCCGAAGCTGTCGGACTCGACCGTGGGGAGGTCGGCGCGGCCGGTGTGCGGGTCGATCGCGACGATCGGCACGTCCGCCGAGACATTCACCACGGTGGGCGTGACCATGATCACGCCGTCGATCAGGGTGCCGCTGAGCCGGCTCAGCGAGCGCCGCTCCCAGCCCTCCGGCGAGAGCTGGCGCGACCCGCTGTAGGCGAGGAGGTCGTAGCGAGAGTCGTGCAGGGCGGCGCCGACGCCCTTCAGGATCTCGGCGCTGAACGGCTCGAAGTCGGCCACCAGCACGCCGATCACGCCGGTCTGCCGCGATCGCATGCTGCTGGCGACGAGGCTGGACTCGTACCCGAGCTCCTGCACCACCTGCAGCACGCGCTCGACGGTCTGCACCGCGACGCCGTAGCGCCCGTTGACCGCTTTGGACACGGTGGCGACCGAGACGCCCGCGGCCTCGGCCACGTCGTTGATCGTCGGTCGGCGTCCCATGGAGCGCGAGCCTAGCACCGGAAAACGGTTTCGAAAACGATATCGAAAACGTTTGACACGTCTGGGCGGGGTTGCGACACTTCACTCACCGTCCGGGTCACCCCGGGTCCTGCGAGGTCGACCCCGCCGCTCGCGAACGAGGCAGTTGCACGGCGGACGAGACGACACCCGAAACGGGGCATCGCGCGGCGGCGCCCCACTCAACGAAGAGAACAGGTTGGAATCACATGAAAGGCATGAAGCTCCTGACGGGGGCGGCTGTCCTGGTTCTCGGATCGCTGGCGCTCAGCGCCTGCAGCGGTCCGTCCGACAGCTCCAGCGACAGCAAGGTCTCCATGACCCTCTGGCACAACGCCACCACCGGTCCCGGTGCGGCGTTCTGGAAGACCACGGTCGCCGACTTCGAGAAGGCGAACCCGAACGTCACGATCAAGATCCAGGCGATCCAGAACGAGGACCTCGACGGCAAGCTCCAGACCGCGCTGAACTCCGGCGACGCCCCTGACATCTTCCTGCAGCGCGGCGGCGGCAAGATGGCGGCGATGGTGCAGGCCGGCCAGCTGATGGACCTCACCGACAAGGTCTCCTCCGACACCAAGAAGGTCGTCTCCGACGCCTCCTTCAAGGCCGAGACGTACCAGGACAAGGTCTGGGCCATGCCGGTCTCGGTGCTGCCGGGCGGGCTGTTCTACAGCCAGGACCTCTTCAAGGCCGCCGGGATCACCGAGGCTCCCGCCACCATCGACGACCTGAGCGCCGACGTGCAGAAGCTCAAGGCCACCGGCGTCGCCCCCATCGCGCTCGGCGCGAAGGACGCCTGGCCGGCCGCGCACTGGTTCTACTGGTTCGCGCTGCGCGAGTGCTCGCCCGCGACGATGGAGAAGACCGCCGACTCGAAGGACTTCTCCGACGGCTGCTGGCTGAAGGCCGCGCAGGACCTGCAGGACTTCGCCGCGCAGAACCCGTTCAACGACGGCTTCCTCACCACCTCGGCCCAGCAGGGCGCCGGCAGCTCGGCCGGCCTGGTGGCCAACCACAAGGCGGCCATGGAGCTCATGGGCGCCTGGGACCCGGGAGTGATCGCCTCCCTGACGCCCGACCAGAAGCCGCTGCCCGACCTCGGCTTCTACCCCTTCCCGGAGCTCTCCGGCGGCAAGGGCGAGCCCGGCGCCATCATGGGCGGCGTCGACGGCTACTCGTGCTCGGTCAAGGCGCCGAAGCAGTGCGCCGACTTCCTCAACTACATCGCGACGACCCCGGTGCAGGAGGCCTACTACAAGGCCTTCAACGCCCCGCCGGTCAACACGGAGGCGCAGAAGCAGGTCACCGAGCCCTACCTGCAGGACGTGCTCGCCGCCTACAACAAGGCGCCGTACGTCTCGCAGTGGCTCGACACCGTGCTCGGCCAGAACATCGGCAACGCGCTGAACGTCGCGGTCGTCGACATGCTGGCGGGCAAGAGCGACCCGAAGGGCCTCATCCAGGCGGCGAACGACGCCGCCAAGAAGGGCTGAGAGGACCACCCGTGAGCACCACCCGCGAGACCACCCGCCCCGGCTCCGTGTCGACGTCGGATCTCGCGCAGCACGACGGGAGCGGCGCGAAGGCGTCGCTCCCGTCGCGGCCGCGCCGGCGCGGCGCCGGCTGGTCCGGCCGCGCAGAGATCGCCCTCCTGGCCGGCCCGGCCGTCATCGTCTTCCTGGCCTTCGTGATCCTCCCGGTCGCGATGGCCGCCTACTACGGCTTCTACCGCTGGGCCGGGTACGGCCCGCCCACCGACTTCGTCGGGCTGCAGAACTACGTCGTCATCCTCACCGACCCGGCGTTCCTGCAGGCCATCGGGCACAACGCCTTCATCGTCGTGATGTCCCTGGTCATCCAGGGCCCGATCGCGATCCTGCTGGCGCTGCTGCTCAACCGCCGGATGCGCGGCCAGTCGATCATCCGCATCCTGATCTTCGTCCCCTACGTGATCTCGGAGGTCGTGGTCGGCACGGGCTGGAGCCTGATGCTCTCGACCAACGGCGCGCTCAACGGGATGCTGCACAACCTCGGGCTCGGCAGCCTCGCGCACGACTGGCTCTCCGACCCGAACATCGCCATCTGGACCCTGATGGGCATCCTGACCTGGAAGTACGTCGGCTTCGCCGTCATCCTCTTCCTCGCCGGCCTCCAGGGCATCCCGGAGGAGCTGTACGAGGCGGCCGCGCTCGACGGCGCCTCCTACTGGCAGATGCAGCGCCGGATCACCCTCCCCCTGCTCGGGCCGACGCTGCGGATCTGGGCGTTCCTGTCGATCATCGGCGCGCTGCAGCTGTTCGACCTCGTCTACATCATCTGGGGCCAGTACGTCGCATCGACGGCGGGCACCTCGACGATGGCGACCTACATGGTCGCGAACGGCCGCAACGCGGGCAACTACGGCTACGGCAACGCGGTCGCGGTCGTGATCTTCCTGATCTCCCTCGTCGTCGCGCTCATCTACCAGCGCTTCGTGCTCCGCCGCGACACCGCGGGCGCCCTCACCGAAAGGAAGACCCGATGACCGCGCTCACCGCCGGGCGGACCCGGCGCCGCGGGAGCGGCACGAACCCGTCGAAGCGCTCCACGAAGGAGCGGCTGCCCTGGGGCTCGCCGACGGTCTACTTCATCGCGTTCGTCGTGATCGCGCTGATGGTCGTGCCGATCATCTACATCATCCTGGGCGGGTTCCGCACCAACTCGCAGATCACGGTCGACCCGGCCGGCTTCCCGAACCCGTGGAACGTGCAGAACTACCTGAACGTCCTCGGCGGCAGCGTGTTCTGGGGCCAGGTGCTCAACTCCACGATCGTCGCGCTGGTGACCACGATCGGCGCCGTGGGGCTCGGCCTGATGGCGAGCTACGTGCTCGCGCGCTACCAGTTCCGCGGCCGGGGCGCCCTCTACGCGCTGTTCGCCGCCGGGCTGATGTTCCCGATCACGGTGGCCATCACGCCGCTCTACCTCGTGGTGCGCAACCTCGGCCTGATGAACTCGCTCGGCGGGGTGATCATCCCGCAGATCGCGTTCGCGCTGCCGACGACGATCATCATCCTGGTGCCGTTCCTGCGCGCCATCCCGGACGAGATCCAGGAGGCGGCCTTCATCGACGGCTGCAGCCGCCTGGGCTTCTTCTTCCGGATGGTGCTGCGCCTGTCGCTGCCCGGCGTGATCACGACCGGCATCCTGGCCTTCATCGGCAGCTGGAACAGCTACCTGCTGCCGCTGTTCATCCTCAACAACGACTCGACGTTCACCCTGCCGCTCGGCGTGCAGGCGTTCTCGTCGCAGTACGCCACCGACACCGCGCAGGTGCTCGCGTTCACCTCCCTCTCCATGATCCCTGCGCTGATCTTCTTCAGCCTGTTCGAGCGCCGCATCGTCGGCGGGCTGACCGGCGCCGTCAAGGGCTGACCGGCCCCTCCCCTGGCGACGCTCCGCGCGCGCCGCAGAAAGAAGTGTGATCTGACCATGACCCCTCTCGACCCCACCGACCGCGTGCGCGACCTGCACGCCCGGATGACCCTCGAGGAGAAGCTCGCCCAGCTGGTGGGCTACTGGGTGGACAAAGGCGACGAGGTCGTCGCGCCGATGGCGGGCGAGCTGGGCAACTCCACGTCGTACCAGGAGGCGACCGAGCACGGCCTCGGCCAGCTCACCCGCGTGTACGGCACGCGCCCGGTGGACCCGGCCGAGCGCGCCGCCTGGCTGTGGGGCGAGCAGCGCCGGCTGGTCGAGCAGACCCGGCTCGGCATCCCGGCCCTCGTGCACGAGGAGTGCCTGACCGGGCTGGCGGCATGGAAGGCCGCGACCTTCCCGACGCCGCTCGCGTGGGGCGCCTCCTTCGACCCCGGCCTGGTGGAGCGGATGGCGGCCCTGATCGGCGGTTCGATGCGCGAGCTGGGCGTCCACCAGGGCCTCGCCCCGGTGCTCGACGTCATCCGCGACCCGCGCTGGGGACGCGTGGACGAGTGCATCGCGGAGGACCCGTACGTGGTCGGCACGATCGGCACGGCGTACGTGCGCGGGCTGCAGTCCTCGGGCGTGCACGCGACCCTCAAGCACTTCGTCGGCTACTCGGCCTCCCAGGCCGGTCGCAACCACGCGCCGGTGCACGCGGGCACCCGCGAGGTGCGGGATGTGCTGCTCCCGCCGTTCGAGATGGCGGTCCGCGACGGCGGGGTGCGGTCGGTGATGAACTCGTACGCCGAGATCGACGGCGTGCCCGTGGGCGCGAACGCCGAGTACCTGACCGGCGTGCTGCGCGACGAGTGGGGCTTCGACGGCGTCGTGGTCTCCGACTACTTCTCGGTCGACTTCCTGCGCACGATGCACGCGGTCGCGGCCGACCGGGGCGAGGCGGCCGAGCTGGCGCTGGCCGCCGGCATCGACGTGGAACTGCCGACCGGAGACGCGTTCCTGGAGCCGCTCGCCGCCCGGGTGCGCGCCGGGCTGACCGACGAGGCGCTCGTCGACCAGGCCGTGCTGCGCGTGCTGTCGCAGAAGGAGGAGCTCGGACTGCTGGACGAGACCTTCGCCGAGCCTCCCACCTCCATCGACCTCGACACCCCGGAGCACCGCGCGATCGCGCGGGAGCTGGCCGAGGAGTCGGTGGTCCTGCTGACCAACGGCGGTCTGCTGCCCCTGGACACGCGGCCGGCGACCCGTCGCATCGCGGTGCTCGGGCCGAACGCGGACGCCCCCGAGGCGCTGATGGGCTGCTACTCGTTCGCGAACCACGTGCTGGCGCACCACCCCGAGGTGCCGCTGGGCTTCGAGATCCCCTCGCTGCTGGAGGCGGTGACCGCCGAGTTCCCGCACGCCGCGATCACCCACGTGCGCGGCTGCGACGTGGAGGGCGACGACCGCTCTGCCTTCGCGCACGCCGTCGAGGCGGCCGAGGCCGCGGACGTGGCGATCGTCGTGGTCGGCGACCGTGCCGGGCTCTTCGGCCGCGGCACCGTCGGCGAGGGCAACGACGTGGAGAGCCTGGACCTGCCGGGTGTGCAGCGCGAACTGGTGCAGGCCGTCGTGCGCACCGGGACCCCCGTGGTGATGGTCGTGCTCTCGGGCCGGCCGTACGCGCTCGACTGGGCCGTCGGCGGCGAGCGCACCGACGACGGCGCCCCCGCCGCCGTGCTGCAGGCCTTCTTCCCGGGCGAGGAGGGCGGAGCGGCCATCGCCTCCGTGCTCTCCGGGCGCGTCTCCCCCTCGGGCCGGCTGCCGGTGTCGCTGCCGCGCTCCGCGGGCGCCCAGCCCTACTCGTACCTCCACCCCCGGCTGGGCGGCCCCACCGAGATCACGAGCGCGGACAGCACGCCAACGCTGCCCTTCGGCCACGGCCTGACGTACACCGCGTTCGAGCACGACGGCCTCGAGGTGGAGGCGGAGGTCGCGGCGGGCGACGCGTTCACCGCGACCGTCCGCGTGCGCAACACCGGCGACCGCACGGGCACGGATGTCGTGCAGCTCTACGGCCACGACGTGAGCGCGAGCGTCACCCGTCCCGTCGCCCAGCTGCTGGGCTATCAGCGCGTCGAGCTCGAGGCGGGCGAGGAGGCCGTGGTGCGCTTCACCGTGCCGTCGACGCGCCTGGCCTTCACGGATCGCCGATTCCGGCGGATCGTGGAACCGGGTGCGGTCGATCTGTGGGTCGGCGCCTCCTGCGCGGACCGCGCGACGACGGCGACCGTCGTCGTCACCGGCGACGTGCACGAGGTCACGCCCGACCACGAGCGCTTCGTGGGCGTCTCCATCGAGCGCGAGTCGGTCGAGGGGCTGGCACTGGACGAAGCCGTGTCCGGCCTGGTATAAGTTTATCGAAACAACAAATCACCGACGACGCTGAAGGAATACAGAACCATGAGCCTCACCCCCACCCGCGCCGACAAGTTCTCGTTCGGACTGTGGACGATCGGCTACAACGGCACCGACCCGTTCGGCGGCCCCACCCGCCCCCAGCTCGACGTGGTCGAGGCCGTGACCAAGCTCAGCGAGCTCGGCGCCTACGGCCTCACCTTCCACGACGACGACCTGTTCGCGTTCGGCTCGACCGACGCCGAGCGCCAGACCCAGATCGACCGCCTCAAGCAGGCCCTCGCCGACACCGGCCTCATCGTGCCGATGGTCACCACCAACCTCTTCAGCGCCCCGGTCTTCAAGGACGGCGGCTTCACCTCCAACGACCGCTCGGTGCGCCGCTTCGCGCTGCGCAAGGTGCTGCGCAACCTCGACCTGGCCGCCGAGCTCGGCGCCAAGACGTTCGTGATGTGGGGCGGCCGCGAGGGCGCCGAGTACGACTCCGCCAAGAACATCGGCGCCGCGCTCGAGCGCTATCGGGAGGCCGTCAACCTGCTCGGCGACTACGTCACCGACAAGGGCTACGACATCCGTTTCGCCATCGAGCCGAAGCCGAACGAGCCCCGCGGCGACATCCTGCTGCCGACGGTCGGCCACGCGCTCGCCTTCATCAACTCGCTGGAGCGCCCCGAGCTCGTCGGCCTCAACCCCGAGGTCGGGCACGAGCAGATGGCGGGCCTGAACTTCGCCGCCGGCATCGCGCAGGCGCTCTACCACGGCAAGCTCTACCACATCGACCTCAACGGGCAGCGCGGCATCAAGTACGACCAGGACCTCGTCTTCGGCCACGGCGACCTCCAGAACGCCTTCGCCCTGGTCGACCTGCTCGAGAACGGCGGCCCGAACGGCGGGCAGGCCTACGAGGGTCCGCGCCACTTCGACTACAAGCCGTCGCGCACCGAGGACGCGACGGGCGTCTGGGACTCCGCCGCGGCGAACATGCGCACCTACCTGCTGCTCAAGGAGCGCGCGGCCGCCTTCCGCGCCGACCCCGAGGTGCAGGAGGCGCTTGAAGCCGCCAAGGTCAACGAGTTGTCGGAGACGACGCTCGGCGCCGGCGAGAGCTACGACGACCTGCTCGCCGACCGCAGCGCCTACGAGGACTTCGACGCGAGCGCCTACTTCGGCGGCAAGGGCTTCGGCTTCGTGCGCCTGCAGCAGCTGGCGCTCGAGCACCTCCTCAACGCCCGCTGAGACGCCCACCCTCCCCCTCCACCCCGTTCCACCGTCGAGGTGCACGTCGTGGCGCTCATCTCTGCGAGGATGACGACCACGACGTGCACCTCGATCGATCGTTAGGACACAGTGACGTGACACTCGTCGCCGGCGTCGACTCCTCGACGCAGAGCTGCAAGGTGGTCGTGCGCGACCTGGAGACCGGCGCCCTCGTGCGCAGCGGCCGGGCCGCCCACCCCGACGGCACCGAGGTCGCGCCCGCCGCCTGGTGGAACGCCCTGCAGGAGGCGCTGGCCGCCGCCGGCGGACTCGACGACGTGGCTGCGATCTCCGTCGCCGGCCAGCAGCACGGGATGGTCGTGCTCGACGCCGAGGGGCGCGTCATCCGCGACGCCCTGCTCTGGAACGACACCCGCTCGGCGCAGGCCGCCCGCGACCTGATCGACGAGGTCGGCGCCGACGCGTACGCCGAGCGCGTCGGGGTCGTGCCGGTCGCCTCCTTCACCGCCACCAAGCTGCGCTGGCTGCGGGAGGCGGAGCCCGCGAACGCCGCGCGCGTCGCCGCCGTCGCCCTGCCGCACGACTGGCTGACCTGGCGGCTGCGCGGCTACGGCCCCGCCGACGAGAGCCCGCTCGGGCCGGACCTGGAGGCGCTGACCACCGACCGTTCCGACGCCAGCGGCACCGCCTATTGGAGCGCGCGCACCGGCGAGTACGACCTGGACCTGTTCTCGCGCGCGCTCGGCGTGGCGGGCCGGGAGGCCGGCGGCACGTCGGACGGCGATCCGGGAGCCGATGCCGGCGCACCCGGCGTAGTGCTTCCCCGCGTGCTCGGGCCGGGGGAGGCCGCGGGCCGCACCCCGTCCGGCGTGCTCGTGGGCCCGGGAGCCGGGGACAACGCCGGCGCTGCGCTGGGACTCGGCGCCGCGGACGGCGACGTGGTCGTCTCCATCGGCACCAGCGGGACGGTCTTCGCCGTGACGGACACCCCCTCCGCAGACCCGACGGGAACGGTCGCCGGCTTCGCCGATGCGAGCGGACTCTCCCTGCCCCTCATCGCCACGCTCAACGCCGCGCGCGTGCTCGACGCGATCGCGCGCCTCCTGAACCTCGATCACGACGGCCTCGCGGAGCTGGCCCTCACCGCCGAGCCCGGTGCCGGCGGCGTGGTGCTCGTGCCGTACTTCGAGGGCGAGCGCACCCCCAACCTCCCGGACGCGAAGGCCGGTCTGCACGGCCTGACCCTCGCCTCCACCACCCCCGCCAACCTCGCCCGCGCGGCGATCGAGGGGATGCTATGCGGGCTGGCCGACGGGCTCGACGCCGTGCGCGGGGTCGGCGTGACCGAGCAGCGCATCCTGCTCATCGGCGGCGCCGCGCAGAACCCGGCTGTCGCCGCGGTCGCCGCGCAGGTGTTCGACGCGCCGGTCGTCATCCCGGCGCCCGGGGAGTACGTCGCCGACGGCGGTGCGGTGCAGGCCGCGTGGGCGCTGACCGGCGAGCGTCCGGTGTGGACGGTGGAGGCGGCGGAGCCGCTGCCCGTCGACACGCGCGCGGTGATCCGCGCGCAGTACGCGGCCGCGCGGCCGTAGGGCGCGCGGCGCCCGCGGCGCGATCGGAGGAGATCCACCCCCTCCCCACCCCGAATCTCCTCCGTTCCCCTCCGACACGCCGCCTCAGGCGCGCGATCTCCTCCGTTGCCCACGGCGTGGGCAACGGAGGAGGTTCTACGCGACGCGCCCGGGTCGAGCAGGGAACGGAGGGGATGTGTGAGCGGTGGGCGCGGGTCTCCTCCTTTGACCACGCCGTGGGCAACGGAGGAGGTTCTGCGCGACACGCCCGGGTCGAGCAGGGAACGGAGGGGATTGGCGAGCGGTGGGCGCGGGTCTCCTCCGTTGGCCGCGGCGGCGGTGGTGCGTCAGTCGGCGGCGCGGGAGGCGAGGGCGGCGCCGGCGGCGCGGGCCCAGCGGAGCGGGTCGGCCAGGGCGGCGTCGGTGCCGCCGGCCAGGTCGGTGAGGGCGACGGCGTCGGCGAAGCCGTGCGGCTCCGCGGTGATCGCTCCGGCGGCGAGCAGCACCGGGATGCCGGCACGGCGCGCGAGGGCGGCGACGTGCTCCGGCGCCTTGCCGGAGGCCGACTGGCTGTCGTAGCGCCCCTCCCCCGTGATGACGAAGTCGGCCGACGCGATGCGCTCCGGCAGTCCGAGCGCGTCGGCGACGGCCGCCGCACCCGGAGCCATCGTCGCGCCCCACACCCGCAGGCCGTACCCGGTGCCTCCCGCGGCCCCTGTACCCGGTTCGTCGACGGCGACAACGGAGGCGGCGGCGGAAGCCGGTGCGACAGCGGAGGCGGCGGAAGCCGGTGCGACAGCGGAGGCGGCGGAAGCCGGTGCGACAGCGGAGGCGGCGGAAGCCGGTGCGACAGCGGAGGCG
>Ga0153948_1000577_pt1 | contig 19936 bp, 20 predicted proteins | sample TSNJ032MetaG_FD_104696 | JGI IMG/M metagenome (GOLD analysis project Ga0153948, IMG submission 104696) | Attine ant fungus gardens microbial communities from New Jersey, USA - TSNJ032 MetaG | ecosystem: Host-associated > Fungi > Mycelium > Unclassified | place: USA: New Jersey, Wharton State... | reverse complement strand
GGTCCCGATCTGTCTTTGCACGGACACCAGAATCTTCGTCAGTATCCTCATCAACCAATTTCGGCTCACCTTCACCTTCTCAGTTGCTCACGAATTCATCTTTACATACCCCTTCTGATATTTCCAATGACACTTCTCAGTCATCCACTACACATTTGAGTACAGCATCTCAACTCCATTCTCGCACACAAAGTCATCGTGAATTCCTCAATGCCGTTTTACAAAGTACAGAAAACGAAGCCTTCAAATGGACAAGCCTGCATCTGATAGGCAAAGACTTATTTGCAAGCACCGCTGTCAAGAAGGCAATGACGGTGCTTGGTGCGAGAGGATTCAAGACACCTACTGTGTTGGCTGCAAATGGAAATGTGTGCATTGGGACGTCGGATGGGAAGATACTTGTGTATGATTTTCGGCAGAATTTGAGGTGCATTTGTGGCGACGAGTCATCTGGTGAGCCTTGACGATCTCTCTTGTTCTTTCTCAAGTTTGCTCACTTTTTTCCCCCAGAAAGTCGCCATGGCGCGGTCACCGCACTCACACTATCATACGACCGTACATGTGTGGCGGCGGGCTACTCGACAGGCTACATTCAGATATACAACCTTGCAAATCCAACTATACCGATCCGTTCCGTCCCGCCTACTTCCCTTTCCCTTGTTTATTCTGGTAGAAAAGAAGGCCACATCCAAGGTTCTCGAATTGTCAGCATCGGCTTTGTCGCAGGACGACATACAGCGATTGTTTCAGCCGACGTACACGGTCTTGCGTTCTATCATACTCTCGGCAAAGTCCTCTTCGTTGAAGCATCAGACATTCTTCGAATTCTAGGTCGATATCCGGATCCTCAACCACCTCCCTCATCATCATCACTGCCTCGAGCAGAATCACATCAGGCCCGCGTCCGTAGCACGCACACAACTCAACACCGGAACCCTCGCTACACCATTCTTGCTATGTCACCTTTACCTCTGGGAACTTGTCCGCACGTCACAGATACATATAGTCTTGTCGCTATGTTGACTCCGACAAAGTTGGTTGTGGTTGGGCTGAAACCGAGTCCGAAAACTTGGTTCAAGGTGCCCAGAGGTCTGGAAGAGGGTGTGCAATGGCAGTCTCAGACCAAGTGGAGGGGCTCTTTGGCTTGGTTTCCTAGTGTCTATCAAGATCCCAATTTCACTGGTGGGTTGGACATAAACAAGTCGACGAAGACTAGCGGAGACGGAAATGGAAAGGTGAAGGGAAAGGGAAAAAGTGGGGAACAAGGAATACCAACTCCGCCTATGCTGGCATTCGCCTGGGGAAAGTTTTTGAAGATTATTGAAGTTGAGGAAGTCAAAGTACAACAAGTCTTGAAGAATGCGAAGACGGGGAAGGTGAGCGAACTAGAGGTTGGTGCCATCGATTATAAGGACGTACTTTCGTGGACTGCAAAGGAAGAAATTTTGGGCTTGCAGTGGTTAAACTTTGAGGTGAATTTTCCATTCTCAAGTAGTATATGACATTACTGATCTGCAACTACAGCAACTGATTGTTCTTACAACGAACCAGATGGGAGTATATGATTTACAGACATCCAAGATGATTGAGCGTATTGAATTTGATTTCTCCACGCTCATGTCACCGACAATTGGCCATACAGAAAATGGCAAGGTCAATCATCAGGACTCTGGGATGGAGGTTGCACACAGCATCCGCATATATAAGGGCAAAATATTTCTGCTAGTGAGTGATCCCACCCTTTCGATCAAGTGAGCTTCCTTTTGAGCATATTAAAGGGCAGGGATGACGTTCGTGTTGGGACCCTTATAACATGGGCAGACAGAATCCTGTCGCTTGTTAAAGATGGTAACTTTCTCAGTGCAATCGAACTCGCCAGAGCCTACTATCTGGACGAGGCGCCTGGAAATAGAAACGGCCTTCCCAAGGAGCCGAAACTTCGAAAAGAAGTCATAGGGGAAAAATTACAAGAGCTGATGGTCGCTTCCGCACGCTATGCCTTCTCCGAAGACAGGATGACTGACTCAACACACGTCACACCAGATGGAAGAGGTGTGGACAGGACGTCTTTATTCGAGAATCTTGTCACTTCATGTTGTCGTGCGTGCATTGCATTGAACGACACCGATTTCTTGTTTGAGGAGTTGTTTCAAAAATACGACGACTGTGGTATTTCGGGGATTTATCTGCGGCACCTGGAACCTTTTCTGCTGGATAACGAGATTCGATATGTCCCACCGCGAATCATGCAGAGGTTGATTAGCCTACACGAGGAAGATGGGCGATCAGACCTTGTGGAGCGTGTGATATGGCATATTGATCCTGAGTGTCTGGATATCAACCAGGCCATTCAGTTGTGTCAGAAACATCACCTCTACGATGCCTTGATATATACGTACACCCGAGCATTGAAGGACTATGTTGCCCCGATTGTCGAACTCCTAGGACTCATCAGAAGAGTGTTGAGATTCAGACGAGCCAAGGCTGAGAATGCTGAAGGGGACGAAGATGAGGAGGCTAGCCTAGAGACTATAATTATGAACTCTTACAAGGTTTACCCCTATCTCTCGCATGTCCTCTATGGACTGACGTATCCCAGTGGGGAGCCTTTGCCGGAAGAAGAGGCACTTCATGCCAAGAAGGATATATATACGTTCCTGTTCTATGGGCGATCGAGTGCATGGCCCCCAGGAGGAGGGACACTGATATTGACATCCGATGAGGAAGGTGGGGCCGAACCCACCTACCCTTATATTCGACAACTCCTTCAGTGGGATGCAGAATCATTCCTTCATTCCCTTGATATCGCGTTCGAAGATGCATACCTGCATGATGAAACTCAGAGCATTAATAGGCTGATCATTGTACGGATTCTTCTTGAACTCATCCCTTCTTTACCTTCTGAAGACGCTACGTTCGTGCATATCTTCATCGCTCGAAATGCTCCTAAATACCCAAAGTTCCTCTCTGAGGCACTTGCCCCCAGTGTTTTACACAAGACTCTCGTCCATCTCACTTTGGAAGGCAAGTCCGAGAATAAGGAAGATCGACAGCTAGCTGTAGAATATCTCCTATCGGCGTACAATCCCCACGACACTGAGAGCGTCATTGCGCTATTTCAACGGGCTGGATTTTATAGGATCCTTCGTACGTGGCATAGGAGAGACCAACGTTGGGAATTTTTGTTCATGACCTATCTCGATGACCAGGATATTGATTCTGCTATTGCATTTGAGAAGTTGGATGAAGTGTTGGTCTCTGGGACAGAGACGAACAAGAGGGTTTTGCCCCATGTGCTGGCTTCTACTGCGGAGAAATCGTTGGCACGTTTATTAGAGCTCGGGGTGCATGAAACAGCTTTGTTGCTGCAAAAACACCTTCCTCACCTTCATGAATGTGCCCTTGGGATTCTGGGCGACGCTGGGGAAGACGTCAAAAGGCTCACGTACCTCCAGGCTCTCGTACCTCATGGGGACAGTGCTATCACTCAGTCTGCGCCATTCTCATTCTCAACAACACCTGGACTTTGGCATATGTATATCGACCTCCAAAGCCGATTTGAACCCTCCAGAATTGTCGCTGTCCTTGAATCCCTGCCTCATGACTGCCTAGATTGGGACGACATGATTCAAGTATGCGAAGATAATCAGGTTTATGATGCCGTTATCTGGGCATATAACGCTCGAAATGAGCCTCAAAAAGCACTTGACAAAGCTGTCGAGTACCAACGAGACTTGTCATTACAAGTTGTGCAAGCTCTGAAAGAATTGTCTGTTGAATCACGGGGGAAAATTGATCAGGTCTTGAATTCATTGCAAGTCATAGGGCAGAGATGCGTCAAGATCTGTTTAGGAAGATCACGCGAGTCTTCGGATGTCGATGTACCACTGGAAGATATTTGGTTTACGCTTCTCAACAGCCAGATCAATGTGCTACAGCTAGTGTCTGCTTGTCAGACTTCTTCTGGCCTTGATGAAGGGGTGCGACACGAGTGCCTATCAGACCTTCGTTCCTCGGTGCAGACCACGTTTAGTGCTCTTGTATCGATAACTTCTACCTCTGTTGTCTCGTTTCCTCGCCTATTCAAACGCCTGACAAACTCGACAACGTCGACTTTACATTCCCACTATGACGAGTTTCGTACGATTCTGACGGGTATGCTAGGCTCGTACCGTTCTGATCAAGACATGCTGACCATGGCTCAACGTCTCATGGAGCATGATTTATTCGACACAATGGTCAATCTGACTCGGCAAAAGGCGCTTGGATGGACACTGGAACGAGGCGTTTGTATCAAGTGTCGTAATCCATTGTCAAAGCAGCCAGTGAGTAAGGGCTCAGAGGAAATTCCGACTCTCCAAGTTATTGTAACACGGACAGGGAAGGCATATCATTTTCAGTGTCACATGGACTAGTTGATATATCAAGAACATCTTGTAATCACAGACATCTCTCCTATGTGGGAGATGTCTGAAGCGCAAACATATTCTTCCTGAAGTTACCAGGAGAGGGAAAGGGCCGTTAGCGTGTTTCCGCTGCTAAGTGGGTACACCCATTTCCCGAGGATCAGTGCATTGTGAATGTGTAATGCTGCACTCCGAGCAGGTCAGCAAGAATGGATATATGTCAATGTCCAAGCCTAGTCCTGCATATAAGGAACCAGTGCCTGGCCCCGATGTGTTTTGTAATGGTTCCCGCCACTGAGGATTGATTCATAGAAGCAACCAGTCTAACTATTGACGAGTTGCATCTTTTTTTAAAATCCAGCAGTTGATTACATGGTACGTAGACACCCCGCGGTAGTTTAACGAGTTGGATCCATTAAAGGACTTCATCAACAAATGAGTTGAATGGCATAAATGAATAGCATTTACCCTAGATTAGAATTTTGATATAGTAATTGAAATCGATGGTCCAAATTGCCACTGTCCCTTGTTATTTAATTTGCCAGAGGCCAGTAGTCATGGACATTCCAATTGACACTCAGTGCCAGGGAGCGTAGCAGTGTTTTATTCTGTGAGTACCAGAAAATGTATACCGTAAGATATTAGGCCGCCACTGAGGTTCTTTCTCATGAACCGGCTGACGTTTTTACTGATTGAAATGAATTATTATATGCGAGTCCACCTTTATCGTGACTTGATGGTGTCCTGGAGGCATCTGGGAGTATGGAGTGTATTGCAAACCTTATTCTGTGGTCTAAGGAAACCTAGGACAAATTTAATCTATGTAATCTCCGTAGCAATCATCCCTAGCCTAGATGTGACATCACTATGTCGCACATGCGTCTCGTGAGTGCAAGGCAACATGTTAAAACGAACCGAGCTCACTTGTCTACTAGGTAGTCAATTTTTTTCTTGCTTGTCAATATGTCTTACTTCATTCAATCTCTGAAAGCAAAAGAGCCATAATTTAGTCTACCTGTCAAGATGACAACTAAACACTTCAGTAAAAGAAAATGACTCATAGCAAATTTACCTTAGTCCCTGAAAGCAAAAGAACTGAGGTGTAATCTGCAGTTGGAGACCCACGTGTGATTACATCAGGACAAGCTAAACTAGAATTGGTAAGAATTATTACATAATCCCAGAAAATTCACTAGGCGCACAGGTCTGTGCTGCTTAGTCATCCATCAGTCATGGGATAAGTCTGGTTATTAGGCCAAATTCAATTCCACATGTTTAACTCACAAACAAATTTGACTCAAATAACGCAACTATAGCCACAGCCTTCCCAGCTGACTGCCTCCCTCCTGAGGGTTATTTCAAGTTGCAAGAAACCCTTTATGTGTCAATGAATGCATGGGCTAAATCAAGAGGCTATGCATTTACAACTCAATATGAGAGAAAAATGGCTTCTTAACTGTTTACTATACATGCAATCGAAGCCGCCAGCCTCCCAATATACTAGACAAGCCCCTAGGTGTAGAAAATTCTATGCAATTGGCCATGAGATGACTTGGAGGGCATGCCCTTGACATTATTCAGACATATTATAGTTGGTATTTCGTCGGTGAATTAAACTGGAATTTGAATTTGCACTTATCCCATTACTAATGGATGACTAAGCAGCACAGACCTGTGCGCCTAGTGGGAGCCATGGAGATACAATTTAATGATAAGGTGACCACTTTTCAAAATCAACAATTTATTACACAGTGCTCAATTGCAGTCTGTGGTGATAAGGTGATCACCAATCAAGACATAAGAGATGAGCGAGGAAAAATAATAGAATAAATGAGAAAAGTAAATTTTGACAAAAGCTTCTCTCATTTTGATAAGAGCAATTGTTCAAGAACTCCCACTATCTTTGGCTTGCATTATCCTAGGGAAAAACTTCATGGTATATTATGATTGTTATTATTATTAATTATTGAGCAGTGACTGCTTAGCTTCGTTCTCTCAGGTATCCAACCTGTTTTTTCCCCATAGAATTCACCAATAAATGCTTCTGTTAACCAATCCTCTCTGTAAAACTTGCGGTCAGCACAGTGGGTGGCGCTGATCAAATTCACACGCCAAACCCCTCCGTGTAAGACTTGACAGACCTAAGGTTACCCTCTATCTGTGATGGTCAGAACTTTCCAGAAATGGCCTAAATTTTTTGAAAGTTGGACTTCTAATAATATTAGAACACATCTTGTTATTTCATTTCTTGTCATTTCCAACCGTGACAGAAACTAACAAACTAACTAGATGCTAATTTTGGACTTGGCAGATGAGTCCATATTTGAACTTTCCAAGGATATGTCCGGTCACTAATGCCTCACACAGCGAAGCACCCCTCGTTGATTCAACAGATCCATCATCAGCGCCGTGTCAAACTAGACAATAGTGATGCCGTAGATTTATGTGGATCGAGCAGTGCAAATTATTTCCGAACTTCAAGGCTGTTGAAGGCCCACATCAACTCGCCTTAAATTGCTCATCTCCATTGAATCCATTGTCAACAATACTAGGAGTTCGCTCACTCTAGGTAAATGGTATCCCTTTCCTGACTTTGGTTGGATTAAACGAATTACCAGGTCTTCAACCATGAATTATGCTCTTGTTGATTCCAAACCATGTTCAATTAATCGGCTTCCCCCTGAAATCTTGGAAGGGATCTTTTTCCATTGTGTCCCTCCTTTCCAGTCACCCTCATACAAAACTGCTCCGCTGCTCCTCTGTCTAGTGTGTTCCTTCTGGTATGACATTGGACTGCAGTCATCTCGCTTATGGAGCAATGTCACCATTGACATGATGGATCTAGTGTCCAGAATCCCTACAGCCCCTGAAGAAAACCCAATCTTTCCAATGATTGAGTTACTTCAACGTTCCAGAGATTACCCCTTGTCGATCCAGCTAACAGTATCTTCGCCTTCCATGTTCGACCACCCAGAATGGCAATCGCAGTCTGACTTTATTTTGGGTCAGATACATGGCCGTATCAGAGAGCTGAGGTTATCTTCCTCATGGCTGAGCAAAATCCTCTGCACGGCCGATCCAAACATCCGATTTCCCCAACTTGCTAGTCTCAGTGTAACGTCGTCCGGAAAATCATTCGATTTCCTTCCTGTACCTTTGACTGTCTTCGCTGACTCTACCCCCTTGAAACGGCTTGATTATGCCGCCTACCTTGATCTTGATACAACATTGAATTTAGACATCCCATGGGGACAGCTCACACACATCACACTTGCCGATGTTGATTTTGATTCATGGAGTTACATCTTCCCATGTTGCATCAACATGCAGTCTGGTACCTTTGTGATTTCTGGATCCTCATCGCGATCGCTACAGCCTAGAACCAAAATCACCTTCACATCACTGACTTATCTGGCTATAAAAAACATGCAATCATCTCATACCCCCTTGATCTTAGAAGGTTTCAGTTTTCCCAACCTTCAGGAGTTGATGCTCGAGTGGGACCGTTCATCTGGATTCGATGCGAGCTTTCTTTCCACGGTCCGTCACTTGGAAAAGCTCACGATATCAAGCCATGTGTTTCACTTGAGTTATGTGCTTTCTGTCCTCAGTTTGACCCCCTTCGTTTCCCATTTTTACTTGTCCAGCGATCTCGATCATAATGAGCTTTTCGACGCCCTTACCTATCATGCTTATCAACAGCGGCCATTGTTGCCGCATCTCCGACTGTTCGAGGTTGGGGTACCATATTGGAATTTCATGCATATCGAGGAAGCAGCACTTGATTCCCTTAGGAAGATGCTGAACTCGCGACGGTGGATTTATCCCAATTCCAAAATAAGACAATTGGAGATTCTACGGATGAAAGACGTTCCCCTTGAAATTCAAGAATCGTTACAGATCCTGACAAGTACCGGTATCCTGCTGGAAATTCACCCGGTCGTCATTGCTGCAACTGAAGCCAAAAGTAGTTGAAGTGAATTCTTTTGACTAATCCTCGCTTCTGGATGTGATGCTACTTGTCAATGGTAGAGCTTAAGTGTTAATATTTAACGGGCCCAAGTGAATTCACATTTATTTTCCCGTGAAGGTCACTTAAAGTCATTGTCCCTGGTCAGATGGAGCATCTAGAAGGTCATAGTTCCGATTCTTGGCCGGGCATCAGGGCTTTAAGAGACCACACCAGAAGTGTGTTTCCCTCGTCTCACTTCTGAGAACACTTGGCTGATTCCATGAATTCTATTCCATAAACATCTGAAACTCATGTATCTACTTATAGGTACTGTTCACCAACATGGTACAAATATGGCCTGTGTATGGCCTGTGCATAACATCAAGAGCACCTGAACTCCGTCCAAAAGAGATCGAAACATGTGAAATTCATGATGCATCTTCTGAAACCAAGATCAACTACGGTCAGCCAAGAGGATGATAAACTTACGGTCATGAGCCAGGACAATATTTTTCAATATTGCATAATGTTCATTTTTCTCGATTTCAATACCTAGAAACTGCGCTTCTTTACCAAAAGCCTCCACATCTAGAATCATCTGTGTTTGGATGCGTTCTTCATCACGACTGTCATCAGTTTGGGCGCTGCCAAACAATGAGAATGTTGGCTTTTTCCCCTTTTTGAGTCTCCGAAGTGACTCCTCCGTCTTTCTCATAGCAGTTAGATATAAAATATACCTATACAGTTGATCAGCACTGAACCCATGTGCTCGATAGAATAAGCAATTCTTTGCCTTTGTGCAACATTGTCGAAAATTTCCTGTGAATACCCTTTCATGTGGGCATCTTTGAGGGTTCGGCCTGGACCATCGGAAGAACTGATGGCAAAGAAGGCCCTGATAGCTCGGAAGATGGTTTGGACAAAATAACTCGGTTCCGTCGGGAGTCGCTTGTTTGACATGGCACGGAACTGAGATGGGATTGATCGAACAGGAAGCAACGCCTCACAGCAACGTTTAGTCAAAATAAAAATAATCTGGGCGGATGCCGGCTGGATGGTCGTGGTTAATTTAGAAAGCACCTGCTTCAAAACCTCTTGAAAAGAATCATTGGTGTTTGAAAAGCATTATAAAGTAGAAGCTACCTCGGGGCCCATCGCTGCCGGCAATATCCACTACCCCAGGTGGGAGGATAATCCTGATTTCCTGTTGCCATAAGTTGTCGATCTTGTTCTCCAATAATTTGAGATCAGTTATTATGGCGGCATATTGTTGTAAGAGAATTTCATCAGCTGCAATAGTCTCTGCAGATGAAGTTTCTGTGGGAGTGTTAGCTGACGCTGTTGAGCGAGTATCAATAGTCGCATAAACCAAATGAAGCCATGCAGCATATCTGTTCAAAAGCTGTACGTATCGAGTAAAAATTTGATGAGATTAGATATAGTATTTGTTACTGACCTGCAGCGTTAATCGCCAGAATTTGTGACTAAGCTCCGGGATGAGGACTTGAGGACTCCAACACATTGTAATTGCCTTCCAAAGGGATGCAGTCTGACTCAACAAGAAGTCATTTTCAGCTTGAGAAGAATGAGTAAAAATACAGACAATCTGGGAAAGAGGATAACCTACCCTTCATCGCAGATGGCTCAATGCAAATTTCATTGAGGGTTTCCTCAAAATTGACCACTATTTCTTTCCAACGAAGTTGAAAATAGACAGGAAGCTGCCATCGCCGGTCAAACTCGTGATAAAGGTCATGTCCTCTCATCACATGGATAGCTTGAGCTGAAGAAGCGTAGAGCTCTAGACATCGAAGGAAATTTTGAGTGGCCTCGTAATTCTGTAAATCACTCAGTCCGACTCTGATAAGCTACTTCACTTTGCCCACCTTCTGAAGTTCATCTGGTCGACCTGCTGTGAATACGACATCCCCAATATCATTGATTATAGCATTCGCGATCTCCTCCCAGACAACGTAAGCTAATATTTGAAACCCCTGTGTAGTGTCTTCTGTGCTGATGACCACACTGGTCGATATTCTTTCCTTTGGCAACTTATTTCTTGAAATTTTCTCTGCTATTTCCATGATATCCTTAATGTGACGGGAGACAAAACGCAGAATGTGATTGTAAATTTGCGCAAGGGGATTGTCTATATCCTCTATCGAAGGGATGGGCGGTACAGCATGTTGAGTGGACATGTGAGATGGCGCAAGATCTTGGTAAGACACAGAAGCAGTGAACGGGGTGTACGGTGTCCTAAGGGGGAATCCTGTAGATGGCATGATATCAGAAAGACCAGACTTAAAAGGAGTCTTTGGAACAGCAGGAGACCGTGGTGTCTCAAGAGCGTTATGGTAAATGGTCTATAATATATTCAAGAAAGATAAGATGAGGAAGAAATGCGGTGCACACACTTTCTTCAGAAAAGGTCTGACGACATCACGCCTTAACACATCTTCAGCATCACGCCAGAGACCGAGAACATCATATGTACGAAGGCATTCTCTAAGATCGGTGAGAAGTTTTAATCGTTCGATCTCCAATAGACGCCCATCAGAATGGGTGTCTAACATGCTTGCCAACAATGTTGCGAATAGATGATCGAGGTCAGACGACAATGTTGAATGTACACGATCAATGCGCTGCGTTTACCGTTCAACCAAAAGGTGATTACCTGTGGAGAAGGATATCTCACAAACCCATTGTAGCACGTCTATAAAAGCACAGCTTTCTTCCCGGGCCTTTGATACATGATAAAGTAGCTGCATGTACTCTGCTGCCACTCGTGCTATGTGTTTTGCTCGGTTGCTTCTGCCTCTGGGGCTCGACCATAAGTTGTACGCTAACATGAGTGATGCAGGTGCATACCGTTCCTCGCTTGTGTCATCCATAGGATTGGCCGGAGAAACACTATCTTCTTGGTCTGGAGACGCAATCGAGAGCAGAGATTCCAAGCGTGTCACTGATTCTGATATCTTGAGAAGCAATTGCAAAAGGGCCTAGGTCAATGAAGGATGAGCCCCAAAGGAACAGTGCCAGTATAGGTTCTGGTACTTTTTCTTCCCGTAAGGCAGAGCGTTTGTTGAGTTTCTCTTGCACATTGTCCTGTATCAGCTGCAATTCTGTTCTTGATTCCTGAAATCTCTTATGAGCTAGGTGCAATCAGAAAATCTGACATACCAGTATGATGCTTTGCAGACGACCCAGTGGACCGCGCAAACTTTTCAACTTCGAACCTTCGCTTCGCAAATCAGTACTTAGACTTATGAAGGCTTCATAGTCGTTGTTGATGAGTTGGACGAGTTCTTCCTTGAGAGTTAAGAGGTAGTCTCGCAATTCTGTCCGTAACTCTGGAAGGGTTGTGCGTGCGCGTGAGAGTAGAAATTCCTCTGGATCGAACACTGGAGCGGTGAGAAAAGGGTTGTCGTGCGAAAGGGGGACATAGTCTGGCAGATTTTCTGCGAGCTCGGGAGAGAAAGATCGCTCCGGCATGAAGGCAAAGGAGAACGTGATCCGGGTGCTATGAATAGCCAGCATGACTTCAACTCCTACCTCCTCCTCCAACCCGACTTGTCCACCACGCCATGCCCTTACGCCTGTCGAGAAACAGCGCGCACAGCTTGACCGCCTGCTCAAAGATCCAGCAAAGCCGGCATACGTCCCTCCTCCCCCCAAAGAAAAATCAATTCGTCCCGCACGAGAAATGATGAAGAACGTGCAAGGTTCAAGTGCGGGCGCAGGTAGTGGTGAATTCCATGTCTATAAATCTGGAAGGCGTAGGGAGTACGAGCGTCTTAAGATGATGGACGAGCAGGCTCAAAAAGTAGGCGTCTTGGTCCATCCTCTCTTGGAGATGCTGCTGAACAAAATGCAGGAGTCGCTTACCGCCGAGTTCGAGCGTAAACGCAAAGAAGCCCAAGATGCTGCTGAAGCCAAGACTGCCAAGAAAAGGGAAAAGCGTCACAAGAAAAAAGAAAAAGCGAAACAAGGTCAGGGCAAATCTGAAGAAGCTGGGGGGATCGACGGCACCTCCGGAACTTCCACTACGGGGTTGCCACTCAAAAAACGGCGTCTAGTCAGCGGCAAGGAGCTTGTTTTCAGAAAGCCGGGAGAAGAGAGTGGTGATGAAGAGGACGGGGACTCTCAGTTTCATGAAGTATCGGAGGAACAGGCATCGCACAATGTTCTTGATATTCCTCAAATCCCCGCTTCGGTGCCAGTCGCTGAGCAAGTTAGAATAACGATTCATGAGGATGATTGAAGCCCTCGGAGACCCCTCATCATCCAATCCGGTATGAACAGTACAAATTCTTTTGAATTCAACTTCTGACAGTCCAGGATCTAGACCTTAAAGCTAATGCACTGGATCCTGCCTATCGAATGTCAGTGTTAATCTAGACATGTTCAAATTTGGTCTGTACCTTGGCATTTCAATGGCTGAAATCAGACAGGGATAATATTTTGCTATCTAATTGACCTTTCCTGGCCTGGATAACCATCCAACGGGAAGATCTACTACAAGTTGAGGATGTAATTGAATAAAGGAGACATATACGACGATGTCGTTGGCAGGTCCCATGGTCCTTGTGGACGGGGCTGCGATTAACTACCCCACGTTGTGATTTTGTTTGACAGGAAAGAACAACAGGATCAAGGCTGGATACAGCTTCTGAGCACCTCAAGTCACTCAGATGAAATACTTGTTATCCCTATGATACGACGACAATCAACTTGCGAATCAACCTGCGGATCAACCTGCGACGGTGATCATGCAGACACGTGATTTTCCAAATTTTGAATACTATACATCACACAGCTTGACCTTCAAGATGGAAGAGATCGCAACTCAACTCGGGGAAGAACTCATTAATTCTATCCTTCAGAATGATCCTACACCAATCATCAAGTCACTCGTAGAGACAGGAGCACCTGTTTGGTACCAAAACGAGGTGGAAGGTATTTCACCCCTACATGCAGCTGCTTATTCTCGGAATCTCGAGCTTGTCGAGTTTTTGATTGAGAAAGGTGCCATCTGGAATGCTGGTGCGCACTCAATACCTTGACAAGCTACATAGCGTTTGCTCATCCAGAAGGCCAATCTACAAGTGGATTATTTGCAAAATACTGCTGGAGATATTGCCCTCTCTTACAATGATGATGAAATTTACTGCGCCATCCGCAATGAGGGTATTCGCTCAGGTACATTGGTACAACTTCAGTTGCTCAGCATTTGATCTTGGCGGAAATTTGCAGAACTCCTACTCAATTTGCTCTCTTCGAGAGGCGAGCCACCACCTAACTCATCCGCAAATATGATATTTCAGGAAACCGACGAGACCGCAGCTGGTACCTCAGTGAACTTCTTATCGTCAGAACTGCGTTACACAAAAGACGAGTTTGGTCAGGACATTTGCAGTGTCAATGTCGATGGGGAGGATATCGGTGTGATGATGGGCTGGGAGACACCTATAATGTCGGAGACGGTACAATTCATCTATGATTCTATCCCTGATAGAGACAATCTTCGGGTTTTGAACATAGGGTTCGGCCTCGGAATTGTGAGCGTTCAGCACATACCACAGACCATGTATTCACCCCACTCGTGTACAGATCGATCGATTTTTTCAGGCGCTTCCTTCGCCACCCTCGCAACATGTTATTATAGAGCCTCATCCTGATGTGCTACGGTATATGAAAGAGAATGGTTGGGACTTGCGACCGGGCGTCAAAATACTCGAAGGGAGTTGGCAAGATTTTGTGGGGAAAGAAGAACTTAACGGTTATAAGGGCTTCGATGTTGTATTCATTGACACTTTCTCGGAAACTTATCAAGATCTGCATCAGTTTTTCAAGTATATCCCCAATCTTCTCTCTAGTCCTAATGCCCGATTCAGCTTTTTCAATGGCCTTGGAGCAACGAGTTTGTTGAGATCAATACGTTCTCAGTATGGTGGCTAACGTTTGCATAGATCCTCTGTTCTATGATGTTTATTCACGGATAGCGGAAATTCATCTCTCCGACATAGGTCTTAAGCTGCAGTGGATTGATGTAGACGTACGACCTCAAAGCTACGATGAGCGATGGGCCAAAAGCAAAGAATACTTCACCGTCCCGATTTATCGTCTTCCGCTAGCATATCTATCTACGTTACTGTCCTAGAAATACTGTCAACCTGATTGAAATTCATCAGGATATTTTTGGTCTTGTAATTGTGATTATGATGCATCAATGGATATACGCTCGTCATCTGTGTTAAGCCTTGACTCATTTGGTAATTTCATCTACAATGACAATTTATAGCCTCTATATCTTCGACCGGTGCGTGTATTCGAAGAGCCTTTGAACTATTGCAAACCCTGAAGCAGTCATTGCACTTGTGTTTACTACCACGACTGGCACCGTACAAAGCGCCCACGGCCAGCTGTTGAAGGGAATATCTTGCCCGCCGTCTCTGATGCCGTTTCATCTACAACGGTTGTAGAAAAGGCAAATATCAATACATCGCTCTACACCAGCCCACGGAATACGTTGACATCATCGACCGGCGTCGTCGCGTCGAACGAAAACGCAGCACGATCCACACCACCGCCCTCGACTCAGCAATCACAAGCATCCATGATGACCTCGGATCTTCCATTTGACGAGGAAGCAAAGTTAGTATACGGAGTCGTGCTTTCGTTAAGGAACATGATCAAGAAGCTGTCGGGACGGTCAGTATGGAATCCCTACATCAAACAGTCAAGGTGCTGAGATGTATCGTCATTTCAATAGAGACGAGTCTTTTACAAGTTATCGGACGTCTACGTACAAATTACATCTCCATGAGACAGTTTCAGGCTACAAATTCGTTATCCTGACAGACCCCAAAGCCGATTCTCTTCGGCCCGTCCTACAGCAGATATACGCAGGTCCTTTCGTGGAGTACGTTGTACGCAATCCCCTGTTTAAAATGGATTCAAAAGAATATGGTATCGATAACGAATACTTTCGTACTAGTATCGATAGGCTTGTGCGTAGCCTCTCTATCTTTGTGTAACACCGCTTCATCCGAACATAGTCTACTTCAATAAAAACAGATTTGATATGTTGATGCAACAGAATCTAACAGAATCTAACACCATAATTAAAATCTCAGGGTAAATAAACAATTCAGCATTCTGCAAATTAAAACTAGATTATTGGGCAACAGCTTTCTCTTCTTGTTGCTCCTTGAACTGTTGTCTAAGTACCGTCATTAACGACTTCGTCATTTCTCGTTCCGGTGCGCTCTCCCCTTTATCCGATGCTACTGCTTCGTCAAGTGCCAACTTTGTCTGGCCAAGTCTAAGTATATCCTCTTCGATGGAGCCACGGGATATCAGTTTAACAACTTCAACATCTCGTTTCTGGCCAATGCGATAGGCTCGATCTTGTGCTTGTTTATCGTTGTGAGGGTTGAAGTCTTGATCAAACCTGGATAGCAAGTTGACACTTGTGAATACACATTAAACATACGAGAACCCACATTATAACAACAGAGGCAGCTGTCAGGTTGATACCCATGCCACCTGCCCTAGTAGATAGGAGGAACACAGGAATGCTCGCATCTTCTGTGAATTCATCAACTAGTGTCTGTCTCACATCCACCGCAGTACTACCAGTCAGAATGGAGAAGCGAATATTCTTATGATTGAGAACGGTTTGCAAGATGTCAAGAACCTGGGTAAACTGGAAATCATGTCAATAATGTACCAGAAGGGAGATATCAAGTACACTAGACCTGAGAAAATATCAAGATTTTTCTTTCCTCCGCTCTATATCTTTCCAAGAGTTGGAGGAGTTTCTCCACTTTGCCAGCCTCGAGGTAACAATCATATCCTTGCAGAAATTTCCTGGTTGACTAAAGATAAAGTGGGGGTGGGCATGGACGTGAACCATACATTCGTGACAACTGGATCTTCCCGTACCTTGTATGATTCACAGAAGACCTGGAGTTCCGCATCTGTCATCACGGACATGTCCTCCTTGACCAGGTCAAACAAAGCACCTCGCTTTTTGAAGTCCGGTTCCTTCAAGAGTTGATTTGTGATACTCGAGAGAACATCATCAGTAAAACGCTTCCTGAACAACATCGGATGCGAAGCTGCCTTGCGCAGAGCCATGAGGACGTTGGAGCTGTTCTCCGCATAGATCTTCTCTTTCGTTTTCCCATTCGCTTTTGCCGAATTCTTCCTGCTTCCGGTGCTGCTGTCAGTAACAGACTCTTTGTCATCCATCTCAAGTACAGTCCGTCTAGAGCGCTGCAGAGCTTCATTATAGATCGTTTTCTGCAGGTCCGTCATTTCACACCACTCAATACGTTCGGTCTTCTGAGGGAGATCATGCAATACTTGATCTTTGCGGCGCCGAAGAACAAACGGTGTCATCATCTTCTTGGCACGAGACACCCGTTCCTGAGAAAGCAAAGATATCTGAGAGTCTCCTTTGACCTTGAATATCGCCCTCATTTCTCCAATCGTATCGGCAAAATGCTCTGGAAGGATGAAGTTCATTAAAGACTGCACGGGCGCATGAGGTTGTCTCGCAATCGGCAAGTTCAGCAAAATACGTACCACCAACTCTTGGAGGTTATTTTGCAGTGGCGTTCCTGTTAGAAGAAGTCGCCATTGTGATCCAAATCTGAGTAACGATTGATATCGTTGAGACTGAAAGTTCTTAAGAACATGTCCCTCATCATAAATGCAGCACTGATACCAAACCAAAAGTTCAATCAAGCGAAATTTGGGGCACTGCTCTGCGACTTACATTCCAGTTGATTTTACGGAAGAATTTCCTATCCCTGTCGTCGCCCTGCGCTAGTGTGTAAGTCGTTATGAGCACCTCCCACCCTTCTCCGCGCCCATTCGTACACATCTGAGTGCCGAGTAACATTTCTCGAAGTTGTGATCGTTCGCCTTTTCCGGCATAGTAGGTTTGAACAGATATTGAAGGTGCGAAACGAGCGAACTCGCGACACCAATTTTCCAGTGTTGATGAACTAGATCAGTTTTAGCGCTTGAATCATGTTATGGAAAATCAGACAACTCACGGGACTACCACCAGATGAGGTCCTTTGTTACCCTTCTCTTTCAAGTATGCCAAAAAACCTATGACTTGGACCGTCTTCCCCAATCCTGAGTGCAAACTAATGGGTAAACCAATGTGTTGGAGGTAGTATACACGACATACCCATTTCATCTGCGAGGATGCAGCTGAGCTTATTGCGATACAGTAGATTCAACCAGTTAACTCCGAGAAGTTGATAGTCTTTCAACTTGACCGACATAGATAAGAGTGACGGTTGTTCTGTGAGATGGTCTGAAGATCTCTGCAGTTTTATGTTCTCAATAGTCCTTAAGCTGAGCGAGCCATCCTCAATGTCGTCCGAAAAGGCCGTCAATAAGGCCACCTTGCCTTTGCCTTTGGCAGACAAATCAGGTGTGCTCCATGATGCAATGGATGAACGCAATTTTGATCCAATTTTTTCACATTCTTCAAGGATAGAATCGACAGCACCATAACCCTTGAAAAGTTCGATACAATCTTCGAAAAGGCGAGGGCTGATTCCTGCAGGCCCTGCCTTCTTCCGCCCCTGACCAAGTCTGACATTGAGATCTTCTACAGACTTGAAGGGTCGGAGCTTAATAATGGCATTCGCTTGCTCTACGGTACAACCTGAAAACAGTCAGCTCAGAAAGAACCGGCACACAAGCGAGTTCACCTGTCAGTTCCTGCATCCCTTCATTTGTCGTCGTATTTAAATAGTCTAACGCTCGAGTTTCATCAGTGTTTTCAACTCTTCCACGTTTCATTTGTCTACCATCTTCCTCACTGTCCTCTGCCTCAGAGTCAGAGTCAATCCTGTTTTTCAGTCGTTTTCGACGAGGAGCGATGACAGGAGTTGCTGGGGTCAGTGCCAAATCCACGGAAGACATTGCCTCGTGCTTTGGAGTACTCTGAGCTTTGGTTTCCAGTGTTATACGGTTAGCATAGATCATCGATTTTTTTCCCTTTTGTTTCACTGCCAACTTTTGAGCCCGAGTTGCCTCTTCAACCTCCTTCACGCGCCCGATATCATCCCGTTCAGCCTTTTCTGACCTTAATGAGGCTGACGACCATGTAGGGTCAGCTATCAATGCAGAAGCGCGCAGCGAATGACCACCGGCTTGGGCCCATGCTGCACGGATACGCTGCGGTGGTTCCGTAGGCATAGTCAACTGGAATTTGATGAACTCTGGATCACTAAAGAGATCTGTGACAGTATCAGTTGCAGATGCAGTCTTTCGGTGAATCCGCGCATCAGAAGAACCTGTCAGACGCGAGGCATCTGGAAGAGAATCCTCAGAGGATATTGAGAATGTATCAGAAATGATTCGTGGTCTCGGACTAGGTTGATGTGATTTAACAGGAGGCGACATTGATGTTGAGCCCTCCAGTTGACCACGATTGATGCGCTTGCGAGGGGGGCCCTCATTCTGAGTAAAATCATGAGGTCCATCATTACTCGACCACTGTCGACGTGTCGACGCGTGAAAACCCAAGTTGGATGGCCGAAGGCCACCTGGGGCACTCAAAGAATCTGCTGCCATAAATGCCATGTTGGGTGACCATATTCTGTCCTGGGTGTCATTCTTCAGAGGAGCCACGTCATGCGCTTGACGATAGCCGTACGGCTCATATGGCTTAGAGGATCCATCCTGACTGAGGGGGCTAGAATGAGGAACAAGGATATTGTGTGGAGAAGGGGCAGAAAAAAATCTTGAGATAGGACCATCGTGGGATTGGGCGGGCGGCTGGTTGGTACGAGCGTGCTGCATCGTGGCAGACGGTGGAATACTCTGTCGAGCAGCTTGCTTGCTCTTGTTGAATCGTAATTTCTCTAAGGCTGCTTTCTGGCGACCGTATCGGGTAAAATCCATCAGAAATTCGAAAGAAATCGTAATCACACCACTAACCTTATTGGCAGCAGCCTGCATATCCGAAGACATCTGCGCCGCTTAGGCTAATGGAAAGAGAAAGAGAAATCTCAAAGGGACAGAGAGTACCTATGATAAGGAATGACCAGAGGTAGGCCCAAGGATGCAAACAAAAATGTGGCAAAGCACAAAGAGCAAATCCCTTGGCTTCTTACGTCGGAGTCAAAACGTAACAAAATTTGATTATAAGTCTTATAAGTCTTTTACTGGCCAAATCACATATATGATCATAATGATATTATACTACACTACAAAAGGTGTAAATAGAGTGAAGCGGACATAGTAGAAGAATGTAGGACAATAGTGAATCAACCAACATCCTTCCGATGACACACCACATCGACGATACAAGTCAATTCTATACATTGGCAAATGTCTAATGTACGTATCATAGATGATCAGAAAAGAGTTGCTATAAAGCTATACATGATGGCAAGCACTGGCATTTTCCACATGTTGGCTTCTGGAGAGAATGTCAATCGATATACATCTAGCTAATGAGCAAAGCAGATATCTCAAAATGATCTGACCCAGAAGGCACATTGAAACACAAGACCAAATCAAGGACAGTAGTCAAACCCAG
>Ga0153948_1000575_pt1 | contig 19974 bp, 21 predicted proteins | sample TSNJ032MetaG_FD_104696 | JGI IMG/M metagenome (GOLD analysis project Ga0153948, IMG submission 104696) | Attine ant fungus gardens microbial communities from New Jersey, USA - TSNJ032 MetaG | ecosystem: Host-associated > Fungi > Mycelium > Unclassified | place: USA: New Jersey, Wharton State... | reverse complement strand
TCGCGACCAACCAGATCCTCTATAATCTCACACGGCGCGGACCGGAATTCGACCTCATGCCTTGGTGCGATCAGCATCATATTCCGCTGATGGCCTATTCGCCTATTGAGCAGGGGCGGTTGCTCGGCAATCGCGTTTTGGCGGAGATTGGTGCCGAATGCGGTGTTACCCCTGCCGCTGTCGCACTGGCCTGGACTATGCGCAAAGGCAATGTCATTGCCATTCCGAAATCATCGAACCCGCACCACGTTCGGGACAATAGAAAAGCCGCAGATCTGCGGCTTTCCGGAGAGCAATTGGCGCGTCTTGACCAGGCTTTTGCGCCACCTTCGCGAAAAGTGGCGCTGGAGATGCTCTGATAATATCCTGTCAGATTGAATCAGGTTTTCGCTATAACTATTTGTTTTAACGAATTTTCTGTGTTTCAGAAGCACTTGATTTTATGAGCGGCGCGTTAGCGAGAGTCTTTCTTTGCCTGCCGCACGCTTGCCGTCTTGCGGTTGCGTCCGCGATCTGCAGTTCGTGTGAACGTGCTGGATTTTTCGTTCGGAACATTGCGCATGCCCAGATGTGCGTGGCGCGTATTGAAGGTCTTGCCCTTCCTTTCGCTGGCGAGCTTTGCTGCAAGCGCCTTCTGGGCGTTGGCGATCAGATCGTCAGCAGCAGCCATCTGTTCGCGGCGTTCGACTTCGCCATTGATACGGGCCACAGCCGTTGCAAGAACAGCAACCTTGAGATGGGAGCCATCATCGCGCTTTGAGGCGGTAGCGCCACGGGCAGCCGACTTGCCACGCATTTCGCGACGGCGCTGGTTGGCCTGATCGCGCGCCTTCTGGCGGCGCTCGCGGATCAGTTTTGCCAGTTTTGCCAGTTCTTCGTCAGACACTTCCTGCAAATGCGGATGCTGGGTCTTTTCCACCAACTCCTTTTCGTCTGCACTGAGCGCGCGCGCCTGATCCTTTCTGCTGACGGCCATGGGATATCCTTTCCTTAAAAGAGCAGTTCCCGTAAAAATCCCAATAAGGATATAGGCCTGCCTTCGGCACCGGGAAGAGCGTGTTTTAAGTTTTTATGTCGCTCTTTTTACAATGATCGCCCGCTACTCAACCATGGAACTATCATGATGACTTCCCGTTATATGATCTGGAGATCAGCGCGGAGATCAGCACATGGAAATCGTCGAAACTCGCATCGGTTCGATTGGTGGTTTTAAGCTCTACACGGTCGAGTTTATCGCTGAGGGTGATGAAAAAGTATCCGTGATTTTCGAGAATGAAACCGGAGCAGAATTGAAGCGCGATGATGCCATTCGTCGTGCGGCGGTGAAGCTCGGAGCGGCGCTTGGCGTTGCAGCCATGGAGTGCGGGATTGAGCCAGATCGCTTGCTGACGCGCCCAAGCGCAAGGCGTGCAGGTGACCGGGCCGAACTGGAACGTCAACTGGATGAGGGGCTGGAGGATACGTTCCCCGCGAGCGATCCGGTGTCCGTTACCAGTTCTGCAATACCTGCCTCCGCCGATCCGAAATCCTGAGACCATAAAAGCAGAAAAGCCGAAGCATCTGCCTCGGCTTTTCGTGTTGAGAAATTGAATCTCTTTGTTGGCTTAACTCTATGAATTATAGTCAAAATCAGAGATTTCGACGCTTGCCTTCCAAAATGTCCAGAACCGCACGCGCGCAATCCAGCACGTTGGAGCCGGGACCGAATACAGCGGCCACACCGTGGTCGAAAAGGTACTGATAATCCTGACGTGGCACCACGCCGCCGCAGACCACGACGATATTTTCAGCGCCCTTGGCTTTCAACGTTTCGACAAGTTGCGGCAGCAAGGTCTTGTGACCGGCGGCGAGCGACGACACGCCAATGACATGCACTTTCGACTTGATCGCCATGGCGGCGGCTTCATCGGGTGTCTGGAACAAGGGGCCGGCCAGAACTTCGAAACCGATATCGCCAAAGGCCGAGGCGATGATCTTCGCGCCGCGATCATGCCCGTCCTGTCCAAGCTTGGCGACCATCACCTTCGGCTTTGCGCCGCTATGCTGGGAGAATTCTTCCAGCCGCGATACCAGCATCTGATATTCCGGCTCGTCCTTATAGGCGTCGCCATAGACCTTGCGAATGACTTTGGGCTCGGCAGCGTGGTCACCGAAAGCACGGCGCATGGCGTCGGAGATTTCGCCGACTGTGGCACGAGCGCGGGAGGCTTCCACAGCAGCGGCAAGAAGATTGCCTTCACCGCTGGTAGCGATTTTTTCGAGTTCGGCAAGTGCAGCTTCCACCTTGGCTTTGTCACGCGTCTGGCGGATACGCTCGATGCGGGCAATCTGCGACTGGCGCACGGCGGTATTGTCGATTTCGAGAATGTCGATCTCGTCTTCCTGTTCCAGGCGGAACTTGTTGACGCCGACGATCACTTCCTCACCCTTGTCGACTGCCGCCTGCCGCCGAGTAGCGGCTTCTTCGATCAGACGCTTCGGCAGGCCACTTTCAACGGCCTTGGTCATGCCACCCAGACCTTCAACTTCCTCGATCAGCGCCCAGGCTTTTTCCGCCAGTTCATTGGTCAGGCTCTCGATGTAGTAGGAGCCCGCCAGCGGATCGACCACCTTCGTCACGCCGGTCTCATTCTGAAGAATGAGCTGCGTGTTGCGGGCGATACGTGCCGAAAATTCGGTAGGCAAAGCAATGGCTTCGTCGAAGGCGTTGGTGTGCAGCGATTGCGTGCCGCCCAGCGCTGCCGACATGGCCTCGAATGCCGTGCGCACGACGTTGTTATAGGGGTCCTGTTCCTGCAACGACACGCCGGAGGTCTGGCAGTGGGTACGCAGCATCAAGGAACCCGGCTTTTTCGGCTCGAACTCCTTCATGATACGCGTCCAGAGCAGGCGCGCTGCGCGCAGCTTGGCGATTTCCATGAAGAAGTTCATGCCAATGGCGAAGAAAAACGACAGGCGACCGGCGAAGTCGTCAACATTCAGGCCCTTTTGCAGCGCGGCACGCACATATTCGCGTCCGTCGGCCAGCGTGAAGGCCAGTTCCTGCACCAGCGTCGCACCGGCTTCCTGCATGTGATAGCCGGAGATGGATATCGAATTGAATTTCGGCATTTCCGTCGCGGTATAGGCGATGATGTCCGCAATAATCCGCATGGAGGGTTCCGGCGGATAAATATAGGTGTTGCGGACCATGAACTCCTTGAGAATATCGTTCTGGATAGTGCCGGAAAGCAGATCGCGCGACACGCCCTGTTCTTCGCCCGCGACAATGAAATTGGCGAGGATCGGGATAACCGCGCCATTCATGGTCATGGAAACAGAGACTTTTTCAAGCGGGATGCCGTCGAAGAGGATTTTCATGTCCTCAACGGAGTCGATGGCCACGCCCGCCTTGCCAACGTCGCCAACGACGCGCGGATGGTCGCTGTCATAGCCGCGATGGGTGGCAAGGTCGAAAGCAACCGAAACGCCCTGCTGCCCAGCGGCAAGCGCCTTGCGGTAAAAGGCGTTGGATGCTTCGGCGGTGGAGAAGCCGGCATATTGGCGGATGGTCCACGGACGCCCGGCATACATGGTGGCGCGCGGGCCACGAACGAAAGGCTCGAAGCCGGGCAGGCTGTCGAGATGGCCGACATTTTGCAGATCATCCGCCGTGTAGAGCGGCTTCACGTCAATGCCTTCCGGCGTATGCCAGACAAGGCTATCCGCCGGACGCTTCAGTTCCTTCTCGGCCAACGCTTCCCAATCCGCGCGGGTTTTCTGCGTCATTGGCTTATTCTCCATCCCATCTTGCCCTCACCCTGAGGTGGGAGCGTAGCGACCCTCAAAGGGCGAGGGTCCAGTTCGTCAGTATATCGATCCTGTCCAGCTTCCCCATCCTTCGAGACGCACCCTGCGGGCGCTCCTCAGGATGAGGAAACTACGGCTTGAGGAGGTGCGAAGCGCCATCTCCAAAATCACTCGAATTCCATGATCAGTTCATCGACGGCAAGGCTCTCTCCAGCCTTGACGGCAATGCGCTTGACGGTGGCGCGGCGCTCGGCGCGCAACACATTTTCCATCTTCATGGCTTCGACCGTTGCAAGCGGCTGCCCGGCTTCCACCGTAGCGCCTTCCTCGGCCAGAATCGAGGTGATGACGCCCGGCATCGGGCAAAGCAGCATTTTCGACGTATCCGGCGGCAGCTTGACTGGCATCAGCTTTGCCAACTCGGCGACGCGGGGCTTGCGCACATGCGCTGTCAGGTCCATGCCGCGCCAGCGCAGACGCCAGCCGGAACCTGCGCGGGCAACCTTCACGCTGACCGGCTTGCCGCCAACCGTGAATGTGGCAAGCTGGCTGCCGGGGTGCCAATCGCTGGCAATGGTAAGGTCGCCGCCATCGGCGAAATTCACAGTTGCGCCGCCTTCGCCATCCGCAAGGCGGACGGGCACCAGATGATCACCAATCTTCACAACCCAGTCGTTACCCGGCTTAACGTCTTGCCCGGAAAGGCGACCGGAAATCTGTCCATCACGGGTGACGACGGTGAGATTGATATGGGCTGCGACAGCGGCCAGCAGGCGTGCGTCGTCTTCCGATGGTGTTACGCCAGCGAAGCCATCCGGATATTCCTCGGCGATAAAGGCCGTGGTCAGCGCACCGGCTCTGAAGCGCTGGTGATCCATGACGGCAGACAGGAACGGCAGATTATGGCCGATGCCTTCAACTTCAAATGCGTCGAGCGCATTGGCCATGGCGTCGATTGCGGCAAGGCGATCCGGACCCCAGCTGCAAAGCTTGGCGATCATCGGATCGTAGTACATCGAGATTTCGCCGCCCTCGAATACGCCCGTATCGTTGCGGATGACGGTTCCGTCTTCGCGACGACCTTCCACAGGCGGCCGGTAGCGCGTCAGGCGACCGATCGATGGCAGGAAGTTGCGATACGGGTCTTCGGCATAAAGACGGCTTTCCATGGCCCAACCGTTGAGCTTTACGTCGGCCTGACCGAAGCGCAGTTTTTCGCCAGCGGCGACGCGGATCATTTCTTCTACGAGATCGATGCCGGTGATGAGTTCCGTCACCGGATGCTCCACCTGCAAACGCGTATTCATTTCGAGGAAATAGAAATTGCGGCTGCCATCGACGATAAACTCAACCGTACCGGCAGAATAGTATCCAACCGCCTTGGCAAGCGCGACGGCTTGTTCGCCCATGGCCTTGCGGGTTGCTTCGTCGAGGAAAGGTGAGGGCGCTTCCTCAATCACCTTCTGGTTTCGACGCTGGATGGAGCATTCACGTTCGCCAAGATAGACGACGTTGCCGTGCTGGTCGCCGAGCACCTGAATTTCAATATGGCGCGGCTGGGTGACGAATTTTTCGATGAAAATGCGGTCGTCGCCGAAGGAGGCCTTGGCTTCATTGCGCGACAGCTGAAAGCCTTCGCGGGCTTCCTCGTCGTTCCACGCAATACGCATGCCCTTACCGCCACCACCGGCAGACGCCTTGATCATCACCGGATAGCCGATCATGCTTGCGATCTTCACCGCTTCGTCGGCATTCTCGATCAGATCCATATGGCCCGGCACGGTGGATACGCCTGCTTCTGCGGCCAGCTTTTTGGAGGTGATCTTGTCGCCCATCGCGTCGATGGCGTTCACCGGCGGTCCAATGAAGGTGACATTGGCTGCCTTCAGCGCTTCCGCAAAACGCGGGTTTTCCGAAAGGAAGCCGTAGCCGGGATGCACGGCATCCGCGCCGGTCGCCTTGATGGCACCGAGAATCTTGTCGATGACGATGTAAGACTGGTTGGAAGGTGCCGGTCCGATATGCACGGCCTCGTCGGCCATTTTGACATGCAGCGCATTGCGGTCGGCATCGGAGTAAACCGCCACCGTCGCAATGCCCATCTTCTTTGCGGTCTTGATCACACGGCAGGCGATTTCGCCGCGATTGGCAATGAGGATTTTCTTGATCATTGTTCAGAATTCCGTCTACCGCTTTATCGTGGGAGTTACGACGCTGGGTTGGGTAGTGCGTGGGCCGGACATACGCACTTTTGCACCTTTTTGCGCAAAATCTTCCATTTCAGCTCGGGACACCCGAATTTCAACCCGATAGGAGCCGTCCGCATACTCATGAGGCTCCAGTACTTCTACTGAACCATCGCTTGTGCGGTGTTTATTGTAGTAGATTTTCATTTGTCTTGTTCTCACAGCGGAATGGTGTCGTGCTTTTTCCAGGGCGTGCTCTGCTGCTTGTTGCGCAGGCTGGCAAAAGCGCGTGCAATGCGGCGGCGCGAGGAGTGTGGCATGATCACCTCGTCGATGAAGCCGCGTTCGGCAGCCACGAACGGATTGGCAAAACGCGCCTCATATTCCTTTGTGCGTGCGGCGATCTTTTCAGGGTCGCCCAGCTCCGAACGGTAGAGAATTTCCGTTGCGCCCTTGGCGCCCATCACGGCGATTTCCGCCGTGGGCCAGGCATAGTTGATATCTGCACCGATATGCTTGGAGGCCATCACGTCATAAGCGCCGCCATAGGCTTTGCGCGTGATGAGCGTGACCATTGGCACTGTCGCCTGACTATAGGCGAACAGCAGTTTTGCGCCGTGCTTGATGACGCCGCCATATTCCTGCGCCGTGCCCGGCAGAAAGCCCGGTACGTCCACAAGGGTCAGGAGCGGTATTGAGAAAGCATCGCAGAAGCGCACGAAGCGCGCTGCCTTGCGTGAGGAATCGATGTCGAGGCAGCCTGCCAGCACCATGGGCTGGTTGGCGACGACGCCGACGGTCTGGCCTTCGATGCGCAGGAAGCCGGTAATGATATTCTTGGCGAAGGCTTCCTGAATTTCGAAGAACTCGCCTTCGTCGGCCAGCGCGAGGATCAGTTCCTTCATGTCGTAAGGCTTGGTTGCGCTGTCAGGGATCAGCGTATCGAGCCGCATTTCCAGTCGCGACGGATCGTCATGGACCGGGCGAACCGGCGGCTTGTCGCGATTGTTGAGCGGCAGGAAGTCGAACAGGATGCGCACCTGTTCCAGCGCTTCGATGTCATTCTCGTAAGCGCCGTCAGCGACCGACGACTTTGCGGTGTGCGTGCGTGCGCCGCCCAGTTCTTCTGCGGTGACGATTTCGTTCGTGACGGTCTTCACCACATCCGGGCCAGTGACGAACATGTAGGACGAGTCGCGCACCATGAAGATGAAGTCCGTCATGGCAGGGGAATAGACCGCGCCGCCTGCGCAAGGGCCCATGATGACCGAAATCTGCGGGATGACGCCCGATGCATCGGCATTGCGCTTGAACACATCGGCATAACCGGCCAGCGAAGCGACGCCTTCCTGAATGCGTGCACCGCCGGAATCGTTGAGGCCGATAACTGGTGCGCCGTTCTTCATCGCCATATCCATGATCTTGCAGATCTTCTGGGCATGGGTTTCCGACAGCGAGCCGCCGAGCACGGTGAAATCCTGACTGAACACATAGACCTGACGGCCATTGATCGTGCCCCAGCCGGTGACAACGCCATCGCCTGCCACTTTTTGCTCCGCCATGCCGAAATCGGTACAGCGATGCGTGACATACATGTCGAACTCCTCGAACGATCCTTCGTCGAGAAGCACTTCAATACGTTCGCGTGCGGTCAGTTTGCCTTTGGCGTGCTGGGCGTCGATACGGCGCTGGCCACCGCCAAGACGCGCTTCGGCGCGGCGGGCTTCGAGCTGTTCTAGGAGTTCCTGCATTATTGCGGCCTTCGAAAGTCGGTTATGAAACTGAAATGACAGGCATTTTTATATGCGTTTTCTGAAATGCTTAAAGCGCGTGTGAGCCGTCTAGAAAAGCTTGAAAAGGTGCGATTGTGTAAGTTATAAATTTGCAAATAGCAAAATGCGAAATTGCGAAAATGGCACCTAAGAAACTCTATGTCGGCAGGAAGATACGCGAAATCCGTGAACAGCATAAGGCGACTCAGTCGGCTTTTGCTGAACGTCTCGGTATTTCAACGAGTTATCTGAACCAGATCGAGAATAACCAGCGTCCGGTTTCGGCGGCTGTCCTGCTGGCGCTGGCAGAAAACTACCAGATCGATATCGGCGCAATCTCGCTTGGCGATGATGACCGGCTGTTATCGGCGGTTTCCGAGGCGCTGGCCGATCCTGTATTCGACAATTACAAGCCGAACCTTCAGGAGCTGAAGCTCATCACCCAGAATGCTCCCGGTCTGGCCCATGCCCTGATCGCATGCCATCAGGCTTATCGGCGCAACAGTGAGCAGCTTGCCAGCCTTGATCACCAGCTGGGGCGCGCACCATCGATAGCGGAGCCCGCGCCTTATGAGGAAGTGCGCGACTTCTTTCATTTTATCGACAATTATGTGCATGAGATTGATGTTGCAGCAGAAAAACTTGCAGAGCAGCTGGATATTCCCGGACGGGATATCGGCGTAGCCCTACCGCAATATATGGAAGAGCGGCATCGGGTGCGGCTGGCGAGAGCTGGCTCCGACGAGGCGGTATTGCGCCGCTTCGATCCGGTGGCGCGGGTTCTCTATCTCAATCCCTATTCGCCAGCTTCCACACGGCACTTCCAGATTGCGTTCCAGATTGCCGAACTTGAAATGGAAGATCTGGTCAATGCGATAGCAAGGCGCGCCGATTTTCGCTCGGTGGAAGCAATCGAGATTTGCAAGATCGGCCTGCGGAACTATTTCGCGGGCGCGCTGGTCATGCCTTACCAGACTTTCCTCGCCGCAGCGAAAGAGCTGCGTCATGATCTTGAACTGCTGGCTTCGCGCTTCGGGGCCAGTCTGGAGCAGGTTGCGCATCGTCTCAGTACTTTGCAGCGCTCTGGCCAGCGCGGCATCCCTGTGTTTTTCGCGCGCATCGACCGCGCAGGCAATATCACCAAGCGCCACAGTGCCGCCAAGCTGCAATTTGCGCGTTATGGCGCCGCCTGTCCGCTCTGGAATGTGCATCAGGCTTTTGAAATGCCGGGACGGATTATTCGCCAGTTGGCCGAAACACCAGATGGCGCACGCTATCTCTGCGTGGCGACGGAACTGACGAAGAGCGAAGGGGGTTTCAACGCCCCGCAGCGGCGCTATGCCATCGCGCTTGGCTGCGAAGTGGGCTATGCGCATGATTTCGTCTATGCGGATGGTCTTGATATCACGGCGCGGTCCGCTTTTGATCCCATCGGGGTTTCATGCCGGATTTGCGACCGTGCGGAATGTGTGCAGCGCGCCGTGCCGCCGCTCAAAAGCAGGCTGGCGGTCGATCACGACCGCCGTGGTATCCTGCCATACCGGCTGATGTAGATAGGGTATTTCTGGTTTCAATTGAAACCAGAAATACCCTATCCATTTGTTTTGACGCACATCTTATCCGAAAACCGTTTCACACTTTTCGGGATGTGCATTAGAAACCGGCATGTTCCTTGAGGAAATCGGCTTCGTCTTCCGTCGTGCTGCGACCTAGCACCTTGTTGCGGTGCGGGAAGCGTCCGAACTGCTCAATGATATTGTGGTGTTCGCGGGCAAAACCCAGCGAATATTGATCGCCGAGCTTTTCATAAAGATCGACGCAGCGGCGCTGGTTGTCCAGATTTTCGCTGTGCATGAAGGGCAGGTAGAAGAACTGCCGCTCATCGGCGGAAAGCTGCCGGTCGAAATCATGGTCGAGCGCCTGCATGGCCACATCCAGCGCCAGACCGTCACTCTCGAAGGAGCGGGATGAACCGCGGAACATATTGCGCGGGAACTGGTCGAACAGAATGGTCAGGGCCAGTGCGCTTTCCGGCTGTTGTTTCCAGGATTCGAGCTTGCCAGCACGTGCGTCTTCATAGGCCGCCGCGAATTTTTCGCGAATCTCTTCGTCGACAGCATCGCTTTTCGTGAACCAGTTTTCACGCATCTTGGCTGAAAACCAGAATTTGAGCACATCTTGCGGTTCAATAGCCATTGGGGGGCCTCCTTTTCTGGTTTTTCGTCTTTTGTTTCAGGCTCAGCAACTACTGAGCCTTGGGCGGAGCCTGATCCGGCTGCGGGCAGGGCGGCTCTCCCTTGAAGTTGCGAGACATACAGCCGAATCGGTCAAAACTCTTGCCCGTATCCATGGCTGCTTTCCCCGCGCCGCCGCAACCGGTGAGGATAATGCCGGATAGCAGGGTGAGGGAGATGACTATACCGGGTCGTTTCATGATGCTTTTCCCGAAATTGGACAGGCGCTGTAGGCTGACATGATAATAGGTACGGGTCGCAGGCAGAACAATAGAGCGGTTGCGCTCCGTTAACCTCGCATACCCCTAAGGGTTCACATTCTCGCCCGATTAATCGGGTATGATTGCAACCATTAACCGGTCAGCAAGTTCTAGGTCGTAGTACCGATCGGTAATGGCCTCGTGGCGGAATGCAACGCAGGGAGCCTGCAAACTCCCCTGTCCTTGGTTCAAACCCAGGGCGAGGCCTCCATCATCCTCTTCCTCGATAATTTGGCACATTCTGTTCAGGGATCCACACATCCTGTGGTGCTGCGCCGGTCTGGTAAAACACATCAATCGGGATGCCGCCGCGCGGATACCAGTATCCGCCGATGCGAAGCCATTCAGGTTGCAGCAGATCAACCAGACGCTTGCCGATGGTGACGGTGCAATCTTCATGGAAAGCACCGTGATTGCGGAATGAAAACAGGAAGAGCTTGAGCGATTTGCTTTCCACCAGCCAGCGGTCCGGCACGTAATCAATCATCAGATGAGCGAAATCCGGCTGGCCGGTCATGGGGCAGAGCGAGGTGAATTCTGGCGCGGTAAAACGCACGCAATAGCGCGTGCCATGCTGCGGATTGGCGACTTTTTCGAGAACTGCTTCTTCGGGCGAGGTTGGCACGCCGGTGGCCGAACCCAGCTGGGTAAGGCCGGAATATATTGTGTTTTCTGACATTTAAGCGCCTTTCGTCAGGTTACGGCGCAGCCAGTTTCGCGCTTATGCGCGCTGCTCAAGCATTGCTGCTTGGCTCTTGTCCTTGTTTTGACCGGGTAGGCTGCGACCGGTGGCAAAATTGCCGATGCGGCTGACTACCAGCCAGCCGTGCGGGCGTAAAGCAAAATGAATACAGGAAGGCCCGCGCGAGGGGGGCGGCGCGGGCCTTCCTTAAACCGGCTTCAATCGGCTTGCTTTAACGCATATTCCGAAAACCGTTCCAAACGTTTCAGAATATACTCAGCGGCGATCCGAAATCGCACATCCGATGGCCACGCCGATCAGAATGCCGAGAATGCCGGCTGTCCCGAACAGCGTGGTCGCCGTTCCGGGGTTCTCACGTATCGTTTCCGCCACCACTTGTCCGCGATCACGAACAGCCTGCGCCGTGTGCCGCAGCCGACCCGATACGTCATCCATTGCGTCTTCCGCACGCTCCCGGAATTCTCCGGATTGGGAGGCAAGCGTACGAGAAAGACGTTTCAGCTCACCGCGCATATCGGCGATCTGCTTTTCCAAAGCCTGCTGGATATCGTTGGTGGTCTTGTCTTCGGCCATTTGTCGTCTCCGTTTACTGATGCAAGGAAAACGTGCGGAAGGCCGTTCGGTTCCATTCCATTTCAGAGCCTAGTGGTCTGATTCCAACATTTGCATCTCTCGGTTCAAGCGCTGTGCAAATGTTGGAATCAAAAAAGACCACTAGCAAATATATGTATCTAGTGGATTTTTCGAATTTGACGTTTGAAGCAGCATATGTGTCAGCGGGGATTCAAACGTCAAATTCAATCCACTAGTGGGGCTTATGGTAAACGGATCATAAACCATTTTAATTTACCAATTTCGAATACATGAACTGTCTGGAGCGGGGCCAGAATGTATATCGAGAATGGTGCGCCTATCAGCCGAAACGAGCCGGTTTCAGGACGTATCGTCAAAGCCGCAGCGCTTGCGCAATGCTGCATTGACCAGCAGGAACCGCCGCAATCACGCGCTTTTGCCGAAGCAAGCCTGACGCTGATGCTGGATGACCCGTCGCCCAAAGTGCGTATCGCCATGGCCGATGTTCTGTCCACCAGTGCGCATTCCCCGTTGCACATCGTTACCGCGCTCGCTGCCGATCAGCCGGAAGTGGCGGGCTATATTATTGCCCGCTCGCCGCTTTTGAGCGAGGCGGACCTTATCGACCGTGTTTCCTTCGGTGCGCCGCTGATCCAGATGCTGGTCGCTGCCCGCCCGCATGTTTCCATCGCACTTGCCGCTGCCATTGCCGAAGTCGGCACGTTCGAATCGGTCGCCGAACTGCTTCGCAACGGTTGCGCGCGGATTGCGCCGCTGTCGTTTCGTCGGATCGCAGAGCGTTGCGGACATGAACCCCATGTGCGTGAGGCGCTACTGGCGCATCCGCAACTGCCCGCCGATTGCCGTCACTTGCTGGTGGTGAAGGTTGGCGATGCCTTGAAAGAAATGCCGCTGGTCAATCGTCTTCTGGGCGAGCGCCGCGCTGCGAAGCTGGTTGGCGATGCCGCCATGCGTGCCTCCATCGACATTGCCGAAGCCTGCTCGCAACAGGAGTTACCTGCCGTGGTGGAGCATCTGCGTCTGCGTGGTGAAGTGACGACCACTTTCATCATTCGCGTTGTCGCGGGCGGTCGTATCGACCTGTTCGCGGCTCTGATGGCATCGCTGTCTGATTTGGATGAAGACCGTATCTGCTCGATCATTTCGCATGGACGCCCTGCGGCGCTGGTTGCGCTGTTGCGTTCAGCCGGGCTGGGTGATGCGACCCACGCTGCGCTGATCGCAGCCGTCGAAGCATGGCGCGCCGTTGCCAGCGGACGCAGCAAGTTCGGCCCAGTGGAAGTCTCCGCCCTGATGCTCGAAACCGCTGGTAACAGCAGACAATTGGCAGCAAATGACGATCTATTCGCGTTGCTGCGTTCAATCCATCAGGAATTCATGCGCCAGACCGCGCGCGACCGGCTGAATCTGATGTCGGTTGCCTGATCGATTACGATTTGCGGGATGGGATAAGCAGGCTTAGAAAATAGCCTACAGTCGTGCCGCAGACGGCACCCGCAGCCTTGAACAGAAAATCCGCGATTTCCCCATGACGTCCGGGCGCCAGACGCTGCAAAAGCTCGAATGCGCCTGCGCAGCCAACTGTCAGCAATAGCACCGATAGCCAATGGCGGGGGTAGGCGAGGGAAAAAAGTGCACCCACGACAAAGAATGCTCCGAAACGCTCGACATTCGCTGGCTCACCACTGATCGGGCGCAAGTTGATTGGGCCGACCGTGACGATGAGGATGAAGACGAGGACAAGCCAGGCAACAATGCGCAACAGACGCTTCATGAAACTATGTCCTCTATCCGGCTCTATTCTTCGCTGTGATCTCCCTCATCAGGTTCGTCCTGCTTGGGATCTCCGCATCGGGCATACATACGGTCTGTAACGGATTTTTTGAGACCATTGCCGAACGGCAATTCGTAATGCGCGATGACATCGACGCCCATACACCATTTAACATCGTGCGGCGAGAGGCCATAATTGGTTTCCAGAAAAGCCGTCACATATTGGATGCCGTCGTCACACGTGTCTGTTTTACAGAACTTGCCATCGCGAGCGAGCTGGCGAATCGACCCTTCGCCAATCTTGACGACGATGGGCTCGACCGCAAATGGAACCGCACCGCCGATTGCGATGACGATGAGTCCGATCAATGTGTATTTTACCGAGCGCCGCATAAATTGCCGTCATACTTGTTTCAAGGTGTCGCTATAACGCATGATCGGCAATATCATGGCAAGATCGCCTAGCCGGATACAGCGCTATATTGCTGTTTTAATGCGTCTTTTCTGTCAATTTTCGCGTGTTCTCACTGATTTCCGTCTTTTATAAGCCCAAGATTGCGGCTCCTAAAAGAATGCCAATATTTTAGTATGTGACGGATTGATGTTGACTTTTACGTAAATGCAGTTGCACAACATTCAATCACTTAAGGTTGAGGCGTGATTGCTGTGGTGCGCGAATATTATACGATTACGGAGCTGACGCGGGAATTCGGGATATCGACCCGCACCCTGCGTTTTTATGAGGACGAGGGACTGATTGCGCCTGTTCGGCGTGGTCGGACCCGCTTGTTCCGCCCGTCGGACCGCCACCTTCTCAAGCAGATTTTGCGCGGCAAGCGTCTGGGCTTCTCTATCGCCGAGATTCACGAGATCATCCAGATGTATCGCGAGCCGCCCGGCGAAACGGGCCAGCTCAAGCTTTTGATGAAGCGCGTTGAAGAAAAGCGCGACGACCTGCGCCAGAAACGCCGCGATATCGACGAAACGGTCGGCGAACTGGATCAGATCGAAGAAGCTTGCATTGAGCGGCTAGCGGAACTCGGCGTCAGCACGTAACATCGCTTATTCCGGTTGCGCATCAGGCACTGGCGAGCACATATTCGCGATTTCCCGCACCGTGCTGTTGTTCTGCTGATCGGCCTTGCCGGTAAACACATCGTCGAATAATTGCGCCTTGTCGAGTTCACTCACAACGCAGCCGCAGAATTCCTTGCAAAGCGCTTCGCTGCCTGTTTGCGAACAGGCCGCCACGCAGGACTGCGTAAAGGCTTCTCTGGGCGCGGGTCGGGCAGGCGGCGCAATCTGCACAAACACGTAGACCAGTGAAATGAGCACCGGCTGGTGAATGAGGTAGAAGGCAAGGCTGTGCCTGCCGATAAAGGTGAGCGGCTTTTGCAGGAAAGCGGGCTTGATGCCTCCGGCGAGCAGCGCCAGCAAATTGTAGCGCTCTGCGATACGCGCCGCCGCGATCCCCACCAGCACAGCGCCAAACCACGGAAACAGCGGTACATAGTCGTTGGAGCGCACTGTGACAGTCGAAAGCCCGACAAAAGCCAGTGCGGGATGATTGAATATATCGGCACGGGCAAAATAGGGCGCTGCGATGACCAAGGCCGCCGCGATCAGTGTTACAATCCAAGGCAGACGCAGGAAAAGCAGGCCGAGAACGCTCGCCAGTGCGATCTGGTGCAGAATGCCGAAAAAGATGAAGCTCTCCGGCGACATCAGATAGGTAACGCCAGTAATAGCCGCCGCGGCGACCACGATCTGCGCCAGGCGTATGCCCATCGAACGCCAGCGTATGCCGCGACCGTGGGCCAGAACGAGGCTGAAACCGACAAGAAACAGGAAGCTGGAGGCAATGCACCGCGCAAACAGTTTCCAGCCGCCCTGCGCGGTGGTTGCAGGGGCCATATAGCCGAAAAACTCCAGATCCCAGCCAAAATGATAGATCGCCATGGCGATCAGCGCGATGCCGCGCGCTATATCGATACGCCCGAGACGCCCCAGTGAGGCGCGAGGGGTGGCAGGTGTTTCCGCTTCGGCAGTGTTCTGCATGGTGCTTTCCGGCTCCGATTCCTCGCAAATCTCTAACACAGCCTGAGCCCAATTCTATAGTATTGCGATAGACGGGATTCGATCCCGTATTGATCCATTCGCTTGGGGCTTCATAGTGTTCTATAGTTTTTCAAAACTTTTCTGGCTTTTCTTTCAACCGCTTACGATCATTTTCCTGTTCGTTTTGCTTGGCGTGGTGGCTGTTCTGGTCGGTTTTCGCAAAACCGGCCTTGCTGCGTTGGGAGGGGCTGCGCTCATTTTATTTGTCAGCGCCTTCACGACGCTCGGCGCTTTGTTTCTCGCGCCGCTGGAAGACCGTTTCCCAAAAGCCGCGTTGCCGGAGCATCTCGACGGCATCGTTGTGCTGGGCGGTTATATGAACGGTGACATCAATGCGGGACGGCCGGGATTTGAACTGAACAGCGCCGCTGACCGTATCGTCGAAGCTATGCGACTTGCGCGGCTTTATCCGAATGCAAAGGTTATTGTTTCTGGCGGCGAGGGCGCATTTTTCGAAGAATCGAGCAGCGAAGCCGACACGACCCGCGCGCTTTTGAATGATCTTGGTTTCTCCGGGGATCGCTATATTTACGAGAACAAGTCGCGCAACACGGTTGAAAATGCGGTGTTTTCGAAGGAGTTGGCGCAGCCCAAAGCGGGTGAAAAGTGGCTGTTGGTGACATCCGCTTATCACATGCCGCGTTCTGTCGGCTGTTTTCGCAAGGCCGGTTTCGACGTTATTGCATGGCCGGTCGATTACAAGACGCGCCTCAACGAGAAGTTCTCCATCTATCTGGAGTCACCCAATGATGCCTTGTCGCGCTTCAGCGTGGCGATGCGGGAGTGGATGGGGCTGGCCGCTTATCGCTTCACAGGCAAGACAGATATGTTCCTGCCGAAACCCTGATGCCGCAATTCTGCCGCCACTATAAAGGTTTTGTTAACGAAAAAATTTTGTAAGCTTTTGATTGGAAATATATTTTTGAAGTGCAGGGCTGGCAGTTTGAACAGGCTGCCTCATTTCAGCCGCTTTTCGCCGTTGCTTTTCGCGCTTCACGTAGCTATATGATTGGTAACAGTGACGTGATCAAAACCACTGTTATTCGGACCGTTACACAATAGGGTTATGAAAAGTTCCATGGACGAAACCGTTCAAAAATCCTGCTGGGGCGTCACGCTCTGGGCAGTCATTGGGCTCGCCGCTATCATTCTCATGGCCTACCTCTTCTCTGTCTGATCGATAAGGCGCTGCGGATCTGAATGATCTGAAAGCAGCGCGGAAACAGAGCTACGCATTCCGGAAAATTGATGCCGCATTTCGGCAATCGGTTTGCGTTATTCCTTTCCTACACTATCTGATATGAATGTACCGAAACGCGTGTTGTATTCGTTTGCGCATACAGCAGTCCTGACAGGGCCAGCGTTACGGTCAAAGCTTGGTCAGTCCTCGCATGTCGGCGGGCTGTAGAAGGTGTGGAATGTTTCTGTCGGTTTTCGATCTCTTCAAGATTGGTATTGGGCCTTCCAGTTCCCATACGATGGGGCCCATGACGGCCGCCCGGATGTTTCTCAATGAGATCATCAACGGCAACTGGCCTCGGCCTGCGCATTCCAGGATCGTTCGCCTGAAAGCGAGCCTGCATGGTTCGCTGGCTTATACCGGCGTTGGTCATGCGACCGACCGCGCGGTCATACTTGGCCTTTGTGGCTTTCTGCCCGACACGATTGACCCCGATATCATGGATACGGAAGTCGAGAAGGTTCTGGCGAGCAAGAAGGTGCAGCCGGAAGGCCATCCGTCTTATCAGTTCGATCCAGCGGTCGATCTAGTTCTCGACCGCAAGACACCGCTTCCCGGCCATGCCAATGGCATGGCATTTTCTGCCTATGACCGCGACGACAATCTCCTGTTGCGCCGTGCTTATTTTTCCATTGGCGGCGGTTTTGTCGTCACCGAGGAAGAGTTGAGCCGCGTCCAGCGCAGCGGAGCGAAGCAGGATGACAAGGCCGATGTGCCTTATCCTTTCCGCAACGCCGCTGAAATGCTGGTCATGGCCCATGATAGCGGGCTGTCGATCGCTGAAATGAAGCGCGCCAATGAAGAAGTGCATATGTCGCGTGATGAACTTGACGCAGGTCTGGATCGCGTCTGGGGTGCCATGCGCGGCTGCATCGAGCGCGGCCTGAGCCGTGAAGGCATCATGCCCGGCGGGCTCGGCGTTCGTCGTCGTGCGCGGCATATCCACGACAAGCTTCAGGACGACTGGCGGAACAATCGCAGCAATCCGCTGCTCGCCAATGACTGGCTGTCGGTTTATGCCATGGCGGTCAACGAGGAAAACGCCTCGGGCGGCAGAGTGGTGACGGCGCCGACCAATGGCGCAGCGGGTGTGGTCCCGGCGGTGCTTCGCTATTATTTGCATTTCCATGATGATGCCGACCAGAAGGGCATACGCGATTTTCTGCTGACATCGGCGGCTATCGGTGGCGTCATCAAGCACAATGCATCGATTTCTGGCGCGGAGGTCGGCTGTCAGGGCGAGGTGGGTTCCGCATCGGCAATGGCAGCAGCCGGACTTGCCGCTGTTCTCGGCGGTTCGCCTGAACAGATTGAAAATGCCGCTGAAATCGCGCTTGAGCATCATCTGGGCATGACCTGCGATCCGGTCGCCGGACTGGTTCAGGTGCCTTGCATCGAACGCAATGCGCTGGGCGCCGTGAAGGCCGTGACAGCTGCGTCGCTGGCAGTAAAGGGAGACGGCAAGCATTTTGTGCCGCTGGATGCCTGCATCGAAACCATGCGCCAGACTGGCCATGATATGAGTGAACGCTACAAGGAAACCAGTCAGGGCGGTCTTGCTGTGAACGTGGTGGCCTGCTGAGCGCTCAATTTTAGGAGAACGCGATTCTTCACGCTTGAAGCGATCGCGTCCCTTGGCTAAACCGCTTCCATGGCTCTCAATCTCGTCAAGCTCTGTGTCGGTTGCGATAGTATCGAAGATCTCGCAGCCTGGATCGATTTCCGCCTCGCCGAACAGCGGGGCGCTGGGCTCGTGCCCGAACAGACCCACACGACGCGGATGGTGCCGAAGCGCATTGATGAGTTGCTTGAAGGCGGTTCGCTCTATTGGGTCATCAAGGGCAATATCCAGTGCCGCCAGCGACTTCTGGATGTCCGACCCTTTACGGATGAAGCAGGCATCAGCCGCTGCCATTTCGTGCTGGAACCGAAGATCGTTCCGACGGAATGGCAACCGCGCCGCGCCTTTCAGGGTTGGCGTTATCTGAGCGACAATGAAGTGCCGCGTGATGAAGCAGCCGGAAAATCGGGCCGGGCGGCACTTCCCGCCGAACTGCGTCAGGAATTGGCCGCGCTTGGACTTCTCTGATTTGAATGTCTTTTAAAACAGAAAGCCCGCCAATCGGCGGGCTTTTTGTTGTGAAGCTCGGTTCCGGTCAGTTCTCAATCGTCACACGAACGGTGATCGTGTTGGAATTGACCGGCAGCGTCATGCGCATCCGTGCGCGTGGCTGGGAAAGGCGCTTGTTGCGGGCTGCGTGACTGACCAGCAGGCCGACGAGATCGCGGGTTTGAAACCCAGTGCCGCGGCGCACATCGGCGATCCGCAATGCGGCTTGCTTGAGTGTCTGCACCGAGAACAGGCCGCCGAGCGCAGGCGCGCGGTTTTCTTCATGAGACCAAACGGTCTTCAGCGGCGGTTGTACGTAAGTGTCTTTCATATTGGACATCTCGAAACCCTCTACGCTTTACAAAATTCGGGTTTGAAGCTGTTGCGAGGGGCGAAAGTCCCCTCGCGCTGGATCAGTTGGCGACGGCATAGCAGCCGAAGCTCTTCTTCTTGAGAGATGCGCAAGCATCCCATGCGGCCTGCTTCGAATTGAAGCCGACGAAACGGGCACGGTAGTAGGTGGCGTTACCCTTGCTGAAGGTTTCCGTGTAGGGCGATGCACTGCGCAGCGCGCCACCGACAGACGAGGAAGCCTTGGCAAGCATGTCGCGGGCCTGACCTTCGCTCGGCAGCGAACCAATTTGGATTGCCCAGCCGCCGGCCGATGGTGCGGAAGCGGTCGTAACCGGGTCAACATCCTGCTGGGATTGCGCTTGTGCCTGGGCCTGAAGCGTTCCCGATGGGATGGCGGCTTTCGGTGTCGGGCGAATGGCTGCCTGTGCGGCAAGCGCTGCCGGGCGGGCGGTCGGAGCGGCCAGTGCAAGCACCTGCGGCTGATCCGCATCGCCTTCACCGGATTCGCTGTTGATCGTGTCGTTGACCGTTTCTACGCGGGCAACTGGCACGGGCGCATGTCTCGCCTTTGGCAGATCGACGGCGGCAACGGTTTGCGGCACGTCATTCGTCGCAGCAATGAGGGCGTCGGTGCTGCGACCGCGTGTTGCCTTCGGCAGATACTGACGGATCAGCTGCGCCATGTGGGCGTCACGGCTCGCGCCGGTGTTGCCACCCATGACAACGGCAACGATGCGGCGGCCATCAAGATTGACCGACGAAACGAGGTTGTAGCCGGAAGCATTGGTATAGCCGGTCTTGATACCGTCCACGCCTTCAATGCGGCCGAGCAGGCGGTTGT
>Ga0153948_1000568_pt1 | contig 20053 bp, 18 predicted proteins | sample TSNJ032MetaG_FD_104696 | JGI IMG/M metagenome (GOLD analysis project Ga0153948, IMG submission 104696) | Attine ant fungus gardens microbial communities from New Jersey, USA - TSNJ032 MetaG | ecosystem: Host-associated > Fungi > Mycelium > Unclassified | place: USA: New Jersey, Wharton State... | reverse complement strand
TTCTGGCGCGACGACAGGTTCAGGCCGAGCTGCCGATCACGCTTGCTGAAATCCGCGCTGACAAGGACGGATTGCGCGCCGAATTTGCCTTGGCCGTCAGCAAACTGGAGCAGCAACTGAAGCGGGAACGCCAGAAGGCCGCCGAACAGGCGGTCGCCCTTGGGCGTCAATATGATGAGCTGAAGCGCATTCCACTGCTCGAGGAAAGCCAGTCCACCATCGAGAAAAAACTGGCAGAGCAGGATCAGGCGCTGCTGGAGGCCAAGTCTTCGCAGGGAACGGCGTCGGAAAAGTCCGAGATTCTGCAAGCCGAGCTTGAACGCATTCAAAGCCATTACACTGCGCTGGAAGGGCTTGCGGATACGCTGCGTATCGAGATAAGCGCTAATGAGGCTGAACGTGGCCGCTTATCGAGCGAGATAACTGAAATGCGCCGTGACCGTAAGGAAGCAACTGCCCGCTATAACGAGCTTTCAACGCAGCTCACCTCGGCGCAGACTGAATTGAAGAGCGAGAAACGCCGGAACGGCGATTTGCAGCAGAAGCTGGAAAAGCTGATTTCCGAACTGTCCGATGCACAGGAAAAGCTGGAACGCTTTTCGCGGGGCGGTGTTGTCTCTGTTTCGCTGTCCGATCAGGATCAGGCGGAGATCACGCGGCAGAATGCGGTGCTTCGCGAGGAAATGGCGGAGCTTGCTGCCCGGATGGTTGCTGCAACCGCTGAAAAGGAAGGGCCTGATTCGCCTATTCCCGGCATCCTGCATGCCGCAGAGACAGTCGAAGGCGGTAAAGGCGGGAAGAATGGCAAGGCCGTCTCCAAAAGCCTCGCAAGCCGCATTCAGGAATTGCCGAAAGGCTGATCGTTCGCCGATCCTATCACGCATGATTCGCGAAAACGCCGACCAGATAATAATCCGGTCGGCGTTTCAGTTTCCTGCCGGTTTTATCAGCCGTTGGTTATCAAATCCGACCAATCGGGGTGACGCGTTGCCTGCGCATGCAAGAAGCTGCAGCGCGGAATGATTTTCCAGCCATTGCGGCGTGCATCAAGAATGGCGTTTTTGGCCAGCGCCTGTGCCGCGCCCTTGCCGCGCATGGATTCCGGCACCCGGGTATGATCGACGGAAATGAGCGACGGCCCCAGCTTGGTGTAGGTCATTTCGGCTTCGCTGCCATCTAGCGACGCCACATAGCGTCCGCCATCGGAACTGTCTTCCTTGCGAATCTCGATATTTCCGCTCATGCCATCCTCCAGATTGAACGCATACAGTCTTCAACATAGCACTACAGTTGCATTCTTCGTGATGCCGGACTGCAAAGAGCAATTTTCTGCGTTCCGGTGCTCACGTACGTTGAAGTACGCTCCGCTCCGGTACTCGAAAATCACTCTTTTCGCCACGGCCTGACGAATTTGCAACTGTAGTGATAGGAATGATTTGCGCAAACAAAAACCGGCCCAGAGGGCCGGTTTTCAATTTGTCAGATCAATGGGCTGAATCGTTCGAATGATTGAACGTCTGTTCAACCCGGCACGATCCATCAGTGCCGATATTGCTGAATTCTGGTCGTCCGGAGACCGGCGAGACCATGCTCATCGATCGAGGACTGCCAGCCAAGGAACTCTTCCACCGTCAATGTATAACGCTGGCATGCCTCCTCAAGGCTCAGAAGTCCGCCGCGAACAGCAGCGACAACTTCGGCCTTGCGGCGGATGACCCAGCGCCTTGTATTGGCGGGGGGAAGGTCCGCAATGGTCAGCGGACTGCCATCGGGACCAATTACATACTTTATACGCGGTCTTACCAGATCGGTCATTGTACTCTCTACACAACACTCAAGGACCTAATCGAGTGTGAGACTAGCGCCACAGCTTTAAAAATTACCTAAACTGCCGGTAACACTCTGGTAACACTTGAAAAATTTTCGAAGAAAAATGAAGGCCCCGACGATATTTCGGTGTTTTTGGGTGAATTTCACGGTGAAGTGTGCGGGTCAGGTCGCAATTCGACCAATGTTTATTCTGCGACACCTTGGCAAATTGCCGCAGTTTCGCCTATATAGGCCTTAGAAATCTGAATTTTGAGAAGCAGGGCGCATGCCCGGAAGCTGGAATCAATCATGAGCCTGAACAGCCTCGATCTGCCGGGAAAGCCGGAAGACACGCGCGTTGTCGTCGCCATGTCGGGCGGCGTCGATTCATCTGTTGTGGCCGGGATTCTCAAACGTGAAGGTTACGACGTCGTCGGCGTGACGCTGCAGCTTTATGATCATGGCGCAGCGGTTCATCGCGCCGGTTCCTGTTGTGCAGGACAGGATATTGAAGACGCCCGCCGCGTTTCGGAAAGCCTCGGCATTCCCCATTACGTTCTTGATTACGAAGCGCGTTTCCGCGAAGCCGTGATCGACCCGTTCGCGAATTCCTATGTCAGCGGTGAGACGCCGATCCCATGCGTCTCCTGCAACCAGACGGTCAAGTTTGCTGATCTTCTCCAGACCGCACGCGATCTTGGTGCGGATGCTCTGGCGACGGGTCACTATATTCGCAGCCGTGCAAATGGTGCGCACCGCTCGCTCTATCGTCCGGTCGATACGGATCGTGACCAGAGCTATTTCCTTTTCGCGACCACGCAGGAGCAGATCGATTATCTGCGCTTCCCGCTTGGCCATCTGCCAAAGGCGCAGGTGCGTGAAATTGCTGAGGAAATGGGCCTGACGGTTGCCAAGAAGCAGGATAGCCAGGATATCTGCTTCGTGCCGCAGGGCAAATATTCCGACATTATCTCCCGGCTGAAGCCGGAAGCCGCCAATCCAGGCGACATTGTCCATATCGACGGTCGCACGCTTGGCCGTCACGACGGCATCGTCCATTACACGGTTGGCCAGCGTCGCGGTATTGGTGTTGCCACTGGCGAGCCGCTTTACGTTGTGCATCTTGATGCAGCCAATGCGCGCGTCATTGTCGGCCCGCGTGAGGCGCTGGAAACGCACAAGGTGTTCCTGCGTGATATCAACTGGCTGGGCGATGGCCCAATTGACGCTCTGCCGGAAGGCGGATTGGAAGTTTTCGCCAAGGTTCGCTCCACGCGCCCGCCACGTCCCGCCGTTCTGCGCCATGCCGACGGAAAGACCTGGGTTGAACTGGTGGATGGCGAAAGCGGCATCGCTCCCGGACAGGCCTGTGTGCTGTATTCCGATGAGAGCAATACGGCGCGCGTTTTTGGCGGCGGCTTTATCGGTCGTTCGGAACGCGAACCGCAGGCAGAGGAAATGCTGCGCCGTCTGGTGGCCGGTACTGCGAGTGCTTCGGCGGCCTGAGCCGGTTTGAAAGACCAAACGAAATGATAGGTGGGTGTTTCACACCCGCCTATTTTTTTGCCTGCGACAGCACCCAGTCGCGGAATGCGGCCACGATCGGGCGTTCCAGCGCCGTTGCCGGATAGACCAGATGATAAGCGAAACTCTTGGCGACTTCCTGACAGAAGGGCGCGACCAGAACACCGTCCTCCAACTCGCGCGCCACAAGAGACCGCCGCACCAGCGCAAAGCCATGCCCGGCTTTCGCTGTTTCAATAGCGCCATTGCTGTCGAGAAAGATCGGCCCGTTCGATGCGTCGATGGTGTCCAGACCCGCTGCCTCCAGCCATAGACGCCAGTCATGCCGATGCTCGTCATGGAGCAGGGTGAAATTTTCAAGCAATGCGGGATCGCGATCTGCGCCCGTCAGCAGAACAGGGCTGCACACCGGCGTCAGATCATCATCGATCAGCCGCTCGCTTTCCAGTCCGGGATAGGTCCCGAAACCATGGCGTATCGCAACATCGATGCCGTCACGCTCAAGATCGACAATTCTGTTGGATGGGCTGATGCGCAGATCGACCTGCGGGTGAAGGGCTTCAAAAAGCGAGAGCCGAGGCGTCAGCCACTGGATGGCGAAGCTTGGCGTGCAACTGATCGTCAATATGGGCAGTGCGCGGGTTTTGAGTTGCGCCGTTGCCTCGCGAATCGTGCGGAATGCCGTGCGCAAAGCCGCAAAATACTTTTCGCCGTCCTGTGTCAGGATGAGGCGGCGCGGCTTGCGCGTGAACAGCGAGATACCAAGCGACATTTCCAGCTCGCGCACCTGAAGGCTGACTGCGCCGGGCGTTACATTCAGTTCCTGCGCTGCCAATGTTACACTGCCGCGCCGGGCTGTGGCTTCAAACGCACGCAGTCCGTTGAGGGAGGGAAGCGGTGCATGCATGGTTTAGTTTTACTCACTCATTTTACGAGAAACACTCGTTTGCCAAGCGTTGAATTTAAAAGCGATAAACGGGAAGTCAATCCGGCCCTGTTCGCCTAATCTGGCTTTGAGCAGAGCCTCATTATTGAATTTCGGGAGTGCTGACGATGGCAACGCAAAAGGTGATGGGCTGGAAAGAATGGGGCATGTTGCTCGTGCTTTCCGTGCTCTGGGGCGGGTCATTCTTCTTCAACGGCATTGCGGTTCGGGAACTGCCGCCATTCAGCATTGTCACGCTGCGCGTTGCTCTGGCGGCGCTGGCCCTGGTGGCGCTGATCCGCCTCATGGGCCTGTCCATGCCGAAGGACCGGCGCATTTGGGCGGCTTTTTTCGGTATGGGTTTTCTCAACAATCTGCTGCCGTTTTGTCTCATCGTCTGGGGGCAGACGCAGATCGCCAGCGGGCTTGCTTCCATCCTCAATGCTACGACACCGCTGTTCGGCGTGATCGTTGCGCATTTCCTTACCGCAGACGAAAAGATCACCCGCAACAAGATTGCCGGTGTTCTGATCGGCTTCTGCGGTGTGGCGATCATGATCGGGCCAGACACCATCGGCGGACTTGGGCATAATCTCTGGCCACAGCTTGCTGTTCTCTGCGCGGCGCTTTCCTATGCTTTTGCAGGTATTTTTGGACGCCGTTTCAAGGCGATGGGCGTCGCCCCGCTGATCACGGCCACCGGTCAGGTGACGGCAACGACGGTTATGCTCATTCCGGTTGCCCTGATCGTGGATCATCCGTGGACGCTGGCCGCACCAAGCGCCGCCACCTGGGGCGCGCTGGCCGGAATCGCACTGCTCTCAACTGCGCTTGCCTATGTGCTCTTCTTTCGCATCCTCTCGACGGCGGGTGCGGTCAATCTGATGCTGGTGACGTTTCTTATCCCGGTCAGCGCGATCCTGCTCGGCGTGCTTTTTCTGGGGGAGACCCTGCAAGCAAAGCATTTTTTTGGCATGGCGATGATCGCAGCCGGACTGGCGGCCATTGACGGGCGGCTGATCGCTGCACTTTTACCGTTTGCTGGGAGCCATCCCGAAAAGTGTGAAACGGTTTTCGGACAAGATGTGCGGAAAAACAAATAGCTAAGCGAGATCTATTGAAACCGGCTAAAGCGTGACAGGGCGATACCGGACGCTGTGGCGACATTCAGGCTGTCAAATTCCTTCGACATCGGAATGCGGGCGGTCTGGAGGCGCTCCAGAAGCCGCTGCGGCAGTCCTTCGCCTTCGGTGCCCAGCAACAGCGCCTGACGATCATGCCCGGTTGCCTGATAGATACTTGTTTCCGATGAAGGGCTGAGCGCCAGCACGTTGAAGTTGGCATCGTGCAGGGCGGCGAGAATCTCGTCGATGCGACCGCCATGGAAATATGGGACTTTCAGCGTCGCGCCGACAGAAACGCGAATGGCCTTGCGATAAAGCGGATCGCAGCAGGTTTCATCCATCAGCACGCAATCGGCCTCGAAGGCAGCAGCGTTGCGGAAGATGGATCCGACATTGTCATGATTGGATATGCCGCACAGCACGGTGACGAGCGACTGTTGCGGGAGGGTGACCAGCAAGTCAGCCAATTCCGGCTGGGGCTTGCGGCGTCCGACGGCAAGAATGCCGCGGTGCACATGAAAACCAGCGACGGCATCCATCACGGCTTGCGGCACGCAATAAACCGGGGTGCCTGCGGGGATCTGCGCCAGCTGTTCTGTCAGCCCTTCGAGCCGATTTTCGAGCACGAGCAACGATTCTGTCTCAAAGCGGGCAGTGGAGGAGAACAGGACATTGATGACGACTTTGCCTTCCGCGATGAAACGCTTCTGGCGTCCAACGAGGTCTTTCTCGCGAATGTCACGATAAGGCGAAAGGCGGTCATCGTCCGCATCGTCTATGCGTTGGAGACAGCTGTGCAAATAATCTTCTGATTTCATTGCACGGCTGTAACCTCATGCTCAGGCGATGGCTAGTACCGGCTGTTCCTGCCGACGCGGTGTCGGACTCATATAGAGACTTGAGAGCGTCGACAACATCAACTCGATATGCGGTGACGAAACCATATAGTAGATGGTTTGGGCATCGCGTCGGGTCGAAACGAGGTCGAGAGCCCGCAATTTGGCCAGATGCTGGGACAAAGCCGACTGACTGAGGTCAATTGCCTTGGCGAGCGCGCCGACCGACATTTCATTGTGTAGCAGCTTGCATAAAATCAATAGTCGCTTGTTGTTTGCGAGTGCTGAAAGAAAATCTGCTGCCTGATCTGCGTTTTCTGTTAAATCACAAAAAGTATGTTCGTTATTCATTTGCTGTCATACCCCCGTAAGACCGCTGGTAGTTTCAAATGACGGTCCCTTTTTGGAACACGCAGGTCAAATTTAAAGGCTGCCATTTCGTTTGAAAAGGCCTTGCTTAAATTCGCAGGGGTTTAAATCGCGCAAATTTGTCCCAAAAAGAACGTGAATTTGTTTCAGTGGGGCAAATGGGTCATTTTTGACAGTTCGGTGCGTATTTCCGCAACGCTGGAACAGCGCCGCGAAAAGGAGAGTCGCACGATCTCATTGCCGACCGCAACGTCGATACCGTCGGGGTCTATTCCTGCCACCTTCAATGGCCTTGCGGCTGCACCGGTCACCTCAGTGATACGGGCTACAATCGCATCTTCTCCATTTTCCGTGACACTATCAAGAAAGTCCTGTTCGTTGGGAGCTATACTTTCGGCTATGTCAACGGGGCAGATGAGGTCATCCGATGTGAGATTGAAGGCCTTGCCGAAGCCGCCGTTCAGACTTGCGCCAGCGACATGCAGCCGGAAAAACGCAAAGTCGCCGAGGTCGACATAAAGTGCGCCCTTGGGATTGTGGTTCAGGTAACGCCGGCGAATGCGCGGATAATCCTCCGCTGTCCGCTCGACCTTGGCGGCGTCACAGTGAAGCGTGATGCGCGGATGCGCAAGCGGATCGCCCTTGCCGGGTTCGCCCAGCAATAGTGAGCAGGCCGGATTGGCGAGCAGGCCCGGCGTATGGGCAGCCAGTCCCGAAACCAGAATGAGCGGTGTGCCGTCCATGTCGGTCGCAACCACGACACGGCTTGCCAGCGGACGGTGGGTTTTCACATCCAGCACGGCAAGCGCGCCATAGCGTGCCGTGCGCATCAATGTCTTTGCCAGCTGAATGGCTTCCGGCGTTGTCGGCCTGATAGGAGAATCAATCTTGTCCTTGGTCTCGGTCATCGGGCCACCATAAATATGAGTATAGTAATCCAGTTATTAGCCGAGTCTTTAGCGATTAAACAGAGGGGATATCGCTTATATTGCCCGCAATTCCGGCGATTCCAGAGGCGCTATGCGACGATTGCATGACCCCATGCGAAAATTCACGCAAATAATATTATGATTTGACCGCGCTTAGCGCAATTTTCCGCAATATGGCGTTCTGAAGAAATTAAAATCTAAAAATATGGGTGGTAAACGCATAAGAACGTGAACTGGTTCTAACAATTGCGCTTGCAAAGTAGGGAACCAAGCGTTTCGATAGGCCAAGCTGCGGGCAATGGGGTGCGCGCGGCAGACTTTTCCGTGGAGGCGGACAATAAAATGAAAATGTACAAAACACTCCTGGCTGCAACCGCGCTGGTGGCTCTCATGAGCGGTGCTGCATCTGCCAAGACACTCGTTTACTGCTCGCCGGCTTCGCCTGAAGGCTTCGATCCGGCTGCCTATACGGGCGGGGATACGTTCGATGCTTCGTCGCGCACGGCTTATGACCGTCTCGTCGAGTTCAAGCATGGCGAAACCACGATTGAACCAGGTCTCGCCGAGAGCTGGGAAGTTTCGAAGGATGGTCTCGAATACACCTTCCACCTGCGCAAGGGTGTGAAGTTCCAGACGACCGACTTTTTCACGCCGACGCGCGAATTCAACGCCGACGACGTGATCTTCTCGTTCGAGCGTCAGGCCAAGAAGGACAATCCCTGGCACGAATATACTGCCGGTGTTTCCTACGAATATTTCGACAGCATGGAATTCCCGACGCTGATCAAGGAGATCAAGCGCGTGGACGACCATACCGTCACCTTCGTGCTGAGCCGTCCGGAAGCTCCGTTCCTCGCCGATCTGGCCATGGATTTCGCATCCATCCTGTCGAAGGAATATGCTGACAAGCTTCAGGCCGACAAGAAGATGGACGATCTCAACCAGTTCCCGCTCGGAACCGGCCCGTTCACCTTCGTCGCCTACCAGAAGGACGCTGTGATCCGCTACAAGGCTAACCCGGACTACTGGGGCGGCAAGGAAAAGATCGACGATCTTGTTTTCGCGATCACGACCGATCCTGCTGTGCGCGCGCAGAAGCTGAAGGCTGGCGAATGCCACATCATGTCCTATCCGGCTCCGGCAGACATTGAAGGCCTGAAGGCCGATTCGAGCCTCAAGGTTGACGAACAGCCAGGTCTGAACGTTGCCTATCTTGCCTACAACACGCTGGTCGCTCCGTTCGACAAGCCGGAAGTACGCAAGGCGCTGAACCAGGCCATCAACAAGAAGGCCATTGTCGACGCCGTGTTCCAGGGTTCGGGCGAAGTTGCCAAGAATCCGATCCCGCCGACAATGTGGGGCTATAACAACGACGTCAAGGACGACGAGTATAACCCGGAAGAAGCCAAGAAGGCGCTTGAAGCTGCTGGCGTCAAGGACCTGAAGATGAAGGTCTGGGCAATGCCGGTCAGCCGTCCGTACATGCCGAATGCCCGCCGCGTTGCCGAACTGATCCAGTCGGACTTCGCAAAGGTTGGCGTTGGCGTGGACATCGTTTCGATGGAATGGGGTGAATACCTCAAGAAGTCGTCCGACAAGGACCGTGACGGTGCGGCTATCATGGGCTGGACCGGCGACAATGGTGATCCGGACAACTTCCTCGGCGTTCTGCTCGGCTGCTCGGGCGTTGGCAACAACAACCGTGCCCAGTGGTGCTACAAGCCGTTTGAAGATCTGATCCAGAAGGCCAAGATCACTGCCGATCAGGGCGAACGCGCCAAGCTCTATGAGCAGGCGCAGGTCATCTTCAAGGAGCAGGCTCCTTGGGCAACTCTCGACCACTCGACCGTCTTCATGCCGATGTCCTCCAAGGTCTCCGGTTACAAGATGGACCCAGTGGGTATCCATCGCTTCACCGGCGTCGATATCGCAGAGTAATTCGTCTCAACACCAGCGGCCGGGAGCGGGGGGATAAACCCTCCGCTCCCGGTCGGAGTTTATTCTATGTTCCGTTTTTTTCTGAATAAGTTGGCCTATCTGGTGCCGACTTTCATCGGGATCACCATCGTCGCCTTCGGTTTCGTGCGCGTGCTGCCGGGCGATCCGGTGCTGTTGATGGCCGGTGAACGTGGTGTCAGTCCCGAGCGTCATGCTGCACTTATGGCGCAGTTCGGTTTCGACCGTCCGATCTGGCAGCAATATCTCGACTATGTCTGGAACCTGTTGCATGGCGATTTCGGCCTTTCGATCGTCACCAAGAAGCCGGTCCTGACCGAGTTCTTTTCGCTCTTCCCGGCTACCGTGGAATTGAGCGTTTGCGCAATCATTCTGGCCGTGTTGATCGGTATTCCGGCGGGCGTTGTTGCAGCCGTCAAGCGCGGGTCGTGGTTCGACCAGTCGCTGATGGGTGTCGCCCTCGTCGGTTATTCCATGCCGATCTTCTGGTGGGGCCTGCTCCTCATCATTTTCTTCTCGAATTATCTGCAGCTGACCCCGGTATCGGGCCGTATTTCGCTGCTGTTTTTCTTCCCGCCCGTCACCGGCTTCATGCTGATCGACAGTCTGCTGTCGGGGCAGAAGGGTGCTTTTGCATCGGCTGCGTCGCATCTCGTCCTGCCGACCATCGTGCTGGCGACCATCCCGCTTGCGGTCATCGCGCGCCAGACCCGTTCGGCAATGCTGGAAGTGCTGGGCGAAGACTATGTTCGCACGGCGCGCGCCAAGGGTCTGCCGACCCGTCGGGTTGTGGGACTGCATGCGCTTCGCAATGCACTCATTCCGGTGATCACGACCATTGGTCTGCAGGTTGGCGTGCTTCTCGCTGGCGCAATCCTGACGGAAACGATCTTTTCCTGGCCGGGCATCGGCAAATGGATGCTCGATTCGATCTCTCGCCGCGACTATCCGGTCGTGCAAGGCGGACTTCTGCTGATTGCAGGGCTGGTTATGGCAGTCAATCTGATTGTCGATCTGCTCTATGGTCTGGTCAATCCGCGTATCCGGCACAGGTGAGGTTCCAATGAGCAATGTAACAAACACACCCGTCGCCACGGATACCGCCACGCCCGGCGTGAGCCGCATGGCGATGCTGAAGGACTTCTGGTTTTATTTCAGCGTCAATCGCGGCGCTGTCATCGGCCTCTGGGTTTTCATCGCCATCGTCCTGATGGCCATTTTCGCGCCGCTGATCGCGCCGCATGATCCGACGGAACAGTTTCGCGAATTCTTCCTGAAGCCTCCGGCATGGCAGGAAGGCGGCTCGACGTCGTTCCTTCTCGGCACCGACGCCGTGGGCCGCGATATCCTGTCCCGCCTGATCTATGGCGCGCAATATTCGCTGCTGGTCGGCTTCGTGATCGTTGTGATCTCGATGTGCGTGGGCATCACAATTGGCGTGCTGGCCGGTTATCTGGGCGGCGCGGTGGATGCCGCTTTCATGCGCGTCATGGATATCATGCTGTCCTTCCCGTCGCTGCTTCTGGCGTTGGTGCTGGTGGCTATTCTCGGGCCGGGCCTGACCAATGCGGTCATCGCGATCACTCTGGTTCTGCTGCCGCACTTTTCGCGCCTGACGCGTGCTGCGGTGATGGCGGAAAAGGAGCGGGAATATGTGACGGCCGCCAAGCTTGCCGGTGCAAGCAGGCTGCGTCTGATGTTCAAGACCGTGCTGCCGAACTGTCTGGCGCCGCTGGTCGTTCAGGCCACCATGTCGTTCTCCAACGCCATTCTCGAAGTGGCGGCGCTCGGCTTCCTGAACATGGGCGCACAGCCGCCGACGCCGGAATGGGGCACCATGCTTGCCGAAGCGCGGGAGTTCATCACACGCGCCTGGTGGGTTGTGACCTTCCCGGGTCTGGCAATCCTGATCACTGTTCTCGCCATCAATTTGATCGGCGACGGTCTGCGCGATGCGCTTGACCCGAAACTCAAGAGGAGCTGATCGATGGCTTTGCTTGAAATCAAGAACCTTACGGTTTCGTTCGATACTTCGACCGGTCCATTCAAGGCGGTCGACGGCATCGATATCAAGGTCGACAAGGGTGAAGTTCTGGCCATTGTTGGCGAGTCCGGTTCGGGCAAGTCGGTTGGTATGCTCGCAGTGATGGGCCTTCTGCCCAAGACGGCGACCGTGACCGCTGACCTTATGATGTTCGACGGCAAGGACTTGCAGGCGATGTCTGACAAGCAACGCCGCCAGATCATCGGTCGCGACATTTCGATGATCTTCCAGGAGCCGATTGCCAGTCTCAATCCGTGCTTCACGGTCGGCTACCAGCTTGAGGAAGTGCTCAAGCGGCATATGGGTCTTGGCGGTTCGGCCAGCCGTTCGCGCGCCATCGAGCTTCTTGAGCTTGTCGGTATCCGCGATGCTTCCGAGCGCCTGGGCAGCTTCCCGCATCAGATGTCGGGTGGTCAGTGCCAGCGCGTCATGATCGCCATGGCTATTGCCTGCAATCCGAAGCTTTTGATCGCTGACGAGCCGACCACGGCTCTTGATGTGACGATCCAGAAGCAGATCCTCGATCTCCTGATGCGGCTCCAGGTGGAGCATGGCATGGGTCTGATCATGATCACCCACGATATGGGTGTCGTCGCCGAAACGGCGGATCGGGTCATCGTGCAGTATAAGGGCCACAAGATGGAGGACGCCGACGTGCTGTCGCTGTTCTCCGCGCCGAAAAGCCCTTACACGCGCGCGCTTCTGTCGGCCTTGCCGGAAAATGCGACCGGCGACCGTCTGCCAACGGTGTCCGATTTCGTCTTTGACACCAGCAGTGCAGGAGAAGCGCGATGAGCGAGGTTGTTCTCGAAGCGCGCGATATCAAGCGCGACTATCATGTCGGCGGCGGCCTGTTCGGCAAGCCGAAGGTGGTTCATGCCGTCAAGGGCGTCAGCTTCAAGCTCGAAAAGGGCAAGACGCTGGCAATCGTGGGCGAATCCGGTTGTGGCAAGTCCACGCTGGCGCGCATCCTGACCATGATCGATCCACAGACTTCCGGCGATCTGAAGATCGGCGGCAAGGATGTGAACATCGCTCGTGACGGGCTGACGCCAGAAATGCGCCAGAAGGTGCAGATCGTGTTCCAGAACCCTTACGGTTCGCTCAATCCACGCCAGAAGATCGGCGATGTGCTGGCCGAACCGCTGCTGCTGAACACGAAAATGTCGGCAGAAGAGCGTCGCGCCAAGGCGATGCAGATGCTTTTGAAGGTCGGTCTCGGTCGCGAACACTTCAACCGCTATCCGCATATGTTCTCGGGCGGTCAGCGCCAGCGTATCGCCATTGCGCGCGCGCTGATGCTCAATCCGAAGCTGTTGATTCTCGACGAGCCGGTATCCGCGCTCGATCTGTCGGTGCAGGCGCAGGTTCTCAACCTGTTGTCCGATCTGCAGGAAGAGTTCGGCCTGACCTATGTCTTCATCAGCCACGACCTTTCGGTGGTGCGCTATATCGCCGATGAGGTGATGGTGATGTATTTCGGTGAGGTGGTTGAATACGGGTCGCGTGACGACGTGTTCAACAATCCGCAGCACGATTATACGAAGAAGCTGTTTGCCGCGACGCCGCGTGCGGATGTCGATGCCATTCGCGCCCGTGTTGAAGCACGCGCTGCTGCCAGACAGTCAGCGCAGGCTTAAACTCGCTTCGATACTCATAAAAAGCGCCGCCGTTTAAAGCGCCGACCTGATAAAATCAGGTCGGCGCTCTAAACTTTTTTACTTGAAGCATAATCTTATCGATCCTCGTTTCACTCCGGTCGGATCATGCTTTTGAGGCGGCGTTTTTGCTTTTATCCAGCGCGCTGCTGGTGCCAGGCAAGCGCCCGGACGATATCGTCCGCCGCAACCTTGCCGACAATGTTCCCGTTCTCGACGATGCCGACATCGCCGTTACTGTCTGCAACGGCGTTCATCAGCTCGCGCACCAGCGTTTCCCGGCGGGCAGTAGCTGCAAAGGGGCGCGGAGCGGCGTTACGGTCGAATGGCGTCATGATATCGCCCGCGCGCAGCACGCCGAGCGGGTTCATATGGGCGACGAAATCGGCGACATACTGATCGGCTGGCTGCAGCAGGATTTGCTGCGGCGTGCCGCATTGTACGATGCGCCCGCCTTCCATGATCGCAATGCGGTTGCCGATTTTCATGGCCTCATCGAGATCGTGGCTGACGAACACGATGGTTTTCTTCAGCCGTGACTGGAAGGCCAGAAGCTCGTCCTGCAACCTTGTGCGGATCAGCGGATCCAGCGCCGAGAACGGCTCGTCCATCAGCAGAATTGGCGCGCCGGTGGCAAAGGCGCGGGCGAGGCCGACACGCTGCTGCATACCGCCCGACAGCTCGCCGACCTTGCGCTTGGCCCAGTCCTGAAGGCCGACCAGTTCAAGCTGCTGGCGAGCCTTGGAGATGCGATCCTCCTTACCCATGCCGGAGATTTCCAGCCCGAAGGCCACATTCTCCTCAACGGTGCGCCACGGCAGCAGACCGAATTGCTGGAACACCATCGAAACAAGTTCGGTACGCAGGTGGCGAAGCGTGTTGCGATCCGCTTTGCCGACATCAATGCCACGGTCACCATCCTGTATCGTCACGCGACCGCGCGAGATCGGGTTGAGCCGATTGATGGCGCGCAGCAAAGTGGATTTGCCGGAACCGGACAGGCCCATAAGAACAAGGATTTCGCCTTCTTCAATATCGAGCGTGCAATTGTGGACGCCGAGTACATGACCGGTTTCGGCCTGAATCTTGGATCGCGTTGCGCCGCCATCAGCCAGCGCCAGCGCATTGTCCGTGTTCTTGCCGAAAATGATGCAGACGTCTTCGAGTGCGATAATGGTCATCCGCAATCTCCTGACTTTTGTTTGAGCATGATCTGAACCGAAAACCGGTTCCCACTTTTCGGGATCATGCTATTTCTCACGCCCAGCGCGGAAGATGCGGTCGAGCACGATGGCGACCACGACGATGACAAGGCCTGCCTCGAAGCCGAGCGCGGTGTTGACTGAGTTCAGTGCGCGAACGACCGGAACGCCAAGACCGTCTGCGCCGACGAGCGCCGCGATGACCACCATCGAAAGCGACAACATGATCGTCTGGGTGAGGCCCGCCAGAATTTGCGGCATGGCGTAGGGCAGTTCGATCTTCCAGAGAAGCTGTGATCGCGAGGCGCCGAAGGCCTCACCTGCCTCGATCAGCGAGGACGGAGTGGAAGAAACGCCAAGATGCGTCAGGCGCACAGGCGCAGGCAGAACGAAAATGGCTGTGGCAAGCAGGCCGGGCACCATGCCGATGCCGAAGAACACGATGGCCGGGATCAGATAGACGAAAGTCGGCAGCGTCTGCATCAGATCGAGCACGGGGCGCATGGCGGCATAAAGGGTGGGGCGATGGGCTGCGGCGATGCCGAGCGGAACGCCAATGGCCATGCAGAGAACGCAGGATGAAAGCACCAGCGTCAGCGTTTCCAGCGTCCGGTCCCAGTAACCCTGATTGAGAATGAACAGGAAGCCCAGGATCGTCAGTATGACGACCGAAATGCGCCGCTGGATAAACCAGGCAATCACCGCGAATATGGCGATCAGGAGCAGGGGATGGGGCAGTTTCAGGACGAAGAGCAGGGCGTCGATCATGCTCTGCATGACCGCTGCCAGCAGATCGAAAAATCCGCCCATATTGTTCGTCAGCCAGTCCACAACTGTTTTTGCAGTCGGTCCAACCGGGATTTTATAGTCCGTCAGCCAGTTCAACGATGAAGTCTCCTGCTGCGTGCTTGTAGGATAGGGTGCGGGGCATCCAGAGATGCAAAGGCCGCGGGTTTAGCCGCGGCCAGCGAGTGCTGCGCGTCAGAGGCCGAGGGCCGATTTGACAGCAGGCAGACCTTCCTTGCCGTCAACGGTCGTCACGCCAGCGAGCCAAGTGTCGAGCACAGCCGGGTTTGCCTTGAGCCAGTCGGTTGCGGCCTTTGAAGGCTCCTGACCATCATCGAGAATCTTGCCCATGATCTCGTTTTCGAGATCGAGATTGAATTCAAGATTGGTCAGGAACTTGCCGACATTCGGGCATTCCTGCGTGTAGCCCTTGCGAACATTGGTTTCGACCTTGGCACCGCCGAGATTCGGGCCGAAGAAATCATCGCCGCCGGTGAGGTAGGTGATCTCGAAGCGCTTGTTCATCGGATGCGGTTCCCATGCGAGGAACACAATCGGCTCCTTGCTTTTGACGGCGCGTGCGACCTGCGCAAGCATGCCCTGTTCGGAGGATTCCGCCAGCTCGAACGACTTCAGGCCGAAGGCGTCCTTGTTGATCATGTCGAGGATCAGACGGTTGCCGTCATTGCCCGGCTCGATGCCGTAAATCTTGCCGCCGAGCTTGTCCTTGAAGGTCGCAATATCTTTGAAGTCCTTGAGGCCTTCATTGGCGGCATATGTCGGCACGGCGAGCGTGTATTTCGCGCCGGTCAGATTGGTGCGCAGCGTCTCGACGCTCTTGTCATCCAGATACGGCTTGAGATCGGCGCTCATGGAAGGGTTCCAGTAGCCGAGGAAGACATCAATGTCCTTCTTGCTCAGCGACGCATAGGTCACCGGCACGGAAAGAACCTTGATATCGGTCTTGTAGCCGAGGCCTTTGAGAATTTCGGTCGCAACCGCAGTTGTCGAGGTGATGTCGGTCCAGCCGACATCGGAGAAGCGCACCGTCGAGCAGCTTTTCGGCTCTTCCGCCAAGCTGACGCCGGGTGCTGCAAGCATTGCCGTTCCCGTGGCAAGCGCAGCAAAGGCAAGCGTATAGGTCAGTTTCATTGTTCTCTCCATTTCCGGGCCGTTTTGACGGTTTGCTTATTTTTCCGGTTCCGGCTTTAGCAAACACCAAAGATTACGCCGTTCAAGTACCACAGCGGCGAAAATATTCTCGATTGCGACGTCTGTCTCTTTTGTCGTGATGAGAATGAAAAATATCCCGCACTTTTTCTGGAACGGCTCGAAGTTGGGCCATGTTACGGATCGGCCCCCCGGTTTCAACCCTGCCACGCCAAAATGCCGGATAAAATCAGTTGGATGAGCGATCCCGGTTGTCGAAAAGACAAGCGCACTCTATTTGAAAGGGAACAACGTTTCTTGCTCACGCATTTTCGGGAAACGACGTTTTTTACCGATGGATCGACACGTGAGCGAAAATGGTGCGAAGCCCCGCAATTGCGGGCCAATGGAAGGATGATTGATAGTGTGGAATGCAGTGCGGGCCGTTTTCTCCTTCCTGGGTCGTATGATAGCGGGTCTGGCCCGGTTGATAGCCATTCCGCTGGCCGCTTTATGGCGGCTTTATCTTAAGTTCGGAATATTGTGGAAAGCCATAATTGGCGTCGTCGTGGTCGGTCTGGCCGCGCTCTATATCTATTTTATCTGGCAGACTCAGGTCTGGACCAATTTCGATCCGGACTATCCGGCAAAGTATAGCTATCAGAACGCCAACACGCCCGGCGAGGAAGTAACATCGCAGCCAGCGACTGCTGCGCCAGCGCAAGCTCCGGAACCTGCACCTTCCACCGGAACCGCGACCGGATCGGGCAATGACCAGCTGTCTTCCGAAACGCCGCAGACCGATCAGCCGGTTCAGGCGGCACAAATTCCGTCATCGGCGCGCAAGTGTTCGCGTTCGGCGATTGCCGAGGTTGCCGCAGACCTTACCGATTTCAATGTGAACCAGAATGCGTGGATTTCCTCCATGCTGCTCTACAAGGCCGGTTTCTTCGGCCTCGACTGGGATCGCACGCCGTTTCTCGACAACAAGGCCTCGTTCCAGCGTGGTATCAATGCCGCCGTGCGTCGTACGGCGATTGAACTGGTGGACAATATCGGCCGTCTGCGCGGCACATCGCAGATCGATGGCGATCTGCAAAAGGCGCGTGGCAATCTGCAGTTTGCCGAAGACTCCTGGTATTTCGGCCTCAGCCCGTTTGGCCCGAAGACCCCGACGCCGAGCTATTATCGTTCGGCAATCAAGGATCTGCGTTCGTTCAATACGCGCCTTGAAAACTGTCAGGCCACGTTTGATGCCCGCGCCGACAATCTGATCCAGTTTGTCGACCGTATCGCCAGTGATCTGGGCTCCACCTCGGCGATCCTCAAGGACCGCGCGGAGAACTATCATAATGGCTGGTTCGACACCCGTGCGGATGACCGCTTCTGGTTCGCCTATGGCCAGCTCTACGCCTATTACGGTTTGCTCCGCTCGGCGCATTCCGATTTCCGTGGCGTGCTGGCTGAAAAGCATCTCGACGGGGTATGGGACGAGATGGAAAAGCAGATGCGTTCGGCGCTCGACATGCAGCCGTTCATCGTTTCCAACGGCAGCCCGGATGCGTGGTTTACACCGTCGCATCTGACCACGATGGGCTTCTATATCCTGCGCGTTCGTTCCAATCTGGTCGACGTGAAGCAGGTTCTGGAGCGCTGACGGGCAATGGAACTGCCTCCGATTTTGCGACAGGCGGTGGATGCCGCGCTTGAGGGCGTGGCATTGGCCGATCTCAAGCGCGCTTCCGATCTTCTGTCGCGCCGCTATCGCGCCGAGACGCGGGACGGTCGCCTGCATATTTCCGACGATCTGGCTGCGAAAGCCTATCTTGCGGCGCGGCTGCCAGCCACTTATGCGGCGGTGCGTGCAAGCCTCGACAGTGCTGCGGAAGTCTGTCCGGATTTCGCGCCGCAATCGATGCTGGATGTCGGCGCTGGGCCAGGTACGGCGCTATGGGCGGCCCGGGGATGCTGGCCGTCGCTTGAAAATGCCACGATGATCGAAGCAAGCCCGGCCATTCGCGCGGTCGGCAGCAGTCTGGCCACACAGAGCGGTCTGGCATCGCTCGACTGGCGCGCCGGTGATGTGGTGAAGGAAAAGCTCGATTTTCCGCAAGCCGATCTTGTCACCATTGCCTATGTGCTGGATGAGCTGGCGCCCGATGATCGGCGCAAGCTGGTTGCGCAGCTTTGGGCGTCTACGCGGCAGATGTTCGTGATTGTCGAGCCGGGCACGCCTGCGGGCTGGCAGCGCATTCTTGATGCACGCACGGCGCTGATCGGGCTGGGTGCAACGATTGCCGCGCCATGCCCGCACCAGCTGGATTGCCCGCTGGTCGCACCGGACTGGTGCCATTTCTCGCGGCGTCTTGCCCGTTCGCGCATTCACCGCATGACCAAGGATGCGGAAGTGCCGTGGGAGGATGAGAAGTTCATCTATCTCGCCGCCGTGCGCGAACCATCCGATGCTGTCGAAGCGCGGGTTGTTGCGCCGACGAGGGTTGGCGGCGGCAAAGTTTCGGTTAAACTCTGCAAGGATGACGGCAGTGCCGAGGAACGCCTGCTGACCAAGCGCGACGGGGACCTGTTCCGCTGGGCGCGCCGCGCCGACTGGGGTGATGCCTTGTTGAGAGATTGAGTTGGAACCAAAGCGATGAAGATCAGTCTGGTTCAGTTACGTCTGCTGCAAACTGTCGCCGAAACCGGCAGCGTCGGTGCTGCGGCGCGCCAGCTTGGGCTGACGCAATCAGGAGCCAGTCAGGCGATAGCGACGCTGGAAAAGATACTGGGCCTCGATGTGCTGGCGCGCAAACGCGATGGCGCAACCCTGACGGCCTTTGGCCAGTCTATCCTCGACGACGCCAGGACCGCTCTTGCGGCGGTGGAGCGGATAGAGCTGCAAGCGCGAAGCAGTGTTTCAGCGGGCCCCGAACGGCTTCGTATTGCGGCCATTCCAAGCCAACTCGAATATGTTTTGCCCGGTTTGCGGAAAGTTTTTCAGCGGCTCTATCCGGGTATTGAACTCAGCGCCTTCGAGGGTGGGCATGATGTCGTGAGCCAGTGGGTGCGGGATGGCATTGCCGATCTTGGCATAACCTCGTTGCCCGAGCCGGAGCTGGAAGCATGCGACATCGGCCAGGAAGAGCTTGTCGTGGTGGGACGTAGCGACGATCCTTTCATGCGACATGACAGGATCGCCGTCGAGATCTTGCGGGATCGCCAGCTGATTGCCGCTGCGGGCTGTGAAATGATTATCGGCCGCATCATTCATGGCGACGGTAAGACCTGCAGCGAGCAGGTGCGCACCCGTGATGTAGCCACCGTGCTGGAAATGGTGCGGCATGGCATCGGCACGACGCTTTTATCGGAGATCAGCCTGCCGGGTGCGGACCTGCACGGATTGCGGGCGCTTCGCCTCGATCCGCCGACATTTCGCACCGTCTATATCGTTTTTCGGGCCGACAGTCCGGTCCGGCATCTGGTCGAACGGTTCTGCGATGTGGCGCAGGATGCCAAAAGCAAAGCGGCATAAGAAACTCTAATATCTCATATCTCGCTTATCCGTGGTGTCCGTCACGGCGAAGAGTGCAATAGTCCGGCTCTTCTTCGATCATCCCGCAGCGAGCAACCATGACCGCCATTGCCGACAACAATCCGACACTTTCGACATCCGATACGATACGCGGTCTGGCCTGGGGGCTTTCCGGGGTTCTGGTATGGTCCGGATCATTCGTTCTGACACGTT
>Ga0153948_1000567_pt1 | contig 20061 bp, 23 predicted proteins | sample TSNJ032MetaG_FD_104696 | JGI IMG/M metagenome (GOLD analysis project Ga0153948, IMG submission 104696) | Attine ant fungus gardens microbial communities from New Jersey, USA - TSNJ032 MetaG | ecosystem: Host-associated > Fungi > Mycelium > Unclassified | place: USA: New Jersey, Wharton State... | reverse complement strand
GATAGACGACATTTGCGACAAGGCTAACAGTGGAATGGCCTGGGGTAATTAATTTTTCACAAACTCCGACTCAGAAAAGCGGCAAAGCAATTCCCAGCCGGATATATAACAGGCAAGCTGAACCAGAGCCAACTCATGGAACAACGTCCCTGCGTTCGAGTTGGAGCGTATAGATACGGTACCAACATCATACCCACCCTGTACGACTCGTGCTGGCGAGCGGTGCAAGGGGGTGTCGACGATATTCAGCATCAGAAATCTAGACATACACAATCAGGTCATTTGTTGGCTAGGAAAGCAAAAGTGCAAAGCATACCAGGAGACTTGAGTCTACATGATTTCGCCGACATATCGAAATCACAAACACTCGATATCAAGTGTAAGGGGTGTGAACACCAACCTTATTTCCTGTCGATCCAGGCCTTAAGTACAAAAGCTCGCTTCCGGGCAGGTCAAATTATAACGTAATCATATACTATTATTAGTACACCCAGTTATAATTAGTTTACATCAAACCAGCCTGCTCTCAGCATCTCCGAGGCAAGCCCTTCCCATGTTTTCCTCCTCGCCTTTCGTCCTGCCAGCTCCGTTGCAAACCGCAAACACTCGTCTAATCTCCACCGAGCCCTGAGATCGTCTGTTCTCATTCGCCCGCTCTCTGTATCCTCTCTACCCCCAGAACTAGGCGTATAGGGCGCCCCTGGACATATCCTCCTACTCAGGGCATAGATCATCCCGGCAATAAACGCATCGTACGCCCCTGTCTCATACACTCCGTCGTTGTTGTTACCACGACCTCGTTCGGTATCTTGAGAGGCGCGGTCCTCCTCATCGTCACCCTCCGTAACCACCATAGATTCTCCCCTCGAATCCATCTGCGTGTGGCGAGACGAGTCCGGGTACATTCGATTCATATCAGTCTTATGGCCCTGCGCAACCCCGGCAGGATGTTGCATGTAGGAATATGAATTGTTGGAATCCCGGCTTCGCCCATCAGCCCAGAAGTCGCTCCCTGTGCGCACACTACGCACGTCAATTGTGCCTCGTCTGTCGGGACTGGGAGGCGCAGTTGAAGCTGAGGAAGAGCGCTCTTCTACCCAGCATGAACTCTGGAAATATTCGCGGGTAGGCATAGACAGAACCGCTGCCCCGTCTTTTCCCCAATGTCCGACAAGGAGGGCATGAGGTGAGACTATCGAGGCCAGCGATAATAGAAATGTACGCGGCGAACCTGCATAGTCTGGAGAATGTGTCTGCGCGTAATATTTATTCAGGAACACAACATCCACGTGGGGAATAAGCTGCATGATCAGAGTGAGTAAAAAAAAGGTCCCTTGTCAGGTTCAGCCGAGTTACATACCGCTTCGACGCCTTGCCTCGCCTTCCTTCCTACGTCAAGACTGAAAACGCAGTAACTTCGCCATTTCCTTTCCCTTGCCAATCCATCCAGACCAATGATATTATTCAGTGTCGTTTTGACCGACCGTCCTTCAAAATGCAACCAGTCGAACGGGGCAGGGCTGTTTGGGTTGAGTAAATTCAGTCGGCTGTGGTTCTGGGAAAGCCGGGGACTTGCGCTTCCAGCTGTCCCGGGCCGCGCATTGAGATTTGTTCGGTTGATCGTTGGTGAACGTCCGCTTGACGGTAATGGTGACAGCGGACGGTGAATATGAGGTACCTGTTGATGATGGTGATGTTGATGATGTTGGAAATGTTCTGGGTAGTTTTCCGGTGCCAAGAGAGGTCCGAGGAGGGAAACAAAGTCTTCATGAGTGATGTCGGGTAGAGGATTGTGGTTGATCACCGCACGCGTATTTTCCTGTTCTGTGACACGTCAGCTAGCTGCATGAAAGAAGAAGAAAAAATCTTGATACAAACTTGAATGTAGGACCCAGGCAGTCGGTACACCAGCGTTTGGCCAAATCTTGCAGTATTGAGTATTGATGCCTTCACTTTCCAGATCTTCCAGAATCCGTCTTCCTTCCTCGTTTCCCCCAAGTGGAGCAACAAGCACTGTTTGCGTGACGGGAAACTGTGCGAGTACAGATAAGAGCTACCCTTTTTTGTAAATATCATTTCTTGGGATGATGGGGGCTGAGCTCACGGTATTGGCACTTCCTCCTCGCGCTTTTTCCACTGCGTACGCGCGGATCGCACTTGATGGTTCTGGATGATGTGGGACGTAGAGTGTGTGGGTCAGAAAAAGGGTGCCTGACGACACTACGCGAAGCACTTTGTTGAATTCGGGTATAGATGAAATACCAGGAGGTGATATAGGGGATAAGTTGGGTGACGAGGTGTTATGACCAGAAGTGAGTGTATCACGGCGAAGTTTTGCCATTGCCATAAGTACTAAATGGACTGAAAGAGTTGGATCTGGGTTTGAAAGTTTGGGGATTATTCGTCAAGAAGGTCGTGTAAGCTAAATAGGAATTCGATCTTAGGTTTGGGCGTTGTTCCGGTTCGGGTTCGTGTATCAAGTCGTCAAAGTTACGTGAACGAACGTTCTGAGGAAGTCAATTAATGCGATCTAATCCAGCAGAAGGCCCAAGTCACGCCCAACGACGCGCCCACAACAATGGGGAGCTTAAAACAAGGGCTTCCTGTTGTTGAACAAGGCGGACGAATCAAGGGAGATGGTAGGAGAAGGAGAAAAAGTAGTGTTGATGGCTAAATATTGTTGCCACTACTTATGTCGCGCGAAGATTACTGATATTAAGATAATCGCCGAGCATATTTAGGACAGACCGGTAAGAAATCGTGTAAACTACTTTTCAAGAAAAAAAACAGATGGCTAGTCCATCTCGACATCACCGTCGTCATCTTCACTCACATCCTCCCAATCTCCTTCACCGTCATCCCCTTGATCATCTTCATCTACGGGAGAGGGTTTGATACCCAGTGTCTCAAGCTGATCTATCAGTTCCTGTGTGTGTTCAAGGAGAAGTCTGTCTGGATGACCTTGATTGACGTGTAACTATATCACAGTGGTTTGGTTGTAGTAGAAGTAGTAGTAGAAATGATAGGCTTACCACTTGACAAGTCTCCAAGCAATCTCTCGAATCTTTTGCCAGTTCGTCCCAGCTCATATCATCCAACTTGTCACCTGTCTCCTTTGCCCTCTCAGACATGAGGAAAAGACACCAGCCTTCAAGGTACCATGCCTCGACTTCCTGATCATCCGTGGCCATAATTCCCTGCAATACCAAAAAAGCAGGTGTATAGAGTTCCAGCTCCAAGAATAACCTGACAAAGGTCAGGCGATTCGAGATAGGTGGTAAAGCAGGATCGTCGAGGTGGAGATCTTTCCATTTCGTCCATGCTTGTTCAAGGATTTGTTTGGCCTCGTCTGGCCGTTGTTGGGACATGCGCACGGAGGCAAGACTTTGAAGAGCTTCAGAATTGTCGGGGTCAGTTCGGAGAGCCAAGTCGAGGAGGTCCTCGCATGTTTTTTCTGCTTCTGATTCGAAACTGATTTTTTCAATGGACATTGCTAGAGTCGATGGACCTTACGCACCATAGATCGTACGAGGGATCCATCCAGATCTCTACTTGTCCAATGAGGGCCCGAACGATGCTGGCTTTTATCTCTGGCTCATCTAAATGACGGCTGGGAGAGAGAATTTGTATCGGCTGTTTTCCTTTCAATTGATTGAAAAGAATTTCGACCGCAGCTTGATAATGTTGTAGGGCAAGCCGTGGATCCTCGTCAGATAGCTGGGCAAGGTACAGGTGTGCTGATGGAGGAGGCGGCTGCAGGGATGGAGGCTGGACTAGTATTTGGAATGCCTGAGAGTAGGTCGTATCCGATCCTTGAATTGGTAGTGATCAAAGAGCACGTCGCCCACCTCTTTTGCAGCCTCAATCTCTCCCGTCTCCAGCAGACACACCCCCAGCATCTCTCTGACCTCGACATTGCTTGGCTGCTGCTCTAGGATCCGTCTGACAAAGCGCAGTGCAAGCTCGTAATCACACTGAACAATGAGCTCCTTGGCCTTTTCTATGAGTGAGGGTATGGATGGTGTTTTTGTGGGCGTCGTGGATGGGGTGTGCTGGGCAGAAGGTTTTGTAAGAATTTTTGTTCTGGGTCTGTTGCGACCCATGTGGAAAAATACTCAAAAGATATTCAAGTATTTTGCAGAATACTGTACAACACGTGACACCATTAATGCAGTCCTGCTCAGTGAGGTGTTGCGAAGGACTGGCACGGCGTATCGTTTTGGCGGTGCATCAGATGCCAAATATCCAGACACTCCTTGTCTCCAACCACCATGTCACATACACCAGAACTCATTGAATATACCTCCCATCCTCCAGAAACAACCGAGTCTCTGGAAGATGCTTTGTTTCCGGAACGGCTAGACACCTTCATGCACAAGTCGTTGGCAGAAATTCAAGCATTTGCACAGAGAGAGTCAAAATCTTACGACGAGGTGGAATGAATCATGTTCCAAGCGATACAGGCTTACATTTAATAAGGGCCTCCCCCCACCCCTGTTTGCCTTTAATTGTTTCTCGTGAATTGCCGGATTGCTTTTTTGACCAGACAAGAAGAATCGTCGCAGAATGGCATGCCAAGGCCTTGTTCAGTGTGACAGTCGGAGGCTGCCACGACGACTTGAAACTAGAACAAAAGGGTGCTCTAGGTTGGCTGTGCATTCATTTGCCTAATGATACTCTTTAAAATTCAAGCTCACAGTCCGCGAGATTCTTATCGAGACCTCAAAGGTGCTCGAGTCCTTGTCCGAAGTTCTGGGTGTCCAATCTTTCGTGCTCGCTGTGGATCCCCAAGATCCTCAGGATGCTGGCTTCCTTGGCGGCTCACTCGTCGGGCGTGAATTCTATCGCGGATTGCGGGGAGGGGGGACAGCAGGTGCGAGTTCTTTCAAGACATTTGCGCAAAAACGATTTCCTTCGGCGCAGGCGCAGGAAGAAGCTGTTGTGCAGGAAACATCGACTCAGTCTAGTCCCGCTGCTCCAACGGCTCGTTCTGCACGCCAAATCAAAGTGGATTTATACGAGACCATTCGTTCACAGCTGAGGTGCATACACCACTCTTTCTAAAATCTTACTCAAGAGATGACGGTTACAGACAGGTGAGCGGAATCAGAAAGGCGGATATGAAATGGACAAATCCGGAACGTTTGAGTTTGTATGGTGTTCGTTTAGTCGGCTGGCCTTCCGACATCCCCGCAGCAAATCCCTCAAGTCTCAAGTCCGGTCAGAACCAGAAACTGCTGGAATTGGTAGAACATGGGGAGCTTCGATTTGAGAAAACAATGATAACGGGATCGGAGGCATCCATGCCCTCTGAATCGCTGCAACACACACCAGAAATGGCTGCGGAGGATTTTTCATGGGCTTACAAGGCCCCGAGTGGTGATGATGCACCAGCTGATGGTTCGACTGGGACAGTAGTCGCAGCAAAATTACTATCGGAGTCGACTTCTTCTCGTCCCTCGGAGCCTGCGGACCATCCCATACTGTCTGAAATGTTGCCAGACGACGATCTTGGAGCTGGACTTACTTGGGAAGGCAGTGATCTTTTGGAAGCGCAGCATGACGGAATGCCAGGGCTGAACGATTACGATTTTGGCATTGAGCAATGGGAGGGGACAACTAAATTTGAAGAAGCAGAGGAAGACAGTCCTGTTGAGCGGAGAGCCCGGAAACGTGCTCGAAACTCAGAACCTTGAGGTAGAAGGTAGATGATAGTAATAGGGGTGATCGGTCGCCTTATGGGGGATAGTAGTACTTATAGTCAGTGATGGCATAACACTTCATTCTCACCGGCATCTCCTATCCTTCCTACCGTCCTTTTTCCAATGTTTTCAAGTATCTTTTCGTCAGTCCATTTGTTTTCCAGTACTGCTGATCTTAATTTTATGTTTTCTTCTGGGTGATGCAGAACGTCAGCGCCTGCGGATCCACATGCGCCGAACTTCTTTGCTGTTGCAGATGGAGTTCCTGCAAATGAGCTTTATGGCGAGCTCCAGCCAGCAGATACGGAATGGCAGTGTGCCACCTCTGGATTTGTTACCGAGACGCAGACATTCTATGTCATTACGGAAGATGGAAAATCGATCATGTGCCAGGTCATTCATTCTGCCGTTGGGTATATACATTGTCTTTTGCTTTTTGAAAAAGGTTCATATGATTTGTACAGGGTATGGTATCCGACGATCCAGTTTACGTGCAAAGTCTACGATTCAAAGACGGGAGAACAGATTTGGAAGTCCATCAATGTCAACAACTTTGTCACTCCTCCTCCTGGCCTTGACAAGCGGTCAAGCAAGGCGGACGAGTATTCTATCATTCACAAATCCAACCCCGACAAACCAGATTTCCCGGAATCATACTCGATCACGGCCAACCTTGGTCCTGACGTACAGATCTCTTTGGAGCTGAGGCGTTATGGCTCCGCCCAAGGCTTCAAACTCGGCAAAGGGCCAAAGGGTGGTTATTCGTACTTGGGGACTGATCAAGGGAAGCCTGAAGGATATGTCGTGCATCGGTTCTGGCCTCGTCTGTTTGCTGAGGGACATTATGTCCATAACGGAAAGGCACGCGCGATTTCGGGACCGGGCATGTTCGTGCATGCGATTCAAGGCATGCGACCGAATCTTGTTGCAGCCTCCTGGAATTTCGGGCATTTCCAAAGCTCAGAAGCTGGTGGCGTTTCGGCTATCCAGATGGAGTTCACGACAATCGAGCAGTACGGGAAGCGTGGATCGGGGTCAGGTCGCGTTGTGGTGAATGTCGGCTCGGTTGTTGTCGATAACAAGCTTGTCGCTGTTATGGCAGAAACTAAGTGGCCTGGAGAGGATCCAGCTCCTGGAGAAGCTGTTGTCCAGTCCAAGGTGACGCACCTCCAGCCAGAGCATGATCCTGATACAGGATACAATAAACCCAATGAGATTGCCTTTGACTGGAAGGGCAAATCGTTGATTCCCGATGCATCGGGGGATGTCAGCGCCCATTTGCGCGTGGATCTGGGAACGGTGGCGAAACCGCGTGGATTGATGGAGAAGGTGGATGTTCTGGCAGAAATTCCGTATGTCTTGAAGATGGCAGTCAGCTACGTCGCGGGGACGAAACCGTATATTTATCAGGTTTGTCGTATTTTTATCCGGTTTTCATGAGGATTGATAGATGCGGCTCCGCAGTGGTTCAATCCAGCCGTGCTTAAGATCAATGGGCCGGATGGTATCAAGGCCGGGCTTGGACAGGGAGTAGAACTAAAAGGTACATTGTATAATGAAGCCACATTCATATCTGTATAGACGATAGAATGCTGTTTCAACGATACCTATTGTATGAAAATAACTTTGGCGATAAATTATGTCTTGACAGATTCCCACGAAGGCAAGCTGTTTTGTTCTTAATAGTTCAGCACTCTGTCTTGTTCCATCATGAGCCATGTCCTGCGTACTCTCCACTGTCCTTTCCAGTCTACGGTCTACTCAGCGGCAAAACCTCGTCCTTCTGCGCCCTCATCATCGTTTCTCTGTCCTTGCAACACCTCGACCAAGAGTGCAGCTACCATTTGATGGACTTGCACGTTATCAGCTTCCCGCTTCATCTGCATTTTTTCATTCGACCCGCCGGACTGAAGCTTCCCCGTTGATCGGACTGTTCGCATCAGTGTTCAAGGTGAATCCTGCTCTTGTCTTTGGGGTTTTCTCGACGCTGACTATACATGCAATGAATGTGCTGTTTGTGCCGTTGTAGACTTCAACTGCCCTCGAGGTCGCTCGTACAGCAGCCCGCATAGTGCTGACCTTTGCCCCTCTGATCTTACTCAAGAATCGTGGTTCTCGGATATGGGTTCTTCATGGGAAGACTCGCCATGGGCAGCCTATTACACCTGAAAAGAAGGAGGCTATTCTGAAAGCTGTTAAGCACCGAAGTCGGTTTCTCAAAGTTCTTCTGATTGTTCCCCTGGTTTTGTTCTGGGGAACTATCATCGCTAGTTTGGAGCGAACGCCTTTGACGGGCAGGTCAGCTTATTTCCATTCGGTCGACTCAATGGATGTTGAAGTACTGATGCGTCTTTTGGTCCTGTTCTCCATCATAGGTGGCGGATGATTATCCTTTCACCAGAAGAGGAGAGTGAAATTGCGTCTCAGCTTGCTGGTCCAGGATGGTATAATGCTGTAGGAACAATATTGGCAGAGGAAGGCGAGACCTCGTATATTCCACCTTCAGATTGGAGGTATAGATGGGTTAATGAGACCTTGCGCGTCCTCGAGAGCACTATTCCTATCCTTGCATCGGAGTCCGAGCACTATCCAGATTGGTTTGAGAACGATGCGGTTAGGAATGGAAAGCCGATGCCACCACCAGCCGAGTTCCCTCTCCTCCCAAGGTCGCGCGCATCCGAGTATCTCAAGTCTTTCTGTCAAAGATTGACAGAACAGAAACAGGAGCACTCTGGACCGCATGCGATCCCAGGATCTCCCTACTCACTCCTTGTAGTGGATAATGCTCAAGTCAAGAATGCATTCTCGTATGGATTTGGACCTGATGGTGGTGGTGGAATTGTCGTATACTCTGGCTTCTTGGAAGATATCTTCAAGAAGTCGCTGGCCGTTTACCCCTCGCCTGACCAACAGAGGACAACCTGGTGGTCACAACTATTAGGAAGCTTATTTTCCACATCACGACCTCGACCTCACCCGATACCCACTCCTGAGCAAACGACAGAACTTGCTGTGCTACTTGCTCATGAACTCTCACACCTCATACTCGCACACCACCTCGAGACCTATTCCTCGGGGACTGTTATAGTCCCAGGAATATTGTCGATTGTCTCTGACATAGTCCGTGTGGCTGCATTCCCTATCACAATGTTATTTGGACCATTTGTGAATGATGCTGTTGCGCAGCTGGGAAAATTTGGCTCTGGAGAGCTGAGTAAGCTAGGGCAATACTGTACGAGCATGAAACAAGAGATTGAGGCTGATGTAGTCTCTGCTCGGTGGGTCAAACCCTGCGTGACTTACCTCTCCCCACCTTTCCACTAACATGGACAAATTAGCCTTCTTGCTTATGCGGGCTTTGATGCCAGAGATGCTGTCAAATTCTGGGAAAATCGCGATGAAGACGCTGATTGTTCGAGTTCTCAGGGTGCGAAGACGGGACAACAGGCAGAAGGGATTGGTATTCTCACTCGTGGGATTGTGGGATCTACTCATCCTGTTAATGAGGTAAGGATACAGAAGTTGAAGCAGGAATTGGAGCGGTGGAAAGAAGCTAGACTTGCGGCGCTTGCTGTTGCGAGGAAAGGGAATTCATGAGGATTGTTTTACTAGAGGTGGTTTTTTGATTAATTTTTTTCTCTCCTTTTTGTAGGAATTATAGTATATTAGTTGCTTGGATCTTCTGTTACATGGGTGTGTATGTATGTCAGCAGCTGTGCTGTGTAAAAAAATATCTTTTTCTCTCTCGTCCCTTGAGAGTACTAGAAAGTGCACCATCCTAGATGAGGTGCGATACAAATATAGGTATGATTTACTTTCTGCCTTACTCTGTCACTTGGATGCACATATTTCTCGTATCAGTGAACCCAGACTTTTTTTACCCAGTGGTCTATCGTCTGACTACGTGTAGCGGTTCTTGGGAATGTAGAAGCACATGAGCCTGAAGTGGTCTAGACTGAATGCAGCAGGTACGTGATTTTCATAATGCTGTGAGTGTTGGACTGTCGATGTCGAAGCGCTTTATGAGTCACATTGATCGGCTTGTGTCAAGTCAGCACATGGGCCTCTCTTCTTTTTGAGGTTTATATTCGACTTTTGGAGCCAGGGTTGATATCGAAGGTTGACTTCTCATTGCTGTCCAGAGACTGCGAATATTCTGGTGCATAAGAAGACGAGGGTGCTCAGTGGTGCCCTTGGTTGGCAACTTTAACACATTCACCGAGAACGGTCAATCAGATCAGACTTTGAGGCTTGGTCGCATCTCCTTTCCCATTCACATATCTATCTAATCCTTATTTTTTTCCCCTTCAATATCCCACGGTGCTCGATCGCAGTACATTCTAACCCTTATACTTTCACAAAAAAACACGATAGAATGTTCAACTCACACTTATTGCCAAACATTCTCAGAATTATCCAAATTGCTATATATGGATGAATATTGGATAGTTCTTTAGGTACCGCTCGGCGCCATGACAAGATGCAGACACACTCCTCGGTGTGGGGAAACTCCGCCAACAGAACACTGAATATTAAATATTCTTTTGCTGGCACGTGGGGTCAGGGGTCAGATCATGTGCCCATAAACACGGGTTCGCATCTTCAATTCGGCAGCAGTCGCAAATCCTCATGGCAGCAAAGCTTCAACTTTGACTTGATCGTTCACAATACATCTACGTCTACTGCACTGAAGCATTTGACTCTTCCAGTCACTTGCCAGGAAGAGGACCAAGAAGATGGTTTCTACGGTTTCAGCTGCTTCACACGCGAGTGAGATGGAAAAGAAGAGGAAGCACACCTTGGGGAGGGCTCAAGCCAATCATGTGAGCGAACTATTAATTATATTTGATATACTGATATATAACGATCTTGGACAGTTGTCGAGACAGCTCCAGATGCGCTTGCAGTACGCGCGACTCAAAGTCGAACACGGTTGGGTGTGTTTGTTCTCATGTGACAGCTTTTGAGTCTGATACCAATTCCTGCAGCAAAGGCAAAACCTGAATGAAGTAGAAAATCTCTACTTCCACTATGCACACCAACGCGGTTCAAACTCATATATACCGTTATCCTGCTGTGACCCCACGACAAGGAACATTGGCTCTCCTTTTAAATCATTGTTAAGGTTCCAGTCCGAATGTCTCACTCTGGGTACTTCCTCCAAGAAGAGCTCAACGGCCAAGAAGCTGACACTTGGGACTGCGGCCGTTGTGACGCCTCAGACAACACTTACCTCATTCGGTACTCCATATAGTCCTACTGGTTCTCTAGAGACTCGAGTGGATCAGCAGTCTCAAGATCTTATCACCCCTGCTCAGACACTCATAGCGGACTCTCAGGTTCTCTCCTCCGTACAGAGCATAGACTCCGATACCAATCATCTTCCAGCTGCTGAGTCGATCCCTGCATCTAAGGAGCCTCAACATTCTGGGCCATCACTTGTTCAGCGTACTCTTCCTATCCCAACTCTATCTTACATGACTGAGAAGAACAATTTCATGCCTACCCCTTTGATATCTACTCCGATGACATTGTCCAAGATGTATCCCGTGCCTCATATCAACAAGCTAACTTCGACAGCAAACAGTTTCAATACGACATCCCTAACATATGATTCTTTCTGGTCGGGTATACAATCAAAATTCTATCCATTATTACAAAGCGGGCCTGTCGTAACTCCAGAGTCGGCTGTAGATAAGACTTCGAACGTTACCTCAAGTGAACATAACCAAGCTGCCATCTCATCTCTCATTTCAGCATCTTCTGCCATCCCTACCCTGAATTTAAGCTCTCCATCTACACCATCTTTACTACCAATCTCTGTCCAGCTGCGACCTTCATCTTTGTCCACAACCTCTGCGGCTCTGCTGGGAAGGTCGGCTTCCACATCGTCTTCCCCTCCATCAGTCTCAGCGCCTACGCCACTAGCATAGTATTCTCCCCCATCTACACAGTCTATGCTACCCCAACTTCCTATCACAATACCAAGCCGTTATCAGCATCCCGTCTCGAGGACTTGGGTCCCCACCTAGCCAACCTCAGTGTTGCAGTACCCGACGTCTTTGTTCAATGATCCTGTAGCAATACATTCCCCAAGTGTATTCTACTGAGGGAAATTCTATCACAAGAGGCCCTGTTAATAATGGCGTTATAGAACAAAGAGCAGTGTCAATTTCCAGCGTTCCTGTGTCTCCGATCTCTCCGCCTGTTGTGTCGGTTTTCATGGGTCAACAGAAAAGTTGAAGACTATCTGTTGTAGTCTTGAGTTAGCACTGATATATAAACCTTATAATGAACCTTTTTCATACACTAAACAATGTCAAAATTTGGGACATATCACCGTGGTCGTCTGCTACATCAGAAAACTGTAAGACCCGCCTGACATTGGGCAGATCTCCATGTAGATCACCAACGGTTACTACGTACTGAGTGAACTTGGTCCACATATTGGCTTCCAATCCTTCCTGGTGTTCATGGGGACTAGCAAATATCGGTACGGAGAGTGGTGACCAGGGTAGGTTTTCCGAAAGTATCTGACGAAGAAGTGTGTTTACGTTGCCTTCAAAGGCTCTTGAGCCTGTAATTACCGTTTTGCATGGCAACTCTGTACAAAAAAGTAGCACGACTAGAGTGACAGTGATTAATACGGAGACGCTGCGACATGTCAAAGGCATCTTTCTGGTAGAAAGACAAGAAGTAGTGAATTATGATGACGTGTGGGGTCAAATAAGAATGCAAGATGAGTAACTGTAGGTCCGTTTAGCATGGTTAATAGAGTCGTCGTGAGGTGCGGCAACATGGCAGCTAAATCGAGAGAATATAGGCACCATACCGAATATGACTGAGATGTGAGACTTTCAACATGAAAAACAATTCAGATGTGGAATTTATTTCCAGAGCTGCTGAATTGTTTTTCATGTTGAAAGTCTCACATCTCAGTCATATTCGGTATGGTGCCTATTATCTGAATTTAGCTGCCGTCTTGCCACACCTCTTCTTCAAGTTGGATGGAATCCTAAAAAGAGAGATTTCCCTTCAGTCGATATACCTATCTGTGTACTAGCTTAAGCTGCAGTAACACTATCCCTCACAATTCATCAGGAAACGACCTCGTTCATTTGACTAATGATTCGGTATGCCTGATCTCCTACCCTCAATCTGCCAGTCGGGGAAGTTTTTGTCTCTGACAGGATGCGCCATCTAAATCACCACTTGTGCAGTCGAAGTTGTTTTGGAAGTGTTGGAGTAGACTCCCGCACTTGCACCATCGGATCAGTGTGGTGCATTTCCCCCCCTCTTAATTCTACTCGAAATGCAGGCCTACGTTACATTGTCCTGTAAATTTTTGGTCCATCCTCAATCGGTGAACCGGTCGTTCGTAGATATGTAAGTTTTATATATCCTTCTTCAGCTGTCTACCTTGATCGGTGACTCCTATTCACTCATACCCGGTCGTAATGTAGACGTTTATCATTTTAAGCAATTATATCAGTTGTTTACCTTGATTGGCAACTCCTGAGATATCTATTATTTTTATTGGCCCCACACTCTAAACTTACATCAAACATAACACCTCAAACGGACTGCGATCGAGCACCGTGTAACAAGCTGTTGAATAAAAAAACATCAACTCAAAATCTTTTCACATCTACATTTAGAGCATGACTACATTGAGGAGAAGCGCATCACCGATTTTTTTCAGATAGTCATAAGTTTGACAGCACAAGCTGGGTGGCACGGAGTGGACTCATCTGCATTTTTGCCAAATTAAGGAGAGATATCTCAATAGAAGTATCAAAGACCTGGGAGCACTATAACCTCCCCAAATATATCACAGACTACACCTCCATTACTACATCTACAGTCACCACTTTAACCACATCTCCATCATTGTAACAAGTCATTTATTTCATGGCTATGGCATGTCCTATGGATCATCCCTAGGGCCCACCAAAGGTTACTCTAGGGTAGGTCAATGACTACCCTTGACTCAGATCAAGGGCAAAGGAAAGTACAGAAGAAGGACATGGTCTACTAGCTGGGTTTTCCAATAGACCTTACTATAGCATGTAAAGGTTGGATGGATAAGCAAAGAACATGCTCTAGAAAGGATTCCCATTCATTTCAATTATATGCTGCACCTTTGGTTCTAATTTCTAGTTTGTTTTCATTTTGATTTCTGATTTGTCCTCATGCCCTTGTTTGCACACAATCGGTATCGTTTGTATTTTTATCCAGCCACCCCTTCTCTCTTACTGTGAGAAACGCTTTGTCAAATTTTTTGTCAGTGTTGACTCAAATTTCCCCATCATCCCATGTTAGGTCTCCCTATAGACAAGGTTTTTAGCCACGCCAAAGATAGATTATAGCTACCCTCTCCCCCACCCTTCCTAGATATTGACGTTACGATTAAGATGATTGTTCTACCAAGTCATTTTTTGAGTCATTCATTAACTTTAGTTATATTTTAGCTGTAACTAATGCACTGAATGCTACTTTAGATGTTCATAAGAATCTTCCCCACTTAACGAGGTCGGTATCTAGAAAGCATTATTAAATCCTTATCATGTATACAATTTTGATAAGACAAGTCCATGTGCTCGATATAATGCTCAGGCACAAACTGAGGCATTATTTGTTGATTGCCGAACAAATAGTGTTTTCCCACATCTACTGGTTTATTGGTCACAACGATAATGATCGTGTATAACCCGGATTCAAGGCTCCGCCTGGAGGTCACAATGAGAATAAATGACACAAGACGGATAGAGTCGACGTTCAATGCACCATGAATACGATATCTCTTCACTATGGCGGACTTGCTTACGATCAATTGAAAAAGTAGAGTTTCATCACATGCTCAGTGCACGACTGTTATCCCCTCCGAGACGTCTGCGGGATCTCTCTAAGACTTGGAGAAAAGATGCAGTATGTAGGATGGAGACTACAAGGGTCAGGAGGATGAACGCGCACAGTAACAGCCTGGAGTCTAGACTGACGTTGAGGTGTTTGAAATGAACATATGATTTAGGACAGTCCGATTGATGAGGGTTTGATGCCATGTGCCACCGGTTAACTTGGGCATCACGACCATCTCTGCTGATCACTTAGAATGTTCAATTTGGTTGAATCGATGGTTGTTAGAGAATAATTCATGACCGTCGTGTGAGAGCTCAGAATACGGGACTTGAGAGAGCCGCCCGGAACCGGTTGCAGTGTCAAGTGACCCGCAGTTTATGGTTTACACGTATTTGGCACCAGACTATGCGCTAGCTCCACACCTTCATTCCAGTTAGTACCCATGTGCTGGTGGTCCATCATGGTAGATAGTCCTTATACAGCAACAGCATTCTGCCAATTGCCTATTTTTGAATAGTCATTCCACCGGGACCTTTCCAAATTTTTTCCCGATATCTTTGAAAATCCCCGAGCATCGCAATCGGCCAATGAGTTGCGTTCATTTAGCCGAAATTCCCCTTGCCCCGCATTCCCGGTTCCTGAGCTATGTGGGGAAAATGGCAGGATCATGACGCTTTAAGTCATTTTTGGAATACATTCATTCTTTCCGCTCCATGCCTAGCATCGATATTCTTGCTTGGACACCAGAGTCAAACTGGCTACATAAAGCTAGTTTTCGTGGTTTCAAGAAACAATCTATTTTCCCCTCCCCCACGATCCCCATCTTGCAACCCCAAGCCTCCGGTCCCTCCCGCTACGTTTGCTCGCTTCCCTTATCTGTCAGTCATAGTGGTCTAGACAGATCCGAGTTATGGTTCCAGGAAAGCAGCCAGAGTGGACCGTCGGTGGTTTCATTTTCAATGGACCTTGGTGGACGAATAGAGGTGAAGCTACGTGATAAGCTCACAAAATCGAACTCATCCCTTATTTGAATTGCTTCACCAGGGATTCTGATCCTCAACATTATGCTGATTCTTCCTCTGCTGACATCTGTGACAAATGGGTTGGATTCGTCTTTGGTGAACGGTATGGGTTTCTATGATTACAGTCCCTGAAATTTACTCAAAGGATAACCAGGGTTGCAAATTCTGCCCGACTGGCGGTCTTATTTCGGCTACCCTGAGGGTACAAAATTAGGTATCTCCTTCAGGTTTCATCAGCTTTTCCTCTGATATTGACCACATTTGCAGGTCTAATTGGATTTGCTCAGAACATAGGATGCATAGTTGTCAGCATTTTTGGCTTGAGGCGATGAAAAAAAATTTAGTTTTTTACAGGGCCTTCCTTTTGCACCTCTGGTATCCGATCATTTTGGCCGCCGAGCAACGCTTTTCGTTGGCTCATGTATCATGCTTGTTGGCGTTGGCGTGCAAACAGCCGCTTACTCAGTGACTATGTTCATTACTGCTCGCGTTACCAGTAGGTCATTGTACTTGAAAAACATTCCAAGTCATCTAATACCCAGATAGTTGGGATTGGGCTTACCATGTGTATCAACGCGGCACCTCTTCTTTTGGTTGAACTTTCGTATCCCACCCACAGAGGCAAGATGGCTTCAATCTACAACTCAAGTTGGTATATTGGGAGTATTATTTCCGCATGGGTATGTTGCCTCTGACAGGGAGATATTTGGTAGTCTGATCACTATATTAGGTCTGTTTTGGCGCGTACCTTCACGAAGGAGGGAATAATTGGTCTTGGCGAGCACCCAGCCTTATACAAGCATTTCCTCCCCTGCTACAGGTAGTACTCGTTTGGTTCATCCCAGAGAGTCCTCGCTATTTGGTCTCAAAAGGCATGGTAAGCGACGCGGTACACTAACGTTGATTCGGCTGATATACCCCCAGGAAGGGAAAGCTTCAAATATTCTCTCCAAATATCACGCCAATGGGGAAGACGCGCAGGATCCGCTTGTCAGGCTAGAGCTCGCCCAGATCCGCCACGCGCTTCGGATGGAAGAGGAGATGAATAACGGCACCTCTTACTTTTCATTATTCTCGAGCAAAGGAAACAGGAGGCGGATGCGAATCATCATTGCAATTGCCATGTTCTCTCAATGGAGGTCAGTTTCCGCGATCAATCTAATATGAGTTTACCAATTCATTCTTCTCCAGTGGTAATGGTCTAGTTTCATACTACATTAATCTCGTGCTTGAAGGTGTGGGAGTCACCAAGACTGGAACGAAAGCAGCTATCAATGGTGGCCTACAGGTTAGTGTACATAATGCTGCCGTGTTCGTTACACTGACATACAATTCAGATCTTCAATTTTCTGGTCGCAGTGTCGGCAGCCATGTCTGTCGATTGGATTGGACGACGAACGCTTTTCGTTGTCTCCAACACTGGGATGCTCTTTAGTATGTATCAAGTTGCCGTTTCTGATATAAAGGCCTGACTATCATCAGCTTTCTCAGCGTGGACAATCTGTGTTGCCCTTTATAGCGCTATGCAAAATACTGCTGCAGTGCGGGGTAAGCCCTTCGTGTTCTGATTCAAGAGCGTATCTGAGCGATCCCTGATATATGTAGCTACTATTCCACTCATTTTTATTTTCTATTTTTTCTACGACATTGCCTACACCCCACTGCTTGTCGGGTATACCCTTGAAATTTTACCATACAAGGTCCGAGCCAAAGGATTTGCTGTTATGGTACAGTTCTAGCATATTCATGGGTGATATCAACTGGTTTAACCATTGAAACTACAGAATCTGGCGATTATGCTAACGTCGGCATTCAACCAATTCATCAACCCCTGGGCCATTGCTGCGATCGGATGGTGGTACTACATCGTCTACTGTGCTTGGCTTGTTATTGAATTGATTTTCGTTCTCATCTACGTGGTGGAGACTAAAGGTATGTTATGGTTCGATGGACTTGATGTGAAAGATTGGACTCAATGTTGAAACTTACAGGTCTCACACTAGAGGAAACGGCAGCCATGTTTGATGAAAATGAACAACATCACGATCTACTGGCAATGGGAAGAGAAGTGGCAGCGACGAGTCGAGGTATGCATCAGAATCAAGACATTGAACTTGCACGAAAAACCAGATCTATGGAGGCTTATCCCAAACACTATGATTTCAAACATTATGAACATCAAAATTGCCAACATTATTTTTCTGATGATGGGAGTTCTGCTATTCTCCCACCTGATTATTGATTATTATTTTTCTCCACTTCTTCTTGCATTGTACATTTCACTTGTCGAATAATTCATTAAGTTGCATCATAGTTAGTAGGCGATTGTATTTGTAGGGTACGACTGCAACCGTACCAGTACCATGATGGACAAAGCCTCATTTGAATGAAATTGATGATATGATGACATTAGTAGGATCGACCCTTCTTTCTAACCCAAATTTGCACATGATTTGCAAGACAAGTAAAGGTCCCCCAACCTTGGTTATCGATCTCCACTTGTCCATGTTGTGTCATGAAACTCTGGAAAGTTGATCCAGCATTCGCCTAGGGAGTGAGATAAACTAGAGAGTGTTCGATGAAACATAAAGACTTACTTTCCCAACATTCATACGAAGGTGATGTACAAATATAGGAGATTCTCTAACGTCAAGTATTAGCATAAAATCGACATACCATCAATTGTTAGAAACTCACCCTTCCTCTCTGTTGCTAAGGATGACCACGCAGCCTGGATGTTTCGTATCACCTTTGCGAACAAACCCAATGCAATTCTTATCAAAAAGATACTCCTTCAAGGAACCATACGCGAACTTTTGCCGAGCCCCGATCAACAAAGTGATGTCCCTGGCCACGCTCTCGGTAAAATGCTCCTTATTGGGAAATAGATCCCCATAGAATACACAACTGGGCTTGTAAGTTGGAAGCATGCGTACCAAGTTGTGTCAAGTTCCTTACGGGTGGCCAAAACCTCGGAGTAATATGATGGCATAGGCTTGGACTTTGAATGCCGGCTCGACCTGATTTGGTTGTTCCATGTGGAGTTTCGAACGAGGTGGTACGAGAGAGCACGTACCCAACTTTCTAGACTTTGGCCCTCGACCTTTTGGGTGGAAGGTTAGATCTGATTTGAACGATGAGGTTCAGAAAAGCGAAAGCTGCACCGTACTAAAAATAAAAATAAAGATGAGTTGTCAGAATGAGAGATAGTCCGATGAGTGCCTCGATTTTACTCGTGATTGTCAACGAACGTGACTGCTTCTCGGGGTTTTGATTGAACGAGAGTACCATTGAATATAGTACGTAGATCGTATCGGCTACGTTGTTTGCTGGCTTGGCAGAAATTCATGTGTAGCGGGACATCGAAAAATGCGGTCTAGGCAAAAAAAAAAGATGAAGTGAATCAGAAATGTCTTGTGGGAGGTACCTTACTTCTCCTTTGAACATCCGGGTGTATGACAACAGTTTGGAGATACTGATTGAAGTTGAAGAAAAGGTTGAGTTTTCATTTGGGTTTTTCTTGCAGGTCTGTTACATACTCTCCGGACCAATACTCCGCTATATGGACATTGTTGAGGAATGTTTTGGATTACCGGAAAGAGAAAAAAAAAACAACGAACAAACACAGAACAACCGTGGTTGGCCGGTATCCTTTTTAGTTGACCGGATCTGATAGGTCATTTTCAGAAAAAAAGTTTAGTGTTGGCCATGACGACCACGAAGCTCACGAAATCGATCAAGAACTTGCGATCGATGTGTTTAATAGCATCGAGTCGGAAACCAGAGGCTCCCGTTGTCTGTGTTGATGGCGCTGGTGAATATTCTCAGCACGTCAATCATGAGATCAAACATACGTTGAGAATCCAGGCACCCCAACGAAAGAGGTCATCCCTGACGTGTGGATGGCGATGGTCTATCTAGTGGACGTGAGCGGGCTCACGACGCATGGTTTTGATTATACCAACATCGCTGCCCATGAGATAATCGTAGTTGCCAAGCTCCCGGTCCACGTTGCGAGACCACCCTTTATGACCTGGACCCACAAATCGATATATGGCATTTGAGTCTGTCTTTTGATCGTAGTCTGTTCCTGTTCATGGTGAATTTTGTTTTCTTCGTAAGCGCAAGATTAGGATGATATGAAGATATGACCTGTGAAGTGAGATTGATTCCATTTGAAATTGCTGTACTGGTGACTGTGATCAAACCAGACCTTTTTCTATGAGAATGAGGACGATGGTACCTTGTCGTTTCTTTTCGCGTAATTGAAGACAGTCCAGGCCTAGAGAAAAAAAAAAAGTAAAGGCATGGATGGAATTGGAAGAGTTCTTTATGGATGCACCTCAATTTCACGGGCCTTGCCCACGTCCTTGAGGCGATTTTCAGGGTCTGAAGGTATGGCGTGAACTTGTTCAAGTTCATCTGCTCCATGTTTGTGCTGAAATTTCGTCGTTACAAACATTTTTCTTTTTCTTTTT
>Ga0153948_1000565_pt1 | contig 20070 bp, 15 predicted proteins | sample TSNJ032MetaG_FD_104696 | JGI IMG/M metagenome (GOLD analysis project Ga0153948, IMG submission 104696) | Attine ant fungus gardens microbial communities from New Jersey, USA - TSNJ032 MetaG | ecosystem: Host-associated > Fungi > Mycelium > Unclassified | place: USA: New Jersey, Wharton State... | reverse complement strand
TTGCCGATATTCTGATCCGTATCGCTGTCATCGAGACGGTTATGGTTGTCGAGATTCAGCCAGTCATAGCGACCACCGAGTGTCACGATCCAGCTGTCGTTGAACTTGATCTGGTCCTGCGCATAAATGCCGGTCTGATTATATTTCTGGCGATAGCTCTGGGTCAGTGTCGTCGGCACGGCGATAGGAATACCGTAAGACGGGTTGAACGGATTGAGGCTTGGCGCCGGATCGCGATATTGCGAGACGTCTGAGTCGGAATAGGAATAGTCGAGACCGAACAGCGCTTCATGCGCGATGTTGCCGGTTTCAAATTCGGCTACCGCCTGATTGTCGACGACAAAGCCGCTCATATTCTCGTCGAAACGACGCGCCTGACGGGTAATCCCCGTCGGTCCAAGACCAAGCGCCAGCACATTGTCGAGAAGGAAGCTGACCTGACCGTAACGCAGGTTCTGCTTCAGGGTCCAGGTGTCGTTCAGATGATGTTCGAACTCATAGCCGATGCTGCCCTGCTTCTGCACGCTTCTGTTGAAGTCGGGATCGCCAACCAGAATGTTCGGGGAGTTCGGATAAAGATTGCTGATCGTGGCAGGCAGAACGCTGCCGCCGCTGTCGTCACGCAATAGTTGGCCGGAAACAGTCAGCGACGTGTCGGCATCCGGCGCCCAGGTGAGCGACGGCGCAAACATATAGCGGTCGTCCTTGACCTCGTCGCCATTGGAATATTCGAACTGCGTATCGCTTTTGCGCACCACGCCGATCATGCGATAAAGCAGCGTCTTGTCTTCATTGACCGGCCCCGTCAGATCGACGCCAAACTGCTTGCGGTTATAGCTGCCATATTCCACCGAGGCTTCATGAAAGGCTTCGGCCTGCGGCTTCTTGGTGACCCGATTGACGAGACCACCCGCATCGCTCTGGCCATAGAGCGACGACACCGGACCGCGCAACACTTCAATCGAATCCAGCTCATAGGGGTCAGTGCGGAAAAAGGTGTAGCTGTTGGAAAGCTGTCGCAGACCATCCTGATAGGAACTGGTGGACTGGGCATTGAAACCGCGCATCAAAATCCAGTCATAGCCCTTCGGGTCCGGACCATAGGTTTCAATCGTCACGCCCGGCACATAGCGCAGAATTTCCGTCACGCTCTGCGCATTCTGGGTTTCGATTTGCTTGCGGCTGACCACCGAAACCGACTGCGGCACTTCAATCAAAGGCGTATCGGTCTTGGTTGCACCTCTGGAATTTTCGACCACGACGCTGCCCGACGTGTCGCCCGATACTGCACCTTGCAGGGTGATCGTGTCGAGAAGCAGCGAACCGTCCGCAGCCATTGCGCCCGCATCGCCTGCCTGCTGGGTGGAAATGGTCACGGTGTTACCGCGAATGCGATAGGAGAGGCCCGAGCCGGACAGAATGCTGTTCAACGCTTCCGAGCGGGTGAGCGAGCCTTTCGCACCGGACGAATTCTTGCCGCGCACGATATTGGCATCATAGAAGAGCTGGACGCCGGTATTGTTGGAATATTGCACCAGAGCCTTGGACAAGGGTTGCGCGGCAATATCGAAGGAAATGCGCTGTACCTGCTGCCCGGCACCAGCCGCCTGCGCCCAGACCGGGCTTGTCGCAAACGAAGCGACGGCAACCAATGCGCTTGCTGCCAGAAGATGCAAGGATAGCTTCGATTTGAGAAGAAGAGCTGCGCGTCCCTGGCCAATCCCTGTCTGAATTCCGCTCGTCTTATCCACGCGCATGCTGCAATCCCCAATGTCTGACACCCCCGCCGACGGGCGGGAAACTCTGTTTCATGGCGGCCGCCAAGCAGCCCCTCAGATGATTAGACACCTCGGAAGCGCGAACTAATGACCGGACTGGAAAATATTTTTGATAATTTTTGTCAAGTTAGCGTCGCGTGACGACTGTTACCCAGCCGGAAGCGTTCATAACCTTGACGGGAAGGGTTTCCGCAATGGTGGCAAGCGCCGCCTCTGCGTCGCGCGTGTCGAAGATTGCCGTCACCGGCATGTTGCCTATTTCGGCATCGGTCAGGAAAATCCTGCCCCGGCGATAACGTTCCAATTCCGTCAGCACACGGCGCAGCGGCACATCTTCGAAGATAACGCGGTCATTGCGCCATGCTTCGACAGTCTGACTGTCGGAGCGATGCGGCGGGGCGATAGCGTCACCACCGAACGTCAGCTGCCAGCCTTCGTGGAGCCGCACCGGCGCGGCATCGCCAAAGGCCACCGACACGGCATGTTCAACCACGGAAACCGTAACCGCATCCTCATCCAGCTTGACATCGAAGGCTGTGCCAAGCGCGGTGATGGTGCCGCCTTTGGCGGAAACTACAAAAGGGCGCGCCGCATCGGCAGCAACCTGAAAAAAGCCCTGCCCCTGATGCAGCACCAGATCGCGGCGCTTGTCTGAGAAATCGACCGATAGGGTGGAATAGCTGCCAAGCTCCACCGTGCTGCCATCGGCAAGGGTAAAGCTGCGGCGCTCGCCAACATCGGTCTTGTAGGTTGCAAACAGGCCGGGGCGCGACAGCATATAGGCGCCCGGCGCCAACACCAGCGCCGCAAGCCCACCCAGAATGACGCCGCGCCTGCTGACGCGGTTCGAGCCCTTGTACCTGTCATATTCGGGTTTCACAGCATCAAAGCGCTGCCACAGAGCCTGCGCACGCTCATAAGCAACACGGTGCGCCGGATCGGATGCCATCCAGGTCGAGAACGCGCGCCGGTCATCAGCGCTGACGGCGGTATCCTGCAAAAGCACGAACCATTCCAGCGCCTTCATGAAAACCGGGTCGGTCTCGAAATCCTTCATGCCTGTCCACAACTGCCTTGGCTCTTCCTAGAAGGAGAGCCGTTTGTCGAGTTCGGCCAGAGCCGCCACAATCTGGGTTATAACTGTATTGCGCGAAATTCCCATACGCTCGGCAACTTCGTCGTAAGTCAGGCCTTCGATCCTGTTGAGGACAAAAGCCTCACGACGACGTGGCGGCAGATCTGCGATGGCCTGCAAAAGACGGCGCAGCTCGCTGCGATAAAGCGCGGTCATTTCCGGCGAAGGCGTGCTGTCGGCATAACGCTCCGGCGCGTCGTCCTCAATCTCCACATCGGAGCGGCGGCGCACATCACGCAGGTGATTGAGCGCCAGATTGCGCGCGGCGCGTTTGACATAGGCCGCGCCCGGCGCGGCATCAGGAGAGCCATTGTCCGGCCGCGACAGCATGTTGAGAAAGGCCTGCTGGACGACATCTTCTGCGGTCGCCGTATTGCCGACGATACGCCGCACGAAAGCGCGCAGACCAATCTGTTCGCTCTCGTAAAGTTCAGTCAGATCCCACAGCCGTGAGGTCATTCTATCGCGATCCCCGCAGACATATTGCTCTGCATCGGCAATAGCGTTTCGCAAAATATCATGCAATCACAGTGATTTAGAAGTATTCCAACGAGTGAGATAAAATCATGTGTTGAATAGTCATGTTTTTACAAACAAAACATAGGCTTCCACTGATAAGCCAGCGTTCCATCAGCCTGCGAACAGGGGCTGGACAGCCAAGCTTTCCAAACCGCATGTATCAAAAATATCACATTTTATAGGGAGCCGCGGCGCGACAGGAGTGCAATGAAGCAGGCCCCGCCCAAAAGCGAGGCGAACAGGCCAAGCGGCAGATTGTAAGGGAAGGCCACCATCCGCGCGAGCCAGTCTGCGCTGACCATCATCAAAGCACCGATCAGCATGGAGGCCGTCAGGAAGCGTTTCGGTGTACGCAGGCCGAAATTGCGCGCCAGATGCGGAGCAATCAGCCCGACAAACGAGAGCGGCCCAACCATCATGGACGCGATGGCCGTCAGAAGCGCTGCGATCAGCACGATCACAAGACGCGGCAGGATGAGCGAAAGACCAAGACTCCGCATTGTCACCGAGCCGAGCGGCAGAATATCGAGCCAGCGCGACAGAGTGAGCAGAAGGACAAATCCCGCCGCCAATGCGATTGCCGCCAGCCAAAGTTGCACGGGCGTTGCCTGTGCGCCGGTGCCGCTTAACCAGCCAAGTAGAACAAAGGCCTGCGGGGAGCCGGTTGCAATGATGGCAGTCAGAATGGAGCTGACCATCGCGCCAAGGCCGACACCGGCCAGAAGCAGCTTTTCAGCACCGAAGCCGCTGCGTGCCGCAACGGCCAGAATGAAGATCAGTGCCAGAACCGAGCCGATGGTAGCGCCGAGCCATTGCATGGACAGGCCCGCAACCGGCAGCAGCAAAACCACCGCCAGACCGCCACCCGCACCAAGACCGACGCCCAGAATTTCCGGACTGGCGAGCGTATTACCGGTCATGCGCTGGAGTATTGCCCCGGCCAAGGCCAGCATACCGCCCGAAAGCCCGGCGAGAGCAAGCCTTTGCAAGCGCCAGTCGAAAAGCGCGTCGAACAGTTCACCACGGGCAAGGACAAAACCATCCTGCCCCCGGCCAAGACTGAGCGTGATGGCAGCAGCAAGCAGGACAAGCACAAGCAGAACGGCGAAGAAAAGACCCGTGCGTTTCAGACGAACCGCGTTCGCTTCGCTCTGACCGGCTGGCCATTCGAACATGCGCAGACGCGGCAGCATCCACAGCAGCAAGGGGCCACCGAGCAGTGCGGTCGCAGCGCCGACCGGCAGGCGGTCGCCAGTGACAGTCTGCAACAGGCTGACGCAGCCGTCAGTCAACCAGAGCAAAACCGCCCCAATAGCGGGTGCAACGATCAGCTTTGTTTTAAGACGCCGCGCGCCGGACAGCTGCGCCAGCGTGGGGGCGACCAGACCGACAAAGCCCAATATGCCAACCTCGGCGGTAATGCTGGCCGCCAGCCAGACGGCAATGGCAATCACCAGAAGGCGGCTTGCCGCCAGCGACAGGCCGAGACTGCGCGCATTGGCATTGTCGAGCGCCAGCAATGTCAGTGGGCGCAGCAGGAAGAAGGCAAGGCCGCCGCCGATCAGAACCCGTAGGCCAAGTGAAACGCCCGGCCCCCAGCTTTGCTGTTCCAGCGAACCGCCGCCCCAGACGAACAGCGAGAAGACATATTCACCATTGGCGAGAATAAGCGCCGTGCTTGCCGCCGTTGCGGTCAGCGACACGATCATGCCGCAGAGAATGACCGAAGCCGGTTCCAGCGAGCGTTTCCAGTTGAGCCCCAGCACCAGACTGACCGCCGCCAGACCGCCCGCCAGTGCCAGCCATTCGCGGGAGATCAACGCCGCGGGTAGATAGAGCATGCCAGCCGTCATGGCGAGTTGCGCCCCGGCAGCAATGCCGAGTGTCGAAGGTTCGGCGAGGGGATTGCGCAAGACCTGCTGCAACAGCAAACCCGAGAGCCCAAGACCTGCACCGCAGATCAAGGCCATGGCATTGCGCGGCAGAACGGTGTCGAATGCGATCACGCGATGCAGCGCCAGCAGTTCCGGTGAACCGGCTGGAGCATTCAGTGCCCGCGTGAACTCGAAAGCGGCCATAAGAGCTGCGACAAGGGCGAGCAGCCCCCAGAACAGGATCGGCTTGATGCCTGCAACTCTATTCTCCGTCATAGGCTGGCCTTCCAGTTTTCACGGAGAAGCTGGGCAAAGCGGCGCGCCGCTGGCAATCCGCCAAAATGATCGAGCGGCGGCAGGAACAGCACGCGCTTGTCACGGACGGCTGGCAGCGCATTCCATAGGGAATTCTGCGGCAAACGATAGAGCGTTTCAGGATCGGTCGGGCCGGTGACCATGATGGATGCGTCCGGCGCTTGGGCCAACTGTTCCAGCCCCACCGGTGCTGCGGCTGAATAGCTTGTGTCCTGCGCCCACGCATTTTCGAAACCAAGCCGAACCAGCACATCGCCAAACAGACTATCGCGACCAAAGGCACGAAAATGCCGGGCATCGCCCAGACTGATAATGAAGACCTTATGCCTGGAAGCTGATGCGAAATGCTGGCGCGCCTCGGCAATCTCGCGCGCGACCATCGCAATATAGGCGCGAGCTTCGGTAGCCAGACCGAGCTTTTCGCCAAGGTTCAGTGTCGCCTCTTCCAGCATTGCATAGGGCGGTTGACCCGCGCTGTAGACAGTCGGCGCGAAGACCGGCGCAATGCGTTCAAGGGCCGCCCGCTGATATTCATAGAAGTTGGAAGCAACAATCAGATCCGGTTCGATCATGCGCAGAAGCTCGAGATTGGGTGCGCCGCGCAAACCGAGATCGGCGACGCTCTCCTGCACTGCCGGTTCAAGCTGCATCTGCCGGTACTGGCGCAGTTCTGACGCTGCTGCCGGCACAGCGCCGATGGCCAGCGCGGTCTCCAGCATGGCCCAGTCGATCACGGCAAAACGCGTCGATGCCGCATAGGCCGAACGCAGTGCAGGCGCCACGATGAGGGCGCCTGCAAATCGGAGAACCGTGCGACGGGTAACTGTCATGACGGAACGCGCGGCCAGAACCGGTGCATCACCACTTGGTGTGCACCTTGAGCAAAGCCTTCCTGCCTTCGCCATAACCGCAGACATAGGCGCCCTGACATCCAGCGACATAATCCTTGTCGAACAGATTGGTCACGTTGAGATCGATGCCCCAATTATCCTTTTCATAGCCGAGTTTCAAATCGGCGAGTGCCACAGCTGGCACCTTGAGCGTGTTCTGCTCGTCGGCATAGGACGAACCGACATAGCGCACGCCGCCGCCGAGCGTGACGCCCTTGAGCGCGCCTTCAGGCACCTTGTATTCGACGAAGAGCGAAGCCTGCTGTTCCGGCAGAAGATAAGGGCGCTTGCCGACAAGCGATTCATCCGAAGCGTTTTCCTTGACCTTCAGATCATAGGCGGCAACGCTCGCAGTGACCTTCCAGTCGTCCGCAACATTGGCCTGCACTTCAAGTTCGAAGCCGCGCGAATTAACCTTGCCAAGCTGTTCGCGGGCAAAGCTGGAACCGGTCAGCGAGTTTTCCTTGGTCAAGTCAAAGAAGGATGCGGTGATCAGGCCATCGAAGAATTCCGGACGATATTTGACGCCCGCTTCGTACTGAACGCCGGTTTCCGGCTTGGCATAGCTGCCGTCATACAGGGTCTCGATGATGGGATTAAAGAAGGTCGCAGCGCTGACATAAGGCGTGATGCCGTTTTCAAATTCGTAGCCGAGACCCGCACGACCCGAAAAACGGCCCGTGTCATATTCGAAGCTCGGCAGACCCGAAGCCTCGGTCCACACATGATCATAGCGACCGTTCAGCGTCAGTATCCAGCCGTCGCCGAATTCCATACGGTCCTGCGCATAGACACCCACCTGATTACGACGCAGATCCTGATCGATGTAAGGATCCCACATCGGGCCCTGCGGCTCACCGTAAACCGGGTTATAGGCGTCGATGATCGTCGCGCCACCGGTCTGCTGCATCTGGTCGATGCGGAAATAGCGGTACTCCGCGCCGAACAGCAGATTGTGGTCGATGGCCCCGGTGGTCACCTTGCCTTCAAGCTGGTTGTCGGCCTGGAAGGTGTTCACCGTCGTATTATGCTTGAAGTTGATGCGAGACAGGTAAGGATTGCCCGCCGTCGGCTGAGCAAGGAAACCGTCATAGCCGTATGGATAGAGGCTATGCTCCTTCACATGCGCAAAGCCATAGCGGACATTCTGGCGGATCGTCCAGTCGCTGTCGAATGTGTGTTCGAACTCATAGCCGATCGACAGCTGCTCGCGGTCGTAGGAATCGACATCCGGCTCAGTGAAATTAGCCTTGCGCGAAATCTTGCCGAACTCGGTCGGCACCACCGTGCCATAGTAAGGCAAAAAGCCGCCATCATGTGTCAGGTCGAGATGGGTATAGTTGGCCAGAATGGTGAGGCTGGTCGATTCATCCGGCTTATATTCAATGCTCGGCGAGATGACGCCGCGAAATTCCTTGGAGAAATCCGTGTAGTTGTCGCCGCCCTGAATCTTGCCGTTGACGCGGTAATTGACCGTTTCAGTCGCCTTGTCGCCAATGTCGAAGCCGAGATAGCCATTGCCATAGCTGTTGATGCCCGCCTCAAGATAGCGCAGACGCTCTCCGGTCGGGCGCTTGCTGATATAGTTCACGATACCGCCCGGATTGGCGCCGCCATAAAGGGCAGATGCCGGGCCGCGCAGGACGTCGATGCGCTCGATCCCGAAACTGTCGATGAAATAGCCGCCGAAGCCGTAGCTGAAATTCTGCAACCCATCGAGATAGGTGCCGTTGGCCGTCGCATCGAAGCCGCGAATGTAAAGCCAGTTGGTGTCGTTATCGACGCCGAAAGGCTGCGCCAGCACGCCGGGCGTATAGCGCAAGGCTTCGTCGATCTTCTGCGCGCCGAGCGCGTCCATCTGATCGCGCCCGACAACCGATACGGATTGCGGGATCTTGTCGATTGCGACACTGTCTTTCGAACCGGTGGTCGTCGCACGTGGGACAAAACCCTTGACCGGTCCAAGACCTTCGGCGCGCGTGGTGCCGCCATTGCCGTCCGACTGGATGACAACCGTGTTCAGCTCGAGGGGTTTGGCAGCTTCCTGCGCAAATGCAGGGATAGCGGCAAGCGCGGTGCCGCTTGCCAGCAGGACGAGAAGATTGTGCTTCATCGACGGCATATGATGTGACCCCTCAAAGGATAAAAACGCGAGCCTTCCCAGGCTCCCGCGACCCCGCAGACGGGCTCGTTAATATGAGTGCTTATATCAAGATTATACGGCGGGATTGTTCATTCTTCCGCCAAATTGAACGATTTTCAGCTCATCTCAGCGCGCGGTAAAAAAGCAATCGAGACTGTTGCGATATTACAATTGCTGCTTCAGCCAAGCAGCAGGTGTAGTGCCAGTCTGCTTCTTGAAAACGCGGGTGAAATGGGCCTGATCGGAGAACCCGACCAGCGCCGCAATATGCGGCAATGGCGTGTGCGCCTGAAGCAGCAGCACTTGCGCCCGCGCAATGCGCCGCTCCATCTGCCAGCTGTGCGGCGAAACCCCAGTCGATGCCTTGAAGGCGCTGCAAAAATACGTTTCCGACAGGCCTGCCAGATCGGCCAGTTCCTGCAAGCGGATGATGCGCGCGTAATTATCCTCGATAAAATCGGTCACGCGCCGCAGCCGCCACGGAGAAAGCTTGCTGGCGCCCGCTCGTGGCTGCGCTTCCGCCCCGAACAATTCCGCGACCAGCGCGTTGATCAGGCCTTCGCCATAGAGATCGTGCAACGGCGCATTGGACAGGCACTCTTCCGCCAGAAGCCCGCCGATCTGTTCAATCTTGGTATTGGAAAACAACAGGCGTGGACGCTCAATCGCAGCTCTGTCGAGCGCACCGCCAAAGCGCTGCTGAAGCGTATTGATGTCCAGATGCAGATCGAGATGCTTGAGCTTGCCCGGTCTTGCACTCTCGCTCCAGATCGTCATGCCCGCCGGAATATAGCAGAGGCGCGACGGGTTCACGCCTTGCGCGACCGCACGCCCCTTGCTGCCGGGGCGGATATCCAACGCGCCCTGACTTTCGCAGACGAGAAACAGGCGCGGCGCTTGCGAAACATATTCCCCGCGCGCGCCGGGACCGCATTCGACAGACCACACGTCGGCAATCGCGCCGTTCCAGACGCGATAATGAAGATCGTCAAGTAAAGTGACGTCTTCGATCCGGCTTTTCATATGCGGATGGAAACCCAACTGATCTTTCCCAAGGCCACGATTGCGAGCATTTCCTGCACATGCGAGACGGCTTTGCGTTTTGACGTGCTCAAAATATGTATAACGCACTCATGTTTTTGTGGCAACTTTCGAAAAGCCGCGTTATTGCATGGCATCCATCTGCCAAAAGGACAGAGATTGATGACTTCCAACTTGTTCGAACTTGAGAATGTCAGCTTTTCGGTTGCCGGGCGCACCTTGTTGCAGCCTTTGACCATGTCGATACCGGCAGGAAGCGTGACAGCTTTGATCGGACATAACGGTTCCGGCAAGTCGACGCTGCTCAAAATCCTGGCCCGGCAGCAACCCGCTTCGGGCGGCACAATCCATTTTGCCGGCAAGCGCCTCGATCAATGGGGCGATCGCGAGTTTGCGCGCAAGCTTGCCTATCTCCCGCAGCAAACGGCATCCGCATCAGGAATGCTGGTCAAGGAACTGGTCGCGCTAGGCCGTTATCCGTGGCACGGAGCGTTGGGCCGCTTTGGCGATACCGACCGGGCCAAGGTGGAAGAGGCAATCGAGCTGACCGGCATCGCACCCTTTGCCGACCGGCTTGTCGATACGCTGTCCGGTGGTGAACGCCAGCGCGTCTGGCTGGCCATGCTGGTGGCGCAGGATGCACAGTGCCTGCTTCTCGATGAGCCGACATCGGCGCTCGATATTGCCCATCAGCTCGAAGTTCTGTCGCTGGTACGCAAGCTGTCGCAGGAAAAGGAATTGAGCGTCTTCATCGTGCTGCACGATGTGAACATGGCCGCTCGCTTTTGCGATTCCATTTTCGCGCTGCACAGCGGCCGCCTGATCGCCCAGTCAACGCCTGAAGGCGTGATGGAGCCCAAGCGACTGCAAGAGATTTACGGCGTGCCGATGGAAGTCATGCGCCACGCCGCAACCGGGCATCTGATTGCCGCTCCTCTCTAGTCAGAGCGGCTGGCCTGCAAGGTAGCGTTCCAACGTCCTGGTCGTGCCATCCTGCCAGATTGCTTTCAGCGCCGAACTGAATGCGGCGACATAGGCGAGATTGGCGGCAAGCGCCCCAAAAATATCATCCATTGCCAGCCACGCAGCCGGGTCAGCCTTGGCAAGTGCTGCCTGCTTGGTCAGGCGATCCCATGACGGATCATTCGGCTCGATCACCGCACCGCTGTCCGTCGTGCCATAGCAATAGCGGCACCAGAAAGCCGAGACCAGCGCAAGCCCGGTCACCGAATGTCCCTTCGCCACGCGGTCGGCAGCTGTAGGCAGGATGAATTTCGGCTGGCGGTTGGAGCCATCCAGACACAAGCGGCGGATGGTGTCGCCAATGCTTGGATTGGCGAAGCGCTTGTCGATCAGAACGCGATAGGCTTCCAGATCGGTATCCGGCACGGGTGGTATTTCCGGGATGATCTCATCCTTCGTCAGCTTTTCCAGATAGCGCCGGATCAGCGGATGCTCCATGGCCTCATGCACGAAATGAATGTCGAGCAAACCGCCCGGATAGGCGATAGCAGCGTGGCCGCCATTCAGAATGCGGATTTTCATCAATTCATAAGCGGCGACCTGATCGGTGAAGGTAACGCCGACTTTTTCCAGAGCCGGGCGTCCGGTCGGGAAATTATCCTCCATCACCCATTGCTTGAAAACTTCGCAGAACACTGGCCAGCCGTCATCGACGCCGAAATCCTTCGTGGCAATCTCGCGTTCGCGCGCGCCTGTAGCTGGCGTGATGCGATCCACCATCGAATTCGGGAAAGCGACATTGGCGGAAATCCAGTCGGCGAAGGTCGGGTCGCTCAGCTTGGCGAGACCTGTCACGGCGTCTTCCGTCACATGACCGTTGCCCGGAATGTTATCACAGGACATAACCGTGAAAGGCTGGACACCCGCCGCCTTGCGCAGTTTCAGCGCCTGAACGATCAGGCCGAATACGGTTTTCGGATGGTCTGGATGCGCGGCATCCGCAACGATATCCGGATGGGCAGGATCGAAAGTCTGGCTCGCCGGATCGATATAATAGCCGCCCTCGGTGATGGTCATCGCGACGATGCGTGTGTCCGCTGACGTCAGATAGGCCATCAGGGCCTTGCGCCCTTCCTCGGTTGAGATGGTGACATAATCGACCATCGATGCGGTGATGCGCGCGCCCGCATGATCGGCCTCCTGCTCGACAACAGTTGTCAGCCAGTCCTGCGCCTTGAGCGTATCGCGCATGGCATCGTCGCTTGGCCGCACGCCCGCACCCACCAGCGCCCAGTCATGCCCCTCGCCGGTCGCAAACAGATCGTCCAGATAGACAGCCTGATGCGCGCGGTGAAAATTGCCGATGCCAAAATGCACGATACCCGGCTTCAGCGTGGCTGGGTCGTAGCCGGGCTTGTGCACTTTATCGAAGCTTTGAAGCGTTGCGCGCGATAGCTTGGTCATGAGGGTATCCTTTATTCAAGCGGGTACGAACTGGACTTTCATGGTCGCAGGGTCGCCACCATGTTTGGTGAAGAACGGCAGCATTTCCTCCAGCGGCAGCCGGTGGGAAACGAGCCGCGCCATTGAACCGCCATTTGCGCCGGAAAAGTCCTGTTTCAATATATCCAATGCCTGCGGAATATTACGGTTCAGCGAATGCGAACCGGCAATCCTGATCTGGCGACGGAAAATTTCGAACGGCGCGACCGAAATCCGCGCTTCGGGTGCGCAGACGCCGAACACGAGAACCGTCCCACCGTCGGCGGTGAAACCGACCATGCTTTCCGCCACCTTGGCTATACCGGTGGCGTCGGCGACGAAATCGAAGCTACGCTGACGCTTGTCCAGCACTTGAGAACCAGACACGACCGGCTCAAGCCCGAGGCTTTCAACGAAGGCCAGTCGGTGCTCGTTGATATCGGCGACAGCGACCTGCGGCACGCCCTGTGCCTTCAATGACAAAGCCAGCAATAGACCGATGGGGCCTGCCCCGAACACCAGCGCGTTCTCAGTGCCGTGTGAGCCCGTTTTCAATTCCGCCGCGCCGAGCCCGTTCAGGACGCAGGCCAACGGTTCGGCAAGAGCCGCCACATCATAAGGCAAATCGCCAATGGAATGGAGGTGGCTGGCATTGACGAGGCTCATGCCTGCAAAGCCGCCATTATGGGTCACGCCATAGGCTTTCAGATCGGAGCAAAGATTGGTCAGCCCCTTGAGGCAGGCGCGGCAATGACCGCAGGGAATATTCGGATCAACCGCAACGCGGTCGCCGACCTTCACATTGGTCACGTCTTCGGCCACCGCCATGACAGTGCCCGCATATTCATGCCCCGGCACCAGCGGAAAAGCGCTGGACCCATAGCGGCCATGCAGCACATCGATGTCGGTGTGACAAAGACCCGATGCTTTGACGTCGATCAGCGCGTGTCCCGGCTGCAATGCCGGTTCCGGCAGATCGGCCATGCCCGCTTCGCCGTGGCCGGTAAAATAGATCGCTTTCATTGTCTGTCCCGGCCTCGTCTCACGCCATCCAGTTGCCGCCGTCGACACCAAAGGTCTGGGCGAGGATATAGTCGCTGTCGGACGAAGCGAGGAAAACGGCCATGCCGGTAATATCTTCCGGCGTCGCGAAGCGACCAATCGGTACCGACTTTGCCACGGCGGCTTTTTTCTCGCCCGGCTTCAAGCCTTCCCATTTGGCGAAATTCGCATCCACCACATCCCAATGCTCGCCATCGACCACGCCCGGCGCAATCGCATTGACGTTGATGCCATGCTTGACCAGAGCGAGAGCCGCCGACTGCGTGGCGGAAATCATCGCCGCCTTGGATGCACAATAGAGTGTCACCAGCGCCTCGCCGCGACGACCGGCCTGGCTCGCCATATTGATGATCTTGCCGCCGCGCCCGCGCTTGATCATCACATTCGAAACCGCCTTCATCATGAAAAGCGGCCCCTTGAGATTGATGCCCAGCACGCGCTCGTAGCTCTCTTCGGTCAGTTCGTTGATCGGTGCCATGTCGAAGATCGCGGCATTATTGACCAGAATATCGATACCGCCATATTCGGCATCGATGGCGGCAACCACCTTGTCGATTGCGCCCAGATCCGTCACGTCCAGCTTCACTGCCTTGACCGACGGACCGATACCGCGTGCTGCTTCTTCCGCCCGCTCGATATTGATATCGGCGATAATGACCTTTGCACCCTCTTGCGCATAGGTCGCCGCAAAGCCAAGCCCAATGCCGCGCGCAGCGCCGGTAATAAGGGCAACCTTGTCTTTCAGTCTCATAGACTTTCTCCGGTAATGTAATTAACTTTTTTACGCATTATCCGACGCAAAACCGCTTCGCACTTTTGCTGGAAATGCTTCTTTAACGGTGCGTTTTCTTTTCAGACAGGATCATCGGATGGCGGTCACGGCGCTGGAGCGACAGGCCATCGGGCGTGAAGAGATGCGCATCGGCGGCATCGAAGCCGAGCCGCGCCGTCTCATGCGCACGGGCCGTGCTATTGCCGCCGGCTTCCGCCACGATCAGGCCGGAAGCAGCATCGTTTTGCACATAGAGATATGTCTGCCCGCCAAGACGCTCGACCACCATGATCTCGCCTTCGAGAATGCCGTCATCTGCCGGATGCAAATGTTCCGGGCGAACACCGAGAACCAGCGGCGCACCGGCACTGACGCCATCTACTGCGACCGGCACCTTGACCGAACGCCCATTGGCAAGCTGCACCGTCACACCATCACTATCGACCGCGCTCGCCTTGACTTCGATGAAATTCATGGTCGGCGATCCGATGAAGCCCGCCACGAACCGATTGACCGGGTGGTGATAAAGCTCCAGCGGCGAACCGACCTGTTCCAGCTTGCCATCGCGCAGCACGACAATCTTGTCGGCCAGCGTCATGGCTTCAACCTGATCATGCGTGACATAAATCATCGTCGCATTGAGCCGGTCATGCAGGCGCGCCAGCTCGATACGCATTTGCACACGCAGCGCCGCATCGAGATTGGACAGTGGTTCGTCAAACAGGAAAATCTTCGGCTCGCGAACCATGGCGCGCCCGATGGCGACACGCTGGCGCTGACCGCCCGAAAGCTGTTTCGGTTTGCGATCCAGCAACTTATCGAGCTGTAATGTCTTCGCGACGTCTTCCACCTTGCGGTCGCGCTCGGCTTTGGCAATACCTGCAAGCTTGAGCGCGAAACCCATATTGTCGCGCACATTCATATGCGGGTAGAGCGCATAGGTCTGGAACACCATCGCAAGCCCGCGCTCATCCGGCGGCGTATCGTTGCATTGCTGCCCGTCGATCAGCAGATCACCGCTGGTGATTTCCTCCAGCCCCGCAATCATTCGCAGAAGTGTGGACTTTCCCGAACCGGACGGCCCGACGAAGACCACGAATTCGCGGTCTTCGATATTGAGGTCCACACCCTTGATGACATCAATATTGCCGAAGGACTTGGTGGCGTTATGAAAAGAAAGCGTAGCCATGGGGTTCCTTTTATTTCACGGCGCCGAAGGTGAGACCGCGCACCAGCTGGCGCTGCGTAACCCAACCGAAGACGAGGATCGGCGCGATGGCGAGCGTGGACGCTGCCGAGAGTTTTGCCCAGAAAAGCCCTTCCGGTGACGAGAAGGACGCGATGAATGCAGTGAGAGGCCCGGCCTGCGAGGCCGTCAGATTGAGGCTCCAGAAGGCTTCGTTCCAGCACAGGATGATGGAAAGAAGCGCGGTCGATGCAATACCGGGCAGGCTCAGCGGCAGGAGCAGATAGCGTATCTGCTGGCCAACCTTCGCCCCGTCCATGCGGCTCGCCTCAAGGATTTCATGCGGCACTTCCTTGAAGAAGGAATAGAGCATCCAGACCACAATCGGCAGGTTGGAAAGGGTGAAGATAATGATCAGCCCGGTGCGCGTATCGAGAAGCCCGGTATCGCGTGCCAGAAGATAGATCGGCACCAGAACACCCACCGCAGGCAGCATCTTGCTGGAGAGCATCCACAACAGCAGATCCTTGGTGCGCTTGCCCGGAAAGAATGCCGCCGCATATGCCGCCGGAACGGCGATCAGCAGAGACAGGATCGTCGCGCCAAGGCTCTCGATCACGCTGTTCATGGCGTAGCGGAAATAGTCGGCCCGCTGATTGACCGCCGCGAAGTTTTCCAGCGTCGGCTCGAAGAACAACTTTGGCGGAGCGACCGCGTCGATCTCCGTTTTGAATGCCGCAAGCAGCATCCAGAGGATCGGAAAGAACATCAAAAGCGCCACGATCCAGCCAATAATCCCGGCGGAGAGTGCGGCTTTGTTGAACTTGCGTTTTGCAGCCATCGTTCGTCTCCCCCTAATTGTCCAGATTGCGCGCCACAGTTCGGATCAGGAACGCGGCCACGATATTGGCGAGGATGATGGCGATGACACCCGCGGCCGAAGCGCCGCCGATATCCCACTGAAGGAGCGCCTTCAGATAGATGAAATAGGTCAGCGTCGTGGTGGCGATACCCGGCCCACCGGATGTGGTGACGAGGATTTCCGCGAAGACCGACAAAAGGAAAATCGTCTCGATCATGATGACGACCGAGATCGGGCGCAACAGATGCGGCAGGACGATATAAAAGAACATCACCGGCCCTTTGGCGCCATCAAGCCGCGCCGCTTCCATCTGCTCGCGGTCGAGCGACTGCATGGCGGTCATCAGGATCAGTGTTGCGAAAGGCACCCACTGCCAGGACACGATCATGATGATCGACGCCATCGGAAACTGCCCGAACCAGTCTATGACGGGCAACCCGAGACTGCGCGAGATAAAGGCGAACAGCCCGTTGACCGGGTGCATCAAAAGGTTTTTCCAGATCAGCGCCGACACCGTCGGCATGACGAAGAACGGCGCGATGACCAGAAGCCGCGCAATGTTCTTACCCCAAAAATCCTGATCGAAAATCACGGCGAACAAAACGCCGAACACTACCGAAATGGCCAGAACCGAGCCCAACAGAATGAGCGTCTTCATGATGGCCGACCAGAGCCCCGGATCGGACAACAGGAACTTGTAGTTCGAGAAGCCGGCAAAACCGGTCACGAAGGGGTTGATGAGATTATAATACTGAAACGAGAACCAGAGCGTCATCGCCAGTGGGACGATCATCCATAGCAACAGCAGGATGACGGCGGGTGCAAGCAGAGGTCCGGTGCGGACGCTGCGGCGCGATTTTGCGGCAAAGCGCGATTTGGTGCCTGTGGCCAAGGCCGGGTTTGCTGGCATGTCTGACGTTCCTCCCCTTCCCGCTTTGACATCGGCTGCGCCTTTTAAGGGTGCAGCCGATCGCGCGAAAATCGAGCCTGCCGCCCGGTCCCTTCAGGCATTTCCAGCAAGAGTGCGAAGCGACTTTGCCGGAAATGCTTAGAAGCAACCATGCGGCGGCAGGCTGATGGCAACCGGATTACTTGATGTAACCGGCCTGCGTCATGATCTGTTCGGCCTGCTTCTGTGCGCCATCGAGCGCCGCATCGACGCTTTGCTGACCGGCGACAGCCGAAGAGATAGCCTGACCGACAATCGTACCAATCGCCTGAAATTCAGGGATCGCCACGAACTGGATACCGGTATAGGGGACCGGGTCCTTGGTCGGCTTGGTTGGGTCGGCCGATTCAATCGCCTTGAGAACAGTCTCGGCGAAAGGTGCGGCCTTCTTGTACTCTTCATTGGCATAGGTCGACTGACGCGTGCCTGGCGGAACGGCAACCCAGCCTTCCGACTTACCGACCAGTTCGACATAGCCCTTCGAGGTCGCCCATTTCAGGAACGACTTTGCGGCTTCCGCCTTCTTGGTCGATGCCGGGATGGCGAGGTTCCACGACCAGGCCCATGAAGAGCCGTTCGGCGTCACTTCGACGGGCGCCTTGGTGAAAGCGACCTTATCGGCAACCTGGCTCTGCTTCGGATCGTAGATGCGGCCCGCGGCCGAGGTGGCGTCGATCCACATGGCGCAATGGCCGGTGGAGAACAGCGCCTGATTTTCATTGAAGCCGTTCGAGGTGATTCCGGGAGGGCCTGCTTCCTTCATCAGATCGACGTAGTAGTTGATGGCTTTTTTCCAGGTATCGGAGCTCATCTGCGGCTTCCAGCTCTCATCGAACCAGCTGCCGCCAAACGTGTTCACCAGCGTCGAAAGATAGGCCATGTTTTCGCCCCAGCCCGGCTTGCCACGCAGGCAGAGACCGTACTGTTCTTTCGATTTGTCGGTGAGTTTGGTCGCGAATTCCTTGATCTCGGTATAGGTCGGCGCATCCGGCATTTTCAGGCCGGCAGCTTCGAACAGATCCTTGCGATAAAGGGTGAACGAGCTTTCTGCATAGAATGGCACCGCATAAAGCTTGCCATCGACGGTCAGACCGGCGCGCACCGGCTTGATGAGATCGTCATAGTCGTAATCGTCGCCCAGATCATCGACCGCAAGAAGCCATCCGGCCTTGCCCCAGATCGGGGTTTCGTAACCGCCGATGGTCATGATGTCGAACTGGCCGCTCTTGGTTGCGATGTCGGTGGTGACACGCTGGCGCAGCACGTTTTCTTCAAGCACCACCCAGTTGAGCTTGTTGCCGGTGGCCTTTTCCCATTCCGGCGAAAGCTTCTGCATGATGATCATATCGGCATTGTTGACCGTTGCGATCGTGAGCTCCTCCGCCCACGCCGAACCGGCCAGCATCGCGACGCCAGCGGCAGACGCAATAAGCCCTGTCACATAAGTTTTGGTCCGCATTTCGTCTCCTCCTTTACGAATGCATAGCAAAATTCTTACATATGTAAAATTTATGGCGCGGCTATCCGTAGCTTGTCAAGCACGGTTTTTGATTTTGATTTACGCGACACAAAGACTGCCAATTCGATTGCTTTCGCGGCGGAAATAACGGATTTTCCTCCACGCGACTTGACCCCGAAATTATCTTAGCACATTCAGATATGCACTGCATCGGTGCAAGTGTTTGATATTGTCCGCTTGACCTTTGCTTCAGCCTTTGACAGTTTGACTTGGCCTTGCCTTGAAAAACTTCGGGGCGGGTCTGGTTGGAGGAACATCCTGAAATTATTGGGAAACAAGCTGCAGACCACGTGTCATGCATCTCTGGGTCAGCTCATCTCGACCCGACCGATAGCAGGAGAATGTGAGCTACCACCGCAAGAAATTGCAGCGGGTAGCTGACGGACAGGACAGAGAACCGTGCGCAAAACCATACGCACCATGGAAGACTTTTCGGAATTCGTCGGGCTGTCTCGCCCTACGGTTTCCAAATATTTCAACGACCCATCATCCGTCCGCCCGAAGACTCGCGAGATCATAGAAGCGGCCGTCAAGCAGTCCGGCTTTCGGCCCAATCTTTTCGCGGTGAACCTTAATCGTCGTCGCGCGACAATTTTGGGAATCATCATTCCCAACCAGCTCGATCATTTTTACATGGCGATGACGCGCAGGCTGCAAACGCTGGCCGAGCAACGCGGTTATCTCACTGTGGTTCTGTCGTCGGACGGCAAGCCGGAGCTGGAAAAGCGCGCGATTGAAACGCTGCGCTCGCTCAATGTCGCAGGCGCGATTATCGCGCCGCTTGGTGAACAATCGCAGCATTCCGCGCTGGCGCGTCTCGCTGATGACGTCCCCATCGTCTATGTCGACTCGCCGCTTGACAGCACGTCGCCCTTTGTCGGCACCGACAACCAGAAATCCTTCCACCTGATCGTGGATTATCTCTGCCGTTCCGGCAGCGAGCCCTGCTATTTCTCGATGCCGATTGTGAACAACAACGCCATCAAGCGGCGCGAAGCCTATGCGACTGCGATGGAAAAGCTGGGGCACGAGCCACGTATTATCGAACTGGAACCCAGCCGCAGCTGGGATTTCGAACAATATGCCTTCGAGCAAACGGCCCGCATCATGCGAGAAAAGGCGAGTTTTCCGACTTCGACGGTGCTCTGCTCCAACGACCGTATCGCCTTTGGTGTCACGGGAGCTCTCTGGCAGGCAGGGCTGAAAATCGGCAGGCTCAAGGATTGCGATATCCGCGTTGCCGGTCACGACAACAATCCGCTGTCGGAATATACCTGTCCGCCGCTCACCACAGTTGCGCAGGATTATAACGAAATCGGCAGGCTGGCGATTGAGCTTCTTTTCCGCACATTGGGCGAAGATTCCGAAGACCGGCTCGAACTGCCCGAAAACAACCGCATCCTGCTGAATGCTGAGATCAAGCTGAGAATGTCAGCCTAGCACTACAATTGCATTCTTCGTGATGCCGGACTGCAAAGAGCAATTTTCTGCGTTCCGGTGCTCACGTACCCTTAAGTACGCTCCGCTCCGGTACTCGCAAATCACTCTTTTCGCCTCGGCCTGACGAATTTGCAACTATA
>Ga0153948_1000564_pt1 | contig 20118 bp, 16 predicted proteins | sample TSNJ032MetaG_FD_104696 | JGI IMG/M metagenome (GOLD analysis project Ga0153948, IMG submission 104696) | Attine ant fungus gardens microbial communities from New Jersey, USA - TSNJ032 MetaG | ecosystem: Host-associated > Fungi > Mycelium > Unclassified | place: USA: New Jersey, Wharton State... | reverse complement strand
AGTCGTCCACGGGCAATACGTCCATTCGCTCCAGCGAATACATCAACAACATCTCGACGGTCCATCGGCCAATGCCCTTGATACCGACCATTCTGTCGATCAGTGCTTCATCGTCCATGGTCGCGGCGATCTCACGGGTGGGGACAATCCCTTCCAAGGTTCCTTGAGCAATTGCCTTGATAGTAGCAATCTTGCTGGCTGAGAAACCACACTGCCGCAGCAGGTCGAATTCGGCCCCTATGAGATCGTGCGGGGTTGGAAAATCGCGCTCAACGAAAAGAGCCTTGAGACGACCTATGATAGCATCGCCGGCTTTGGCCGTCAGTTGTTGGTACGCAATTGCCCGCACCAAAGCTTCGTATGGTTCGCGGGCGGCTTTGGGGTCATGTCGACAAGGACCAACCAGCTCTATCAATTTTGCCCAGTCATCGTCATGAGCGGATAGGAAGGCGACGGATTTGTCGTAGCGTGAGAGTAAGTTCATATGGATGCCTTGCATTCGCCGGCGATCGCAAAGCGCAGCCGGTTCGAGATGGTCATGTCGAGACCGTGTAACAACAGGGTTCAACAACAGCCTGCGGTAAAGCGCAGTGCTTTCGAGCTCCCGGGTCAGAGGACGTGCGACGCCTCCCGGTCAAGGAGTGCGCGCTTTCGATCGACACCCCACGCATAGCCGGAGAGAGCACCGTCGTTACGCACGACGCGATGGCATGGAATGGCGATTGCAATATTGTTTGCGGCACACGCGCCGGCGACCGCCCGCGTTGCTCTTGGCGATCCGATGCGCCGAGCGATTTCCGAGTAAGAGACACGCTCGCCGACTGGAATTTCCTGCAATGCCTGCCAGACACGGCGTTGAAAGGCCGTGCCACGGACGTCAAGAGGCAGATCAAGACCTATACCCGGATTTTCGGCGAAACCGCAGACCCGGGCTATCAGCGCCTCATATTCGCGATCCATGCCGATCAACCGGGCCTTCTGAAAACGATCCTGAAGATCGCGAACCAATGCATCCGGATCATCACCAAGCAGGATCGCGGCCACGCCTTTTTTGCTGGATGCCACCAGGATTGCTCCCAAACTGGACTGTCCGACAGCAAATTTGATTTCCTCATTGAGACCGCCTGCCCGATATTGTGTCGGGGTCATGCCAAGCATTCCGGTCGACTTCTCATAAAAACGGCCACTTGAATTGAACCCGGCATCATACATCGCCTCCGTAACGCTCGTTCCGGTTTCAAGGCCCTCGCGCAACTTCTTTGCACGATGACCGGAGGCGTAAACCTTCGGTGTTAAGCCCGTTGATGATTTGAATATCCGATGAAAATAACTTGGACTGCGATCTACAGCAGCAGCCAGCGCCTCTAGCGACAGTTCTTCCTCACTGTCCTCTATGATGCGGCAAGCCTTCGCTACCAGTGCCGCGTTTTCACTGTCAAGCGAGAGACCTTCGGGATTGCACCTCTTGCAAGGGCGAAACCCGGTCGCTCGTGCGCTCATGATCGTATCATGCAAGGCCACGTTCTTCGGGTTTGCCGTACGCGACGGACATGAGGGCCGGCAATAAATCCCGGTCGTCGAGACGGAATACCAGAGATGACCATCTGCAGACTTGTCGCGAGCGACAATGCGTGCCCAGCGTGGATCATCCGCAACCGAAACTGTCGAGGTGTGCGATATTGATGTGGATTGAAAATTCTTGGACATTGTCTTCTACCCGTAAATGATCTTGATCGACAATGTCTTCTCTCCGCGTCGAACACACTCCGATCCTTGCTTTCAAATCGAAATAATTCCACCCATTGCCCGCGATTCACGGATATCTGATGTTCGAAAAACACTTACCGGGGATTTAAAAGTGACGCGTAAAATCCCGCCATGCGGAAGACTGGAATAGCCTCGCCTCACCTTCTATATATTGGCCGGATCGTGCGGACGGCTGCTGGGCTGCTCCATGCCCCCCATCCTGGTGCTGGATTTCAGACCCTCGCATAACATTCAGTCTAACAGTTATAGTGTTCCCGTTTTTTACCTGGGAAATGGTAGGATATCCGGGCACAAAATCGATGAGGCTGGCACTTTTTTAAGTGCCAGCCTCATCGATACCACCTTCTTGTTGAAAGGATACTGTGGCCGTGTCGATCAGATCTTCTTGATCAGCCCGAGCTGCATCATTGCCGTCAGGCCGTCATCCAGACCGTTCTCTTCTACGATCAAGCCGTCAACGACCTTCAGAACGGTCTTGCCGGTGAAGTGCATCTTACGGCCAGACGCGGCAGGAAGACCCTCGTAGCCGGGCAGAACATCATTCCAGGCAGCACCGGTTTGCGTGCCGCCGCCTTCCCACTGACCAACCACATAGTCACCCTCGGCGATCAGATCAGCCGTGCCCCAGAAGTTAAGATCAGGGAACGCCGCACGAAAATCTGTCATGAAGGCTCTGATATCGTCGCGACCGCGACGCGGTTCGTGGAGCGAATAATGGAGGAGCATGTCGGGATGCGCGATTTCGTCAATCACATCAAGATTAGCGTCCTTGCCCCAAAACTCGGTAAACCAGCGAACGACGACGGCTTTGTTGTCTTCTTCTTTGCTCATAATATGGCTCCTTCTTTCATCTTCAGGGACCATCGAGTCTTCTCGACGACCTGAAGGAAGGAATATTCGACATTGACCCACCCCAAACTCCGGTTCTTACCTTCAAACTGGAAACGATGCCGCGAGGCTGAATTGCGGTGGATTTCTCAGATTTTCTCAATTTGAAAGTAAGAAGCGGAGTGTCGATAGTCCCGTTCGCCGCAATTTGGGAAAATGCTTTCAAAAATGCCTCAAGGTTACAAGGTAGCCTACCACGCGAAGACGAATAAAGGTGCAATCCTTGAGATGATTCCCAAGGACGAAATTCTGCCGGAATGGTCGGAAATGCTGACCGTTCAGGTCTTTCGCAATACTAATGAGTACACTCTTGCGAGCTTCTATGCTGGCATGAGTGAGGCATGGGCGGAAATGTGTCCTTGCGGCTCGACTGAAATCATTGAGCGCGGGTGCGAACAACACCAATCGACACTTCTTTGGCGGCAAGACTGCCCGTTGAACAAGAATACCGGAATGCCCGAATATACGTGGTTTAAACTACTTATAATCGATGGAAAGCTCGTTATCATCCAGAAGGCGTTTAAGTTTGCCCCAGCCGATAAGGAAATCACCTTCTGGCTTGATTTTCTTCGCGAGATACGCGTTGACCACGCCCTTTGATTTCCTGCGCTGGCTGTAACCTGACAAGAATGAATTTGTTGCAGCTTTTCTCGATTTGAGGATAGCAACCGGAGTGTTGACTGGAAGTGTTTCGTTAAAAGTCGCGCCAAGGCCGCAATTTTGCCGCCGCTAACAACGGAGGCAATAACGTCCATGTGCATGGCTCAATCTACCCGTAATCCAAGGCTCTCGATGACGCAGTCAAGTCCATCGATCTTGACCCGCGAGTTGTTAGAGGCGGATGGCGCATTGGCTTTGCTTCGTCAGGACGAGCCGGGCGTTCGGCTGCTTTCAGAGGCGGAGCGCAGACGTTCGCTCGCTGACTTCATGAAACACCGTCCTATCGGCGATCTCTGGATATTTGCCTATGGATCGTTGATCTGGAATCCTGCCTTGAAGATTGCAGACAGCAGAATTGCAGAAGTAAGGGGATGGCATCGTTCGTTTTGCCTGTCGTCTATGGTAGGGCGAGGTACGCCTGACGAACCGGGTCTGATGCTGGCACTCGAACGTGGCGGTGTCTGTAAGGGTGTGGCCCACCAGATCGCCGAGCGGGATATCGACACCGAACTGGCAATATTGTGGAACCGGGAGATGCTTATCGGCGGTTATAAACCAATCTGGGTTGACGTGATCGGAGAGAATAACGCGAAGTTTGGGGCAGCGATTGCGTTCACGGTTGACCGAACTCACGAGCACTACGTCGGCACGCTACCGCAATACGAAAAAGTACGGCGGATTGCTGTTGCCAAGGGAAGTTGGGGGTCAGCGGCCGACTATCTGTATCGAACAGTTATAGGTCTGGATGCGCATGATATACGTGATGTTGAGTTGGAGAATCTATGTCATCTTGTTACGTCCGCGACGCATGAAAGGATCGGCCAATAGGTTCACTTTCCTAAACCCTGAATATACTCTTCAGGTTGTATAAACGGAAAGGTTATTCTGTCAGGTTGGGTAATGGAAACGCACCCACCATTTCCGATAGCCGACCAAGCTGAAACCATCGCGCCCATGACTTCCAGTCAAAATCAACTCCGCATAAGGAGCAATTCGCTGTGTTGCCTTGAAAGGGCTTGAACCGCTGAACTCTGCTATCGGTAGATGTGCTGATTGCCAGTCAGAGAAGCTGACTGCAAAGTTTGTTAAATGGCGTCCAGACTTCGAGGGCACCGGAAGCGAAAGTTCGTAAAACCAGCGGGCAACCGCCGGTTTTCACATTCATTCAAACCGCTATCAAGCCAGCGTAAAGGGGCCCGCACGGAAAAGTCTTGAGCGTAGTCATCCGTCGGCCGCCAAGGCGAGTGAGAGGAATTACCTATAAAACAGGGGCCAAGCTTCATTATTATGCAATTGCGCAGAATGTATTTTCTATAATTTCAATGGAAAAAGTAGTAATTTTCTCGGCTTCAAGCCGCAAAAATGGTTTTTAGCGGTTAATCTAAAAACCATTTTGGAGTGCGGCGTCGTGATCCCGTTTAGTTTTTCGTTCCGTCATATATCCCATGTCTTCGCCAGCTTAATGGTTGCCATGGCTCTCTCCGGCGTTCAGCAGACACAAGCCAATGAACGGGTCGTCATCGGAACGCCCGGTAATATGAGCGACAATTCCTTAGCCGTTAAAGTCGCTCTCGACGAGGGCTTTTACAAGGAAGCGGGGATCGATGTGGAAGTCATCGATTTCAAGGGCGGCGCACCAAGCATTCAGGCCCTTGTGGGGGGCGGTATTCAATATGCAATCGCTGCACCGGAGCATGTGACGCGGCTTAATCAACGCGGCGTGGGAGCGGTGGTAGCCTTCGCATTGCAGGGTACTCATACTTATGCATTGCTGACCCCAGAAAATTCTGCCGTTAAGACTTTCGACGATCTCAAGGGCAAGCGTATCGGTATCACCTCCGCCGGAAGCCTCACGGAAAATCTGATCCGCCTGCAGGCGCTCGATCGCGGACTGGATTTCGGTAAGGATTTCGAGGTTCTGGGAGTCGGCGTCGGGGCCGCGCAGAAAGCCGCACTCGATACTGGCCGCATCGATGCGGGTATGTTCGGCAATATCGATTCGCTTCAGCTGACACAAGAAGGCTATCGTATCGTCTATGACTGGCGCTCCCAACGCATCCCCGGATTGGCGCTCCTTGCCCTGAAAAGCTACGAGGACGAAAACCCGGCCATCGCCGAAGCTATCGTCAAGGCCACCCTTAAGGGGCAGAGACTGGTTCTGGAAAACCGCGATCTAACTGTGTCGAAGCTGAAAGAGCTTTATCCGAGATATTCCGACCAGACTATCAACGCCGTAGCGGACCGTTTGCAGAAGAGCCTGGAACCGAACGGTATTTTCGCGCGCGAACCCTATGACAAGTTGCAAGACGAGCTCGTGCTCATCGAGCCGGGTCTGGAAAAGGTCGATTATGAAATCGCCAATCCGGGCACATATTTGAAATAACGACAATACGACGTCCGCACGGGAAGCGCGCGTCGGTGAATGCAGAAAGGTTGCGGCTATGACCGAGCGCAAACATATCAAACTAGGGTTTTCCATCTGGGCAACGGGCTTTCATCCTGCCGGCTGGCGTCTTCCCGAAGCACGTGTTGACGGAACCTTCGATCGCACGTTCCTGCGCGACATGGCGCAGCTTGCCGAACGCGGAAAGCTTGATTTTTTCTTCATCGGCGACCGCGTTGTGGGACTTCCCGAAACGCAGGCCGAACACCCCAATCTCGTCTTGCGCCCCGAAGCCTTGACGCTTGCCACCTATGTCGCAGCCGTGACCGAAAAAATTGGCATCGTCACCACGGTTAACACCACCTACTCGGACCCATTCAATGTGGCACGCGCCACTGCAACCGCCGATCATCTGAGCGGAGGACGCCTGGCCTTCAACGTGGTCACAGGCCGTGACCCGGAAGCTGCCGCCAATTTCGGGCGCGACGCGCATTGGGATACAGACCAGCGTTTCGACAATGCCTTCGAATATATTGAGATCGTGAAATCGCTGTGGGACAGTTGGGAAGACGACGCCCTGGTCGGCGACAAGGCGGTGGGCCAGTTCATCGATCCGCAGAAAGTTCACCGTATCGATTACAAGGGCGAGCATTTCCAGGTTGCTGGCCCGCTCAACATCGCGCGCCCGCCGCAAGGACAGATTCCGCTGCTCACTGCAGGCGCATCTGATCGTTCCAAGGAATTCGGTGCCCGCTTTGCTGATATCCGCTTCGGCGGCGCATTCCATATCGATTACGCCAAAACTTATTATCGCGACATCAAATCGCGTCTTGCCCAGTTCGGCCGCTCGGAAGACGAGCAGGCTCTAGTGGCTGGCATGTCCATCTATGTCGGGCGAACGCTTGCAGACGCCCATGCTCAATATCGTCAGATTCAGGAACTCTCTACGGCGAACAACGATTTAGCCAAGCTTGGGGCTGCGCTCGGCGTCGATCTTTCCCGGCACGGTCCGGGAGTGCTGATTGATGACGTGGAAGAAATCTCCGGCATCAATGAAAACGGACGTAGGATTCTCGAGCAAGCCAAGCTCAGCTTTGGCGAAGATCGGCTCACGCTGCGTGAGGTCAATCTTTATTTCCGCCGTTCCGGCGGACACGCCGAAGTGGTAGGCGATGCCAAGACCGTCGCCGACGTGTTCGAGCGTTGGTTCGAGGAACTGGCCGCCGACGGCTTCATTCTCTTCCCGCCTTATCTTCCGGGCAGCGCCGAACTCTTCGTGGAACTGGTCGTTCCCGAATTGCAAAGGCGCGGCCTGTTCCGCACCGAATATGAAGGCAGCACGTTCCGCGATCACTTCGGCCTCAAAACGCCCGAAAATACGTTTCGCAAACTTCGGCTGGCCGGCGAATTGAGGCCGCAGGCTCCACGACGCAAACCCGACCAGATTGTCGGTGCGGCATAGGGCGTAGTACCATGTTAAGCATAAAGCCCACGGAAGTTCTGATCGAAGCTGCCGAATTGCTGGCACTTTTGAAGGCCCAAACGCGCCACGTCGTCCTGCTCGATGTCCGGCTGGGCGACGAGGGGAGGAATGCCTATCTTGAGGCGCACGCCCAAAATGCCGTTTTCGCTGATCTGGCCACGGAGTTTGCCGGAAAGGCCGGGGGTATTGCAGGCAAGCGACCCCTTCCCCGACCGGAAGACCTCACCCGTGATGCGCAGCGATGGGGTATTCGTGATGACAGCCTGATCGTTCTCTATGACGACAATGGCAACCGGCAGGCCGCGCGCGGGTGGTGGACGCTGATTTGGGGCGGCGCACAGGACGTGCGGCTTCTCAACGGCGGACTTGGCGCATGGCGCGAAGCGGGCGGCAAGGTGACGACGGACATGTCACTGCCGCCGCGCGGCGACATCGTTATGACCGGCGGACATCTCGGTACGCTTGACGCCGACAGCGCGGCCGCCCTCGCCCGCGACGGCATTCTGGTGGATGCGCGCGGCAGGGACGCCTACAGCGGAACTGATGGCGGCGGTCATATACCTGGGGCTGCCAGCCTGCCGACCGACGGTAACATTGATCCGGAAACAGGAAAATTTCTGTCTGAGGCGGCTCTTCGCGCCCGCTTTTTGGCAGAAGGGCTTCCCGCAAACCAGACCATCGGCGTTTATTGCGGCGGTGGCGTCGCAGCCGCACATGAAATTGTGGCCCTTACCCTTGCTGGCTACGAAACGCTGTTGTTTCCAGGTTCGTGGTCCGCGTGGAGCGCCGATCCGGCCCGCCCGGTCGCGACCGGCCCCAAGCGGGTCTGAAGGGGGCTCAGAGAGGTAGTATCGTGGCGTCCACTCATAGCAATCAGCTCCGTTCACCCGCCAAAAGCCGGTTCAACATGCTCCTGCTGCGCGACCGGCTTCTGGTCTTCGCAGCCATAATGGCACTTTGGGAAGCAATGCGCTTTCTGGGCGTTAATCCGCTTTGGATATCCAGTCCTTCAGCGGTGGGTGCGCGTCTTGTCGAGATGGCAGCAAGCGGCGAGTTGGTGCGTCACATGCATACCACTCTAACGGAGGCAGCGCTCGGGCTCCTGCTCGCCTTCGCCATCGGCGTGCCGATCGGCATTGCCATGGCGCGTTTCCGCTACGCCCACGCGGTAGCTGAACCCTTCATCATGGCGCTTTATAGCCTGCCGCGCGTGGCGCTGGCGCCATTGTTCATCATATGGTTCGGCATCGACCTTTTCTCGAAGGTCATGATGTCGTTTTCGACCGTGCTGTTCATCTTTATGCTGAACATCCATGAAGGCCTGAAAACCATGGACAAGGATTTGCTGGAACTCTTTCGAACTATGAAAGCTCCGCGCAGATACGTTCTGCGCAAAGTCATTCTCCCATGGCTCGTCCCCTGGGTGATCGCTTCGCTCCGCATCGGCATAGGCCTTTCACTCATTGGTGCAGTGGTAGCCGAACTTATCGGCTCCAGCGCCGGGCTCGGCTGGTACATTGAGTATTCTGCGGGGCGGCTCGACACCACTGGGGTTTTTGCTGGCCTTGTCCTTTTGACCGTTATTGCGGTTGCGGGAAATCTGATCGTCGGCGCACTCGAAAAGCATTATTCCTCATGGAGGCCATTATGACCGCCTTCGACACCAGGCTGAACAGAGTCGGGTCAGCCATTGTCGAGCCCAAGATTTCGCTGCGCGATATCGAGCTGAAATTTGCACGTCCTTACGGTGAAACCATCGACGTACTGGACCGGGTCTCGCTGGACGTCGCGCCCGGCCAGTTTGTCTCTATCGTCGGCCCATCCGGTTGCGGCAAATCAACCTTGCTTAGAATATTATCCGGCTTGATCGCACCGAATGGCGGCATAGCGCTCATTGACGGTAAGCCGATCAGTGCTAACCGCGATCGCATCGGCTTCATGTTCCAGCGTGACACTTTACTACCTTGGGCCAGTGTGGAAGAAAACATCCGCGTCGGTGCAGAACTGGCCAGCGCCAAACGCAAAAGCCAATCTGAGCGGATCGCCGAGCTAGTTGCCTTCTTGCGCCTTACCGGCTTCGAAAAGCATTTACCCCACGAACTGTCCGGCGGCATGCGCCAGCGCGTTGCCCTCGGCCGCCTCATGGCCTATGAGCCCCAGATATATCTACTAGACGAACCATTCGGCGCGCTGGATTCGCAGACTAAATCCGCGATGGGCCGCGAATTGCTGAAGGTTTGGTCACTTCATCATCGTTCCGTGCTTTTCGTGACACATGATATCGACGAGGCAGTGACGCTTTCCGATCGGGTTATTGTGCTCTCAGCTCGGCCCGGCACAGTGAAACTCGATATTCCAATTGACCTTGAACGGCCCCGCGATCCGGCGGTTCTACGTAGAACGCCGCACTTCCAAAAACTTATCGAGCAAATATGGAGTGCGCTTGACTATGTTGAGGCTTAGGCTTTGAAGATATATTGCTTGCCGATAGCTTTGAAGTGACATGTGATTGCACCTATAGGCTAACGAGAAGCGCTCCCTCAGATGGTCCCATTGCCCCTACCAGCGGGTGATGTGCTGATTGCCAGTCTTTAATCGCTAATCCGTTCGAGCGGTTGAGTGCGTCTTTCAACGACGAAAATCTATCATGAACCTTTATTTCTTTGGCGGCGGCGCTGACGTGCAAGCGGCTCATAAGGAAGGTTCAGTTCCCTTGCTATTTCTGTCAGCTGATGGCCCTCCGCGCTTCTCCTTTCAACCTCCTGGAGTACCTCATCTGTAAATGTGATTAGCATGGGGCGTCCCGGCTTCCGGCGAGGAGGAAGAACTTCACCTGCCGAAAGAGCATTTCGGTGTTGAATGACTTTCGCAACTGTCGCATGGTTGAGCCCCAATCGCGTTGCAATTGTCCCTATCGCATGACCAGCAACTCTCAGCCGCATAATCTCCGGTTCGAAGGGCGCAATGAGTGGCCGTATTCGGCGACTATTGGCCGGGCCGCTCTCTTCACCCAAACGAATGCATCGTGCCCAATGCCTCACATTTTCCCCATCCATAACCCATTTTTTTACTCTAACTGTCCAACGCCATATCAAACGCTATTCGCATCCCAGTTCCTGTGCGGCTAGCCGATAAGATTTTTGTTGCGGCAATTGCTTGATAAAGCCGGAGAGAACTTCCCGCCGATTGATATGAGAAAAAATAGAACCCGTCCGCCGACTAAACATCCGCCCGCAGGCCTCGCAGCGGAATTTGGGCAGTTCATTCGAAGGGTTGCCACCTCTTTTAACGAGATAAGCGTTGAGCCCCCCACAGAATGGACATCGAGGCGAAACTTCAGACATTGAAAAACATTGTTCTAATTCGTTCAGCAAATAACATACGAACTCTTCATCTAAGCGCGATGAAGCCGTCTCTTCGGCAGTTTTTTGCGAATTATCACCGGTTGCAATCATCACGAATTACATCTTCTTTTCAGTGAATTTGGCTTATTATCCATTTATAGGTAAACAAGCCGATCTGAATATGAGCATACCTCTATTTGGCGGGTCAGCCAGCCATGCAGTGATGTAGCAGCGCGATAGCGCGAGGATAGTTGATTATCAATCAACAAAATCATCTTCAACGATGATCGACAATAGAAAAAGCCGCGCGCAGTCAGCCCGGATCGCTGCCGCCGGTAGATGAGCACTCGGCGGACGTAACGATTGGCGGTAGACAGCGCGAAGACTTGCGATATGGTCGAGAATGATGAAGAAGCGAAAAGAACTACGTGATTTCTGTCATGACGCCTCGTCCTATCGCGGCTGCGAAACGAGTTGTGGCGAGCTACCCATGACACTTACTGGCCCAGGCGGGATTGGGATCGTAGCTGTCGACTTTCATTTGAAGACGAACAGGTATCTCGTTTCGCTCTAATCCGCATAAGAAGCAAAAATGAAAGCGATTTCCAATTCATGAGCTGGGCTCTATGGATCACGACGAAATGAAAAAGTGGGGCATCCCGTGCTGCAATTCAAGAGCCCACCCTTCCCGAGGCTGGGCCAGGGAGTTTCAGCCCACTAAGCCAATGCGCCACTGATAGGGCGGCGGCGTGCCATTGACGGCGAAGTCTCCGACGATCCGATCTTTGTAAATTCGCGGGTTGTGTGATGACAATGTGCGGGCGTTCCGCCAATGACGATCCAAGCCGACGGTTTTGCGAGTAGATGACGCTCCCAACGCGTCAAAAGCGATTGTCGATGCTTCAAGTATCAAATCCGTGACGACAGTGAGGGCCTGCGACGTCTCCAATTCGGCAATGGCGTTGGCGTGCTCTTCACGAGCGTCGTCACCGCTAAGATGGGCCTGGTATGCGCGCTCGATCGACCGGGCGACCTGCAAGACGATTGCAGACGCCGTGTAGGCGTTGCTGCGAATGCGGCCTACCACTTGTAGGACTTGCGGGTCCTGGCTGGAGCGGAGGCCGGCCGCATTGGAATAGTTGCGCACGCGCGCGGCGACGGCTGCGGCAACTTCCGTCGCGAGTGCTCGCCCTATGCCAGCGAGCGTCGCGAGGTGAACGATCTGGTAGAAGGCGGCGCCATAACGGAACTGATCGTCATCCGCGACGATGTCCTTCGGATCGACCTCGGCAGCCACGAACCTGGTTGTCCCGCTTGCCGTCAGGGTCTGTCCGAACCCATCCCAGTCGTCAATGACCTCGACCCCCGGAGCATCGCGGCGGACTTGCACCGCACTGCCGAGGCCATCAACGCCGGTGACGCCGACATTGATCCAGTCGGCAAAGAGAGAGCCGGTGGTATAGAATTTCTGACCATCGATGACGTGTTTTTCATCAACCTGAGAGACCTTCGTTGAAAAGCCGCTCTGTTGCGCATTGCCGATCTCTGTCCAGGCGTTTCCGGCAATCTCGCCGCGAGCCAATCGCTCCGTCCAGCGGCTGCGATCAGGGCCCTGCGCCTTGTTGACGATATCCTCAACAAAGCCGAAATGACCCCGCAGGGCCTGAGTAATGTTGGAGTCCGCAGCCGACAGCTCTATCAGTAGGTTGACCAGTTCGGGCACGGTCGCCCCAAATCCGCCCTCGGCTTCCGGCACGCGTAACGCACCGAAACGGGCAGCCTTCAGCTGCGCGATCTCGGTATCTGGCAGCTTGCGGTTCAATTCCCGGTCTAGCGCACCGACGCCGATGTCGACAAAGAGCGGACGAAATTGTTCGGCAAGGGTTTCGTAACGTTCGGAAGGGCCTTCGCCCCAGCCAAGGTCGATCTGCGTCATGCTAATACAATTCCTGTTAAATGAGGAGCACGGATCACGCCGCATCTCCAAGATAGAGGCGATGGAGATCGTCACGCTGTACCAGGTCTGCGGCCGTTCCGCTGAGCACCACGCGACCACTTTCGAGTATGTAGGCGCGCGACGCATGTTTCAGGGAAAGTGCCGCATTCTGCTCGGCAAGCAGAAAAGCCGTGCCGCGTTCCTGGTTGAGGCGTACGATGATCTGGAAGATTTCCTGGATGATGCGCGGCGCCAGCCCCATTGAAGGTTCGTCGAGGAGGACAAGTCGTGGACGGGTTAAAAGCGCCCGGCCGATCGCCAGCATCTGCTGCTCGCCGCCGGAGCTGAGGCCCGCCTGCGTGCGTCGCTTCTCCTTGAGCCGCGGAAACCAGCCATAGATATCGTCCAGTTGCTCCTGCAGAGCACGACGGGCTGGGCGATGCAGAAAAGCGCCGGCAAGCAGGTTTTCCTCAACGGTCAAATGCGGAAAGACATGCCGCCCCTCCAGAACATGTACGATTCCCCGTTTTGCCAGCCTGTTTGCCGGCAGACCGAGAATATCTTCTCCATCCAAACGGATATGGCCGCGGCGAACGGTAGCACGATCGGCGGATGCAAGACCGGATATTGCCTTGAGCACCGTACTTTTGCCGGCGCCGTTTGCGCCAAGAAGCGCAACGATTTCCCCTGTCCCAACCGAAAGCGAGACATCCGAGACGGCGAGGATCGCGCCGCCATAGACAACCTCGATGCCGGAAATATCAAGATGTGGATCGTCCATCCTGTCGGTCTGTATCTGCAAGGTTGTCATCATAACTCCATCTCCGTTGGAAGCGGGGGCGAGAGGTCCTCGCCCCGGTAGCGCCGCCATCAGTTGGTACCGACGTCGCGGGGTGTAATGCCCTGCTCCCTGGCATAAGCGTCCGACTTGGCGTCGATCAGCGGGCGAAGCGCCTTGCGATCGGCCTGCACCCAGTCGCTGACGAGGCTCCAGCGGCTACCATCCCATTGCTGGACGCGCACCGCGCCGCCGCCCTCATGGTCCGCAGGCGTCAGTTGCAGGTTTTGTACGAGGCCGAGGAAGCCGGCCTTTTCCAGCGCTGCATCGTCCAGCTTAAGGTGTTCAAGTGCCCACTGTCCTTCCTCGCCGGTGATCGGCCGGTTGCCGAATTTGGCTTGCGCTTGCCGCACGACCTCGACCGAGATCAGCGCATTCACCAGACCGGAATTGTAATAAACGCTGCCGAACGCCTTCGGATCGCGAAGGTCCGACTTGCCGGCGTCAACGATGTGCTGCTTCAGCCGCTTGTGAATCTCGAACTCGGCGCCAGCAGGATAGGGCGTCAGCGCAAGATAACCCTTAGCGGCGTCGCCAGCCGGAATGACATCTTCTTCTGACGAAGCCCAGACGTCACCGATGATCCGATCCGCGGGGAAACCGAAGCGTTGCGCGCTCTTGACGGCAACCGGCGTCGACACACCCCAGGTGCGCAGAAAAACCCAATCCGGTTTCTGCTCGCGAACCTGACGCCATTGCGCAGACTGCTCGCTGCCTGGATCGGGAACGGGAATCTGGATGTTCTCAAAGCCGTATTTCTCGGCAAACAGCGCCAGTGGATCGAGCGTTTCGCGGCCATAGGCACTGTCATGATACACGGTGGCGATCTTCTTGCCCTTCAGCTTGTCGAGGCCGCCTTCCCGCTCGGCGATATAGTTCACCAGTGCCGACGCCTCGCTGTAGAAGGTCACCATCACGGGGAAGATGTAAGGAAAGACGCGGCCGTCGGTCGCTTCAGTGCGACCATAGGCCATCGTGACCAGCGGGAGTTTATCCGCAGCAGCGCGATCCGACAGCGCATAGGCCGCCGGAGCACCATTGGGGAAATAGGACGCAACCGGCGCGCCGTTGAGGCCGCGCTTGAAGCGCTCGTAGCATTCGATGCCTTTTTCCGCAGTCCATTCCGTTTCGCATTCCTGCCAGATTATCGGAACGCCGTTGATACCGCCCTCGACCTCGTTGATATAACGATAATAGTCGATGATGCCCGCCCAGATGGATGCGCCCGACGCGGCGTAAGCACCAACGCGATAGCTCGCAATCGGGAAGAACTGCTTGTTGCTGTCCGGGCCAGGTGTCGTCTCGACGGCATAGGCGGTTCCGGCCAGAAACGCCAGTGAAACTGCGGTGACGAGGGCCTGCGCAATCTTTTTCAATATAATGATCCTCCGGTTCGTCAATCAGTTCGTTTCGGTTTGCGGCGTGCGCGGCGTAATACTATGCTCACTGGCATAGGCAGCCGCACCCTCCTTGATCAACGGATTGAGCAGTTCATGGTCCGCCTTGATCCAGTCGGTCTGGAGTACCCACTTATGGCCGTCCCAGCTCTGAATGCGAGCGGCGCCACCACCTTCATGGTCTGTTGGGGTAATCGCGATTGGTTGCAGCAACCCCTTGAAGCCAATTTCCTCGAGCCGCCTGTCGTTGATCGTCAGATGCTCGAAAGCCCAGCGGCCTTCTTCGCCGTTCAGGGGCCGCGCTCCAAAGTGCTTGTAACCGGTGCGCAACGCCTCGACGGCAAGCGCGGCATTGACGAGACCGATATTATAATTGACAGCTCCAAAGAGTTTTGGATCGCGCAGGTCGGACTTGCCCTTGTCGAGGATCTCCGCCTTCAGTTTTTTGTGGATGCCGAATTCGGTGCCGCCCGGATAGGGTGCGAGCGCCGAGTAGCCTATCGCTGCAGCGCCCGCCGGAATGACGTCGGATTCCGAACCGGCCCAGACATCGCCGACGATATGATCGGCCGGGAAGCCGAAGCGCTGTGCCGTCTTTAGCGCCACGACCGTCGAGACGCCCCAAGTGCGCAGGAAAACCCAGTCCGGCTTCTGCTCGCGGATCTGGCGCCATTGCGGCGACTGCTCGTTGCCGGGATCGGCGACCGGAATCTGGATGTTCTCGAAACCATATTTCTTCGCCAGCACCTCGACAGCAGGCTGGCTGGCGCGGCCATAGGCGCTGTCGTGATAGACAGTTGCGATCTTCAGGCCCTTGAGCTTGTCGAGCCCGCCCACCTTGGAGGCGATATAGTTGATGCCCGTCGATGCCTGACTGTAATAGCTGAAGAGCAGCGGGAAGGCGTAAGGAAAGACCGTGCCATCGACTGCCTCCGTCTTGCCACCAGCCGGATCGATCAATGGGATCTTGTCGGCCGCGGCCCTTTCCAGGAGCGCATAGGTTGCCGGCGTGCCGTGGGTGAAGAAAAAGGCGAGTGGCGAGCCATTCTTGCCGGCCTTGACGCGCTCATAGACTTCGACCGTGCGATCCGGGCTCCACTCCGTTTCGAATTCCTCGTAGTCGAGCTTGACACCCTCGACGCCGCCCTCGACCTCATTGATGTAACGGAAATAGTCGCGTTCGCCCGCCCACCAGAGTTCGCCGGAAGAAGCATAGGCACCGACCCGGTAGGTCGGGAGCGGAATGTATTGGCTGACATTGTCGGCAAATGCAGACGCCGCGTGAGAGAAGACGGTGCCGGCGAGCAGCGCGGCGACGATCAATCGTTTCATTGTTAGGCTCCGGGGTTCAAAAAAGCGAAATAAGGGTCAAGAGGGAAATAGGCGGCGGCTCGCCGTCCGCCGGATGGCAAGAAGACGCGAAAGTCCTTCCGGTTCGCGAATGAGGAACCAGATGATGAGGATGCCAAAAATCGCCTTCTGAATGTTCTGAAGCAGTCCGGCGTCGACCTGACCGCTGAAGAGATATTGGAACAGCCAGTCGAGAGCGAGCGGCAGTAGGCTGACGAAGGCGGCGCCCAGATAGGCGCCGCGGATCGTCCCGAGACCGCCAATGATGATGATGAAGAGGACCTGATAGGACCGGTGCAGACCAAAGCTCTGGACGCTCGCCGATCCGAGATACGCAAAAGCCCACAATGCGCCGGCAATGCCGAGAATGAAGCTCGATACGGCAAAAGCCTGCAATTTGGCGCGCAGGACAGGCACGCCGATCACCGCAGCCGCCGTATCCATATCGCGGATCGCCATCCAGTTGCGGCCGGTCTGGCCACGGATCAGATTGAACGACAGAAAGGTCAAAAGAGTGACGATGCCCAGCGTGAAGTAATAACGACCATGCGGTCCGTTGGCATCGAGACCGAAGAACGAGAGCCCACGTGACAATGCGATGGTGGCCGAGGAGTTACCGTTGTAGAACCACGGGAATTTAAGGAACAGCCACTCGAAGAAAAACTGGGCGGCCAGCGTACTGACGATCAGGTAAAAACCCTTGATACGGGTGGACGGCAGGCCGAAGACGAGTCCAACCGCCCCGGCAATCAGGCCGGCAACGATTAGCGCGAACGGTAAAGGCAATTCCGGCATGCGCAGTTGCAGCGCGAAAGTCGCATAGGCGCCCACCATCATGAAGGCGCCCGCCCCGAGAGAAAGCTGCCCAGCATAGCCCGTCAACAGATTGAGACCGAGGCCGGCGAGCGACAGGATCAGAAACGGCACGATGATGGCGTTGATCCAGTATTCGGAAACAAAAAACGGCGCGGCTAGCGCCAGAGCAGTCACCACTGCCAGACCGATGGCTTTTAGGCCAACCAGGTCGGCGGGTTCGGCTGTGGCGCGCAGATCGAGCTCAGCCATGATTCAGACCCTTTCGATAGAACGTTCGCCGAAGAGGCCGGACGGACGAATGAAGAGGAAAACGAGCGCGAGTGCATAAGCGAACCACGGCGTGATGCCGCCGCCGAGGAACGGGCCAATATAAGTTTCCGCCAGGCTCTCGCCTGCGCCGACGATAAGCCCGCCGACGATGGCGCCTGGAATTGAGGTGAAGCCGCCGATGATAAGAACCGGCAAAGCCTTCAAGACGACCAGCGATAGCGAGAACTGGACGCCCTGCCGCGCGCCCCAAAGCAGGCCGGCCACTAACCCGACGATACCGGCGACAGCCCAAACGATCTGCCAGATGCGGTTGATGTCGATGCCGAGCGACAATGCAGCCCGCGTATCGTCCGCCACACCGCGCAACTGGATGCCGATACGTGTCCTGTTGAACAGCAGAGAGAGAGCGATGACCAGCGCCAGGGCGACACCGGCCGCCATGAGATCAAATTGACTGATCAGGATGTCACCAATAAAAATCGGCAGATCTTCGATGCCGAGGTTCAGCGCCCTGACCTGCGATCCCATGATGCCCTGAGCCACGCCCTCGACCACATAAGACAGGCCGAGCGTCGCCATGAAAAGCGTCATCGGGCTTCGGTTGGTCAACGGCCGCAGGAGGAGTTTTTCGACGGCGATGGCCGTGGCGATCAGGAGTGCGATGGTGATCGCGATCGCGCCATAGGCCGGCACGCCATTTTCGGTCAGGGTGACAAAGGTCAGCGCCCCGAAGAGGAGGATGGAGCCCTGTGCATAATTGAACACGCCCGAAGCCTTGTAGATCAGCACGAAACCGATTGCGACGAGGGAATACATTGCGCCGGCCAACAGTCCGCCGATCAGCGTTTCAAGGAACATGCTCATGCCGCGACCTCGGAATGCTCGGAACCGATATAGGCGGCGATGACGTCCGGATTGTCGCGGATCGTGGCGGGCACGCCGTCAGCCAGCTTGCGGCCATAGTCGAGAACGACGACATGGTGAGCGAGTTTAAGCACGATCCCGACATCATGCTCGATGAGCACGATCGTTAGCTTGAGTTCGGTGTTCAGTCTTTGGATGATAGTGGCGATTTCCTGCTTTTCGGCAGCATTCATGCCAGCCAGAGGCTCGTCCAGAAGCAGTATTTTCGGCTCGCCGACAATCGCACGCGCCATCTCCACCTTCTTCTGTACGCCGTAAGGCAATGTGCCGACAGGCGTGTTCGCGTGTTTTTCAAGATCGAAGATATGGAGGACAGCGCGCGCACGCTCGTGAAAATCACGTTCCTCGCTCAGCGCTCTCGGAAGGCGTAACATTTCTTCAACCAGCGTCACCCGGGAATGGCGCGAGAGGCCGGCGATGACGTTGTCGATGACGCTCATGCCGGAAAAGAGCGCGTTGTTCTGGAAGCCGCGACCGATGCCGCGCCGCGCCGCATCGATCGGCTGCATGCACTGGAAACGCTCGCCTTCGAAGACAATCTCACCACTATCGGGGACATAGACGCCGTTGATGATGTTAAGCAGCGAACTCTTGCCGGCCCCATTGGGTCCGATCAGTGCGCAGATCTCCTGTTTTTCCACACGGAAAGAAAGGTCGGAGATTGCCTTTACGCCCTTGAAAGACAGCGATACGTTCCTGATCTCAAGTGCCGGTGTTGCGGATGTGCCCATCGGCTTGTCACTCCATGTTTGCTGCAGGCAAGCCCCGCCCTTCACCAGAACCGAAGGTCTTGGCGTCCGTTGATGTCTCATGTTGGTATCGTCGTCCGCAGCCCTACGTCGGCTAGCGAAAGCGGCTGTCAGGCGGCCTTTTCGTCCGCTTTGGCCGCCTCTTCCCGCTTCACCTTCTCGATGTCACGAAACCGGTCTGCCGGATGCGTTGCAGGAAGGTACGGACCTTCGCCGAAAAGCTTTTCTCGCAGTGTCCCCTCGCGATAGCCGGTGGCATAGACGCCGCGCTTTTGCAGTTCCGGCACCACATAGCCGATCACATCCGCGAAGGTTTCGTGCGCAAGTGCGTAAGCGAGGTTGAAGCCGTCGATGTCGGTGTCTTCGACCCATTCCTGCAGGATGTCGGCGATTGTCGACGGCGACCCGACGAAAAGCGGCCCCATGCCGCCAATGCCACCCCATTGCGCCAGTTCCTCGATCGTCCAGACCTTGCGGCCATCGGAGAGACGTTCGACGGCCGACGTAATGGCGTTGGTCTTCACATTCTGGACTGTATCGGCTGGCTTGTAGTGACCGAAATCGATGCCGGTCCAGCCGGACATCAGAACGAGTGCACCATCATAGGACGCATATTTGGCATATTCCTGATATTTCGCCCGCGCCTTCTCGTCGGTCTCATCAACGATGATCGTCGCCATGGCATAAACGAGTACCTTTTTGGGATCGCGCCCCAGCGCTGCCGCCCGTTGGCGGATGTCGGCGACATAGGCTCGCGTTGCATCCTTGAGCGGCGTCGAGATGAATACGCATTCCGCATGTGTGGCGGCGACGTCCTTGCCTGCAGACGAAGCTCCGGCCTGGAAAAGAACGGGGGTGCGCTGCGGCGACGGCTCGCATAGATGATAGCCTGGGACGTCGAAATATTTGCCCTTGTGGCCGATCTCGTGAATCTTGGCAGGGTCGGCGAAGATGCCGCGCTCCTTGTCGCGAAGAACCGCGCCCTCCTCCCAGCTTCCTTCGAAGAGCTTGTAGAGAACCTCCAGATATTCTGTCGCCACATCATATCGGTTGTCGTGGGAGCGCAGCCCGCCCTGCCCGACATTTTTCGCGCCGCTTTCCAAATAGGACGTCACGATATTCCAGCCGACGCGGCCCTTCGTATGGTGGTCGGCCGTCGATAGCCGCCGTGCGAATGTGTAGGGATGCTCGAAGCTCGTGGAAGCCGTGATGCCGATACCAAGATGCTGCGTCGCCTGCGCGATTGGGTTGGCGAGCTGAATCGGATCGCCAACGGGGATTTGAACGCCCTGGAGCAGCGCATTCTCGAGATT
>Ga0153948_1000562_pt1 | contig 20132 bp, 24 predicted proteins | sample TSNJ032MetaG_FD_104696 | JGI IMG/M metagenome (GOLD analysis project Ga0153948, IMG submission 104696) | Attine ant fungus gardens microbial communities from New Jersey, USA - TSNJ032 MetaG | ecosystem: Host-associated > Fungi > Mycelium > Unclassified | place: USA: New Jersey, Wharton State... | reverse complement strand
CATGACTAAAGAGACGAGTGACCAAGTCTTTGGAAGCGTGTGGCTCCATCTGTACTTGGAGAAGGTCTAAAAGGTCCTTCCTAAGTGGCCCGCCCTCGTTGACCCAGCGAGTGGCATCCTTGGTACATCGCAGCTGTTTTGCATTTGAGCTCATGCTAACGAAAGGTAGGCTTGAAGACAAGCAAGGGGCCTGTAGTGCCTCAGAAACGATACCCGGACGCCTCAAACCAACTGTAGGCTTAGACTCCGGGATAATGTCATTCCGTGATTCCGGTCGTGAAGTACCAATGGTTGGAAGCTTTCGCCGAACTCCTCCGATTTTACTTACGAGCTTAGGCCCTGCTACCGATGAGGCCGACACGGAGGTGGTCTCTGGAGGCGGTGTAGTAGGCTTCTTGGCAGCTGAGACAGAGGGCTTCGTAGTTGGCTTACAGACTGGGGGAACGAGTGGTACAGGCGACGCTGAGTCAACAGGTCGAATAGTTTGGATGAGAAGGATAGCAGATGCACGGGAAGCAGGCTTCAGGAGGTTGGTTTGTTGTACAACATGGTCAAATCCCGTGCATTTCACAAGAGCAGGAAGAAGAGCTTGTGCAGCCTTCCGAACATCGCCGCTACGATCATCAAGATTGGATAATGTGAGTGGCACCCAACTTGCGATATCGAGAGAATTGGATGGCTCATTCTCTTTAAACCAATCAACAATCCAATTCATCAGTGTACCTCGTTGCAGAGGATTTTGTGTCTCTAAACCCGTGGTGATACCAACTGCCATAGACTCCAGACCAGAGGCTGTAGCAATAGCCGTCAATGTCTGTAAAGCTGCAGTACGGATGGGGACCTTCTGGTCAGCCAGAACGGTTGCAATTGGAGCAACGAACAGTCTGACATGCTTCTCAAATGGCTTACCCATTCCCATCGCAATGCGTGATACGATGTCGAGTGCGAGCGACTGAACAGCCTTGTTGGTATCCACCACCCTGGCTTTCAATACTTGCCCAATTTCTCCTAATTACATCAAAGCCTTGAGATGACTGCTCAACAAGTTTCAAAACGATAACCCACCCATACTCGGTTTCAATCTTTTGTTACTCCCCTGGTCAAGAATTGTTCGTAATCCTTCAAGTGCCTCCTTTTTGGTTTTCCATGCATCGCTTTTCGCATCTGTCAGGATAGTGGTCCCTTTTAGTAGTCCATTGAGATCCACGCGGGGGAATAGATCATCCAGGGGGTCTGTGCCGGCTGCTACCTTCCCTGAACCATCTGGCATAGCCGCAATGCTCGTTAGATCCGCAGAACTACGGCTAGGCTCAGGAGCAGGCATTCCTTCAACTTTATCAAACTCAGTAATGATAGTATTGAGCAGCTGAGGATTTAAATCTTCAATGAGGTCCTTGATCGCTAAAGATTGGGTCATCAACTTACAAAACAGAGGTGACACTGAATTTTACTTACTTGATCCAGCGAACAGTTTAATGGTAACAAGCGCTTTCGTAGCACTAGTGCGAACCTGAGCATTTGAATTACCAAGCACGGTCTTCAAAAAATCAATTAGGTTCCTGAGTGTTAAACCTGCAATTCCGAACTCCTGTAGAGCTGTATTTATCCATGTGACTGCATCTGCGAGTACTTTTGGTGCTTTAGCTTTGCTCAAAGGCTCGTAAGCTGATTTCTGAAATAAGATTAACCATATTATGTTTCAGTGTCCCAACATACCCTGGCTAAGGACGAATTGAAGTGATGTTCTTTCGGCAAAGGCAATGAGTGTGTCTCCAGCAGGTTTCTTGAGCTTCAAATCACCAAGTTTCTCCGTCAAATGAGGTATACAGAGAGCACAACATGATCGTCCAAACGTCGAACTCTGCTGAACCATGGTAGTGAAAATCCCGTATATCTTCGATGACACCTAAAAAATGAATCAGTGTGATAAATGACAATACAGGATCAGAACGAACCTGAAAATTTTTTTCCGTCCATCCCTTTCTCGCGACAAAGCGGACGATGATCTCAGCATCCAAATGCTCCACCTCTTGTTCAACCCACGAGGCCATCTCTTCCAGTGCAGCCAGTCGAGTCTTCCAATTTGAATCAATAAAATCCGCAGCAATTTTGGCAGGTATCAACTCGAGGGCAAGATTCTCCGCATCCTCTGCAGTGTGTTTGTACTTGAAAGAATCAAGACCACTCACCAGTGGTGGTGGTGGCGGCTTGGCTTTTCCATTAACAGCAGACGGCGGAGGTTTCTTGACCACGTGTGACGAAGACACTGAAGATGCACCACCCGCAGCTGATTCTGGTACCTTCTTGACCTGTAGAGATAAGGTCATTTTTTGGTGGATTCAGCTCTCTCACTCACCATAAGGCGAGCAGGAGATTTGCCAAGAAGTTTCTTCGGCGTATCATCGTCAGGAAGCAAAGTGTTGGTTTGACTTGGTGGAGATGTCATATTTTCTTCAGATTTTGGCACGCTAGGCTTAACTTTGGCCGACGCGATATTATTCCCTGTAGGGGCAGGGGCATGGACACGAGGTGCAGACACTACGCCTGCCTTGCATTTGACTGTAGCCTTTTCAAAAGCCTCCTTTACTTTTGCCTTGCGCACGTCCGCTACATTCTCCATAATTGCACTAAGGGGCCGTTCCCCTACCATCTTCATCAGTGTCCCAAGGCAAGTAGCTGCCTCATTTCGAGCGCCTTCGAAGCCATCCTCTAGTAATGTCGCAAGATTCTCTGCCAGTGGTTTGATCTGAACAAGGGGTACGGGTGTTTTGCTTGTAACTAGGCAACGTCCCAAGAATTTGAGAGTGCCTTCCTTCACTTGAGGATTCTTGTTTGACAGGGCAGATATGATATCCGGGAGTAATTCAGTGATCGTCGTCTGAGATAAATAAATACCGGTAGCATGACAGACAAAAACGATACAAGTACCGTTTCAAAAATTGCATCAAGTGCATCTCCAATGGTATCCGTGATATTGGCCTTCCTTTCCTTCAGTCGTTCAAGCATAGGCGGGACAAGCGATTCCCGGTGTTTTGCAAACGCACTCGACAGCCCCCTAACCAATTCCTCCAAGCAGCTGGCAGCGACAATTACACAGTTGACATTGACATCTTTATGGATACAAGTTGCCAAAGATTTGACCAACTCTCCCATATCAGAAGAATCCTTGATTCGTGGCGTCGCCTTGACTAAAGTCTGCAGGCCATCCAGCGCTTCCTTTCGTTCTTTCCATTTGCTAGATTTCAAGTTGCTGTAAAAATCTTTTGCCATCTTCGGCACAATATCAACTTCCTCAGCAAATGCACGTGGATCAAATTCTTCAACTGCTATAAAATGAATAAATGAGATAACCCCAAGTTCCCAGAAGTTGACAACGTACGAGCTGTTTCGTCCTCTTGCTCGTCTGAGTTCGCAACCTGACTTGCTTCCCGTGCTTGTGCCCTCGTCAGCCTTTCAGGCTTGACCGTTCCCTTTCCCCTACCCTCCTTCTCCATATTATCAAATGCCTCCTTAAGTTCTTTGATTTGGACCGGCTTTAGATCATTGAGCCAAGGTTCGATGCTAGAACCCATATACTGATATAACAAACGTGTGAGATTTGTGCCTTCTGCGCGAACTGCTTTATCACTATGAGCAAATATTTTTGGCAATACCTTCAGGATTGGCGGGGGGAGTATGACCTGGAGGCCGAAATTCCTGAACAGGACCAAGTTCAATAGGCGACTTCTCGACAGCAGGATGATACTTGCCTGATGGCTTCATTCAAGGCAACTACTGAGCCCATAACCGCTTTCGGTTGTTTCGACGACAATCCTACAAGGACATTTTCCTACACCGGATTAACTCTAGTGAGTTTTACCAACCGAACTGTTCACATACGATAACCCCAGCACCACTATTCTCGACTTCTACGTACTGTAATATCAATTCGAGTGCGTGATTTCTTGTTCCTGCCCGCGCAGAGCCTAAGCATTTGTCCACTAGCGCAGGCACAACGATGTCTCTTGTTTTAACCGCAGTTTCACCAGCAAACTTAATGAGTGAGACCAGACACTCGACTCCTTTCTCTTGTGCAACTGCGTTGGCATCAGTGATTATTTTTTTCAGCAAATCGGGGTTGGAGATATATGGATTGAACACGGGATCGGTATCCGAGGCAGACGTTTGAAAAGACTTGATGAGTGATTCATATGCGCTAACACGAGCCTTCCAGTTCTTGTGTACGAGTCGATCTGGGATAGAAAGAACACTAAAGTCTTCATCGAGTGGTTGGGTATCATCCATAGGCACCTGATATAGACGGTAAAACAAGCAATTGTCACTCTACAAGTTCCAGCGTGCCTTCCGACACACGTGACCTGTGACGTGACAACGAGTTTAATTATTCCTCTCGCCAGAATTCTTTCAGCAGCTCAATCGATGAATGTGAACAAAATTCTTTTCTATACAATGTTCCATCGTCATTCATTATGAACTGCATATTTCTCCCTCCACCACGGATTGTGATATTCTTCTTCCTAGTTCCTAAGCTCATATTACAGGTCTGTTGGGCTATAAGTTTCCCGTTGTTTTCAAGAATTTAGGGTGTATCGTGTTGGTAACACGAACCAGGGTTCTACATCATGGTTACCAACCAGAACCATTTCGAGCCCAAATGGTTATTGAGGTATAGATCTCGAAAGATCCTTGACGTTGCCAACTTCCTTTCCGAATCTGTTTTCGAAATCAGAAAAACAGAGGCACGATTCTTACCAAATTTGGGTAACGGATACTTGGCACACAACACTGTTTTCCATTTCCTGGGCTTCAATAGCGAAGGTTGCGATCGGCTAGCAGATTTGGTGATATTCCGTTTCTGTTCATATATTCAATGTCCTATAATCAATCTTGAGGCATCAATTCTTCATCAAACCGCCCAATTTCTTGAACTCAACTCTCAAACTCCATACGATAAATATCTCCGAAGGGAAGTCCATGGGTGGAATAATAACATGAGGCGAATCTGGATAAATTTACAATTCGCCTCTAGGTATGATCCATATGTTCGCATGATGAGATGATGAGATATGTCCACATCAATCAACGAAACAGATATCGTCAAGTCCGATGAGGCTGGCCACCTCGACCAACCATTGACCTTGACCGGTCTCTCAAACCAAGAACATTCAAATGAGGCTTGATGGTAGATCCGAAATTGACTTCAGCCTGGTGCAGAGACCCGCTCTATGTGTGAGTTCCTATTTGGTGGTAGGCAGATAGATAGATAAATTGATCCTGGTACCAAATCGAACACTGTTTTGGCATGTACATTTTTGTCTTTTGTCCACAAAACAAGAGGCCAAGCCGAGTCCGGCTCAAACGTCACACTGATTAAATCTCTGGCTACATAATTAATTCTGGTCGGACACGGATGCTGGGCGTCACAATGATTTACAGTCAGCTAATGGGTGACCCAACAAAAGGAAGCAGATAGGTTGAAAAATGGGCTGAATATGTCGACGATGCTCTCGTAGTCCTGGTCTTATATTCAGTACCAATTACCAGTTCTTATGAGTGATGAGTTGAAATTCAATTGGGACCACCCCTATGACATACAGTCGGACCCAAAGACACTGCACTGAGGCTAAATCAACCTCCCTCTTTTAATTTTCAGTGTGAGATGACATAATTGTCCCTTTATTATCATCAAGTCCTCGTACTCTGACACCCAAGCACCAATTCCAAGACGAAGAGCTATAGCGGTAGAAGACAGGAGGGCACATATGGTCAATTCCAATTGACTAGAGAACGGAGTGATTAGTAGCATGGTTGTCAAGATCCTCCGATCAATGATTGCGATGTAACTAACCAGAAACCGCACGAACATGTCGATCACTTCCGACTTGCAAGAGCTATCCCTATCTTGCCAACAAGGTCTAAAATAGTATCGACTTCCTCGTCCGCGACAGTAACGGCCAGCTTTTCTCTCCGCTCCATGGTTGCGTGATGCCGTCGCGCAGCAGCGTCGCGCTCGCTTATCATGTTGAGATTGTGATAAACGACTGAAATTAAATATTGAATGTCTTGCAAAGCCTCCAAAATGAGAAGGCCCTCGTAATCCTTCTCCGCGGCCAGCAAGTAAGGCAAAGCTTCTTTGAGAGAGTCAGCTGTACCATGAGGATCAGATTTGTGGACTGCTTGTGGAGCTTAGCTCAACCTACGGTTTGATTCACCCGAGGCAATGATGGCTCGTGCCAGAGTGAAGGAGGCGAAACCCCGCTGCTCGGGATCTTTCCCACAGATGATCTATTACGGGTGTCATTTAGCACAATTTGGCTTATTCGAAAAGGGTTCACCTGGGGCATGATGTCATCAACCAATGCGCGAGACCGTCTCGACATCCCGAACTCCAATCCAACATCAGCCAGAAGAATGATCCCCGTCCTATACTCATGCAATCTAAATAAAAATTCCGAATGCCAGAGTGCTTTGAGTAGGTGCTCCATCCCGTTTGTAGCTTGTCCGCACTTCTGGGTCGACATTAATCTCAGGTCATCACACACGCCAGAAAAGCATACTCTCAGTTTAAGAACTTCACCCAGAGCCTCGTGGATCTTCGCCCTCGGAGGTCCTTCATGATTGAGGTCGAAGAATTTCATATTGTGATATGCAGCCGGTCTGTGGACGAGCAGTACCTCTTGGTACATTCGTTTTTGTCCTCTACAAATGATGATGATACATTCCGTAGAGGAAGCGGTAAACCTACCTTCGCGTGGCCCGTAAGGCCAGTATATTCCAGATCGCGTGAGCCCAAAATCCATAGTCATCCATGCTCAGACCGCTCCAGACAGCTGGGTCGAGAAGGTTACGTATGCTCTGGTCATATAAGCCCATCCGAGCATTCTACAGGTTCAGTCTAATTTACCAGGGGAGTGGTTGATGAAAAAAAACTACTCTACACACCTGATCCGCACGGTTCAACACAATTGAAAGTCTCATTTCATCCGATGTTCCAAGCGGAGTGAAAGCCATGATCAGATTCTCCTCGATTGTTGCGAGTTTGTCGCATCCTTTGGATTGATTCAGTTTTCCTCCGATGTAGGCTTTGATGCACACCTGTCAATCTCCAAACAATTGATTGGACTGCATGCTGAACCCATAGCTCTTCCTCAGGAGGAGACATGAGCTGAACGTTAATCCAATGATCCTGTACACCGATTGCTTGCATAAGCTTGTTGAAGGCCATACAAATGGGTTGATCCTGTCCTTCATGTCAAAATGAATTTATTCACTGATCTTTTGTACACACATCTGATAGTTTGCCAACGTCATAGAATACTTCGAGAGGATGAAGATCGGGTTGCATTTCGTTTGGCGTTGGTCCCTGTTTAGTACCTGACGAGGGAAGTCGGTGAAGCATACTACAGTAACGAAAATCTCAAACTCGAGAGCCGCAGAGGTTGCCAGTAGGACATACCTGACACAATTTTGGAGCGTTACTCGATCGCCACTGGTCCTTGAAACAGTTATGGCTTCCGATAACAACTGCACAACTCGTATTAGAGATCACCTAATGCCCAATGATAGATGAACACTTACCTTGCGAGCCGCATCATACTCTCTGTGTGTATAATGCATCCTCACTAAATTCAAGAGTGCATGTTGTCGGAGTCCTCTGTGAACATTGATTGAGATGTAAAGACAGAACACAGTCAGTCTCACGAATCATTGTTGTGATTGAATTGTTGTTCAAAAAATCGTCGAAGATTTTCGATGGCCATATTTTCATCTCCCACCGCAAGGCCCTTCTCCCAACTGAGATGTGGGCGTGACATCCACGCAACTCAGGAAACAATACACTTACGACTCAAAGGATTCTGGTTTGGCCCATGCCTTCTTATCTACGTGTGTTCTAAATAGAATGGTGTCTGTCATCATAGATCAAGCTTATGCGTTTTATCCAAACTACCGTTTACTGACTGACCATTTGTAAGTTGCTCCTTAAGGATGACGTCATACCCAGCGGCCAGGTCTCCTCCAATCCAGCTTTGGTAATCTTTCTGCAGCTTTACCACGCCAGAGAAAGACAACTTGATAAAGCTCACGACGCAGCGGCGACAAAAATATCCAAAGAGAGATCTACGCATCTGCTGTGCCTTGAATAAGTTAATAATACAATCCGTGCATTAGACCCACAAAGATAGGGTTGTCCTAGGAGAAGATCAATTTTTGTCAAATATGTCCTCTGGTGGAGCCATTACTCACATTTGCAGACTTCTCTACGAACAAGATCGGAATGTCTTGGCCAACTTTGAGCATATTCCTGGTATTGGGATCATAAACTCACTAGAAAAAAACATTGTGAGATTGTCCGGCGTGTCAAGCGTCTCTGGCTGTCGATACATAAGCGCCAGTACCGAAGCACTTTGATTCAATTGTCACCATTGAGCGTGCATTGGCAAGAAAGGTCCGACAAGTCTCAAGTTCTGCACGGGGGCCAGACGCGATTTCCTTAACCACTTCAAGATAAGATTTTGGTTGGCAGACCTGGATACCGTTCAAAGAGTTGAAATAGAAACAGAAGTCCAACAGAGGTTGAGTACTTCAGATATCTCGTTCAGAAGACAGCGGTAGAGGTGGAGTGTGAACGGAGGCGGGAAGTCTTTATGCTGGGCATCCTTAAATGCAAGAGATAGAATGACCAATAAGCCTATGTGGTGTGGTCTCACAGCATGGTCCGTTGGCGGTGGAACGTCGTCCATTTGTTGTAGCCTGTTCCAAGTCCGAGGTGGCTGTGTTGATTTTCCTTCGCCGATTACGTTCACCTTACATGCCAGCCCAGGGCAAGCGTTCAGCAAACCCCATCAAGCAGGTGAGCTACGATTGTTTTACCATGCCCAGTCTCATGTACTCCCGACAGGTGCCACTGAAGAAGCACAAAGCAACACATAATGAAATTTCTTTCACGAGAAAGTCAAAAAGTACAAAAAGTAAAATTTACAAGGTAAAAAGAAAGGCATTGGAGAGAAAATACATTCCTATACCTATAACGGAAGCAACCGATGATGAAGATGAGAGAATCCAGCTATCGGACCAAGATTTAGACGTCCTACGCAGTGCTTCATTTCTCAAGCAACTTGACCACAAGGGTATCACAAGGTCAGGCCGTTTTGAACCGCTTCGTCTGAGCCTAGCTTCATTTTCACCAATTCAGGAGCAAAATTGAGCTTGAACGACTACATCAGCTTGACAAGCCTATTCGTGCAGCACGAAAACATGACGACCTTCCATCCTTGAGCTCCAGCGACGACGGGGGCTTGGAGGCAGAAAGCGCCCCATCTGACAGTGAAGAATCTGAGCAAGTTCCAATCTCCGGGGACGAAATGAATGTATCACGACTTGAACTTGATTCGGATGCCGAAATGCCCTACGAGCAGCTGCCTCGCAAACGGTACACTTCATGGAGTGATGAGGAGGAAACTCAAACCAAGAAGATCAAAGGATTACCTATCAAGCTCCCGGACGGTACAATAAGAAAGAGTGCGAAGGTACTCATAATGTCCGATTTCGAACAGTCTTCAGACGAAAGTGAAAAGGAGGCTTTACTTCGGAAACCAGAAACGAACGTGGAGGACATCACGACCGGTGCACGTTTTGGACGTGCCGCTATCGCTGATATCATGACCAAGTCTTCTAAAAGAGAACAAGTTGAAGCTGCCAAGGAACAGATTGCAAGTATATGCCAGGAAATCCTAGCTGAGCCAGAAAATAGTGTACGTAAACCTTGACTTTCGTCTCAGTGAAGTTCTAATGCCCAATGTAGCTAGGTCTTCTGCGTCGACTACATACATTCTCATTACGCGAGATCAAGACGCCGACTCAAACCAAGCCGATTGCTAATGATTCTATCATTCGCAAGCTTACCTTCCTGTCTCAACTGACCATTTTCAAGGATGTTATACCTGGATACCGGATACGGCCATTTACAGATAAGGAGAAGGCCGAGAAAGTCAGTTCAATGGTTGCTCGGACTCGTGAATGGGAACAAGGTCTTGTTGTGGTATATCAGTCCTATCTACGCTCACTCGAGATTGAAATCAAAGGCAAGTCTTGTCTGTGGATATGACAGGTATTCATGAGCTACAGTTATCACTAGAACGTACTGAGCTTGCCGAGACAGCTTTGTCTTGCATGTGTACTCTTTTGGCAGAAGTCACTCACTTCAACTTCAGCGTCAATCTCATTTCATGCATCGTAGCAAGACTAAGTCGAAAGTCTTGGGATAAGGTCAGGCTCCTTATTTCTTCTCATTCATGTGCTGCTGACTGCTGGCGTTCCTTGGCCGATCCTTTCATAGTCCTCGGAACTTTGCATCAGCACCATAAATAAAGTCTTCCGAGAGGACTTGACCGGCTCTCCCTCCCTAGAAATCGTACGGATGCTGAACCGTATGATCAAAGAGCGTGGATTTTCTATCCATCCAAATGTGCTCTCATGTCTGCTGTACCTCCGGCTTCGGACCGAACTTGGGGTACGAGCGTCTGATACAAAAGTAGAAAAGGAAGGACAGAATACTCGGGATCAGCGCCGCCGGAAGGGTAAAAAGGCCGAACAGCCTTACCTCAGCAAGAAGGCAAAGAAGGCACTCAAGGAAAAAGAGGAAATAGATAAGGAGATGCACGAAGCAGAAGCCGAAGTTGACAAAGAAGAACGGGCGACAACGGTAAGTCATCAGACTCGACCTCTACCTCCCATTTGGAGCTATTGCGAACTATGTTCCACTTCCAAATACAAATTGGAGTGATTGCTGATGCTCAAAGTAGCAAACGGAGACACTGAAACTTGTATTCGCTCTCTACTTCCGGATCATCAAACATCCTGGGCCAAGCCCACTCTTACCGGCGGCCTTGGCAGGCATTGGAAAGTTTGCGCACCTCGTCAACATTGATTTCTTCCAAGACCTCATGAAGGTTTTCAAAGATCTGATTTCATTGGACGCCGATGACATGAAAAATGCCGAAGAGGCTGTGGAACCAACAAAGGATCTCACCCAATACCGACTGCACTGCATTGTCACAGCGTTTGAATTACTCTCCGGACAAGGTGAGAAATTACCCTGGTCATTGTTCTTGCTGACTCATTTCTGATCAATTATCCTGTGGGGCATCACGAATGACGGTCTACTGTTCTCATCTACAGGCGAAGCACTTAACATTGATCTAGACGACTTCGTCACCCAGTTATACGGAATGATCCTCCCTTTGAGTCTGATGGGTGACATCGAGTCTTCATCATCACCAGCTGAGACAAGTAGCCTCTCAATCTCATCACCACCGCCATCCATCTCCGATCTCCTCTTCCGCGCTTTACGAATAATTTTTTCTCCTCGGACCGGAGGAACTGCAGCGGCTCCTCCTCAGCGGTCCGCAGCTTTCTCCAAAAGACTACTCATAGCATCACTACACTGGCCTCGAACTTCGGCGCTTCGGGCCTTGAATCTTGTCCACGACCTGATCGCGAAAAATCCGAAACTAGAGACTCTATTGTTTGCAGAAGACCACATCTTCGATGGTAACTATCGTGCTGATGTTGATGATCCCCAACTTTGTCATCCATATGGTACTGCGTTCTGGGAGCTTCAGGTCCTTGCAGCGTATCACATGGACTGTAGTGTACGCATTGCGGCGGAAAAGTTGCTCAACTACAGTACGGCGGTGAACACGTCGTTACGTCTCTCGGATGATCGGTACGGTAGCTATTAGCCCTCTTTTGTGCGATGGGAATCAGATGCTCATCGGTTTCCTGATGAAAGAAAGGGAGAAACAAAGCGGGTACCTAAGTCAAGGGATAGCCACCGCTTAAGTTGTAAAGGCTTCCCACATGATCAGATTGTTAGAGATATCCGAATCCCTTATATTTAGGTCGAAGCCTGATCCAAAAATGGATAATCAAATTGGATGATGATCGAGGGTAGTCTGGCCACACAATCTTGCAGGGGTGGAAAAATCCCGAGCAACCAGGAAGTATAGTGTGAACTCAAATGTATATCGTCATCAAGAGACAGCGCGAGTTTTCTTAAAGATAGAAATACACATAGGCGAGGGCACTGGAAAGGGGTGCAAAAAGTCATAACAAAATTGACGGAAATACAGTAATATAATATAATATTACTAGTGTTACTAGAGATAAGAATGTTAAGAATGTTTCATTGGAAGTGATGTAGGTAAAAAATATTACCGAAATGGCCGATACAATAAGAATTATGAACAATATGATGTGAGGGATGGATAAGGTTATGTTGTGTTGTGTGAAATAGATAGCTTGATTAATAACCCAATTTCGAAAAAGACATGAATCACCAGGATCAGAACACAGATTAGAAGCATAGGGGCGTGGGCAGGGCAGGAGGAGAAGAGGAAGATACAAGAACCGTCCTCAGTTGGTAGGTGAAGTCAGAATCCAAAAATCAATGTCCAGGACATATGCACAAGCTTGATACCACGATGCAAATTTGAACGCAAGACCATAAGAAAGGTATGAGAGGTGTCCAGGGATTTTTCCAGTAACCACTGCATGGTCTCCCCCATGGGTAAATATGGACAAATTGATATGACCTGGATGGAGGAGTAGGCAAAGCATGGATTGGGGTCGCGATGTGGCAATGAGGGCACTACCAAATTCGAAAAGGGTCATGGGAGCTGAATCAATCCTGGATCAGAAAGAAAAGTTAGGATGGCGAAGATGATGCCCTGACGGGTGAGAGAGCTTGGGCTAATGATTGACTAGATTGTCTCCCATGATGAGAATGCATGGGGACCGAATCTATGTGCAGACCACTTGGGCCAATGACATTGGAATCACTCATGACCATGGCAGTGGGATGGGAATAGGTGTTCGAAAGGGGGTTATACGGATACAAAGTTAACCCTGCGGAAGTTGATGAATTGACAGGAGAGTCAGAGAAACCTCGAATCGACGAGACACTGGAATCTCTAGTCGTTGAAGAAAATGGTCGATGCGGGGGTTGTATGCTACCAGATGAACCGGCGCGTAAGAACGGGTACTTGAGAAAACCTAAGAATTGGGCCGAAGGCACTGGGTTACCCGATGTTCTGTCCAACTCATAAATCAAGGACAACAAGGACACATCATCGAAGATGATTTCCTGCAAGATAGTGGTAGCAGAACCTACACATATGAGGGAGGATAAGCATAGATTATGAGGAGAATGGGGAGACATACGGGGATCAATCCACCGACAGCGATTGAGGTGAGATTCGGGTATAAGAGCGTTGACGGCACCCTGAGTGATATCGGCTACCTCGAGAGCAGCCATATGTTCAGAAACGATAGTACTGTCATTACAAGTCTTGGTGATGCACTTTGCAGAAGATGACCAGACGTGCGAGAAACAGATGCTAGCTGAAAAACCATCAAAAGCAGGCGGACAGTTGACGTCGTGTATGTTGGATAGGCTGAGGCGGATTTTGAGTTGAAGAGGCTCATAAGGCAAGTTGGGAGGTATAAGCGCGTCTGTTCTGATGATGAAAGGAGACATGCCATTGGCCGTCAGACGGATGGCACGGACTCGGTTCGTATACTTGTATACAGAGGACGAAGATGAGCTATTGACATCGACGGAGAGATCTCCGCGCATAGGTTGCACTTGTGAGTAGGGGGTTGAGAAGGTGGAGTAATCACCATGGAAAGATGTATGATAAGGGGGGGCTGAGGACACTAGGTTTTGGGTCGTTCCTGACGAGTACTGAGGACCAACCCTGAGGTCAAGCTGACGGGTAGGGAGATGGTCATGGTCGGGCAAGAATTGATTGTGAGGCTCAGGAGGGGAGAAATCAGGGGAAGCGGACTTGGAGGAATAGTCGTCCAAGTCGTCAAAGTCCATTGGTATCAGCCCGCTAGACCAATGGTGGTCCTCGAGCTTGATATTCGAGCCAACGGGGGGACCGACGTTGGCTACTTCTTCCCCACCCGCGACGAGCCAATATTCTGAAACGTAAGAGTTAATAAGGTGAAGAGAGAGGGAGATAAAGGTCCTACCTGGTTCTCCCTTCCACATGTTACGAAGAACCTGGATATGGCTTGCAATCTGCTTCTTAGAGCGCGAGACACCATGCTTTAAGAGGTATTCGACGAGGAACTGGTTGCGGTTTCGGTTCCTACCATGGGAGCTGGGGTATGTCGCATAGGGGGAACTGCAGTAGTCATAGAGACCTGGTTGGGGGAAGAGAGGTGAGGGTCAAAGGCCAAGAGAAAAAAGAAAAAAGGAACCTTGAACAAATATTTTCTCGACGGCCTCGGGCCATACCTCGGCACCACTGCCGTCCTTGAGAAGTTTGTGGTGCTTGCGCTGGGGAGTGAGGGGCTTGGAATCTGAGAAAGGGGGGAGAGGCATGGGGAAAGGCATGGGGGTTGTAACAGAGGAGAGTGGGATACATGGCCGTTATATAGTGGAAGTTTTGCTTGGAATCTGGCCAGGATATGGCCAAAGCAAGATCCGAGATGGGGGCGACCAATCGGGAAGGTGAGAACCGGGAGTTTGGAGATAGACCAGCAGCACCATTTTAGCGGAAGCAGCCTAGATCTGGATCGGGGGTGGCAGAACATAGCGCCATGGTCATCATCGCCCTTTGCAGCGATCTGGAAGGGCCGGTGGAGAAAACCATAGTGCGCAAGACGAGGCGGTGTGGCAAGACGGTCTTTGAAACTTCCAAAAGAGGCAGTGACCAACGGAAGGCGGACGGAGGACGGAGACTGGGAAGGGAAGAAGTTGGGAGCAGCTGCCGCGTTGGGCGCCGGTGCCGGGAGACACATGGGATGCGAGGAGATTTTGGGGCCCGATGGGATGGCTGGATAGGGCAGGGGAGACCCAAGGGATTGGTACAACCGGATGGGGAAGGCGTGAGAATGTGCCCTGGGAGTGGTTCCACTTGTGTGACTGCGTGACAGGAAATGTCGCTCATTCAGCAGTGGCTACGCGACAAAGCAGCGTTGTACGACAGCCCAGGGCTTGTTTATGCCCATCTCACTGCTGCTCTCGCTGCCTGTCCTCCACTCCGCCCAAAGCTCGATGTATACAGTCCGTATCTCTCATTTCTTGCAACAATCAAGTCTGACATTTCCACCAGCCTTTGACGACGGACGCTCTCACCTCCTCCTCTGTCTACACGGTCTCCTACCCATCACCTACCGCCGTGCTCAATACAACATCCCCGTCGCACTCTGGATCACTCGCGATTACCCCGTTCACCCTCCCATCGTATATGTCGTCCCATCTCCAGACCTTCTTGTCAAGCCAGGCCCCACTGTCGACCCCAGTGGCCGCTGCAACCTTGAGTACATACAAAACTGGCAGCGCAAGTGCGAGGTACTGTCCCTTAATCCGTGTCTGTCTTATCTGATGTCACCTGCAGGGATGTAGTCTTGTTGATCTCCTCAACATCATGACCACCTGCTTTTCACAGGAACCACCCCTCTATGCCAGAGCTCGTCCAGTAGGCTTCTGTTGCATCCTGTCCTGTCCTATCCTGATCGACACAGCCCGCCGCCACAACACACAGTCCACCGCCACCACCTCCTCCTCCACCACCTCCTCCTCCACCTCCATCCAGACCAGGGCCACTTCCTAACCTTCTCGATGAGGACACCCCAGATATGGTGCGGTCAGAAGTCACTCCTCCCCGTCCACCCAATCCAGAGACACTCAGTCTTCATTCGAAAGTCCATGCCAAACTCGTGTCAGAACTTACTTCGTCAACACACATCACTGCCCTTGATGCAGAGCGCCTCCAGGCTCATCAGACAGACCTCCTTGCAGGCGGACCCGCTATCCGTGACGAAATGGCCCGACTCGAAGCCGTAAGAGATGTCTGTCACATTGTCGCCGACAGGACGCGACGTACCGTCCAACAAGCTGAATCTGTCCTGTCCGATCTGCGCCGTAAAGGTGACCCAGAGGTCGACGAACTAGTTTGTGCTACCACCATCGTCCACGATCAGTTAAGCTAGGTGTTTTGTCAATCTTTGACACTAACTCAGCGCCCTTCCATAGACTTATTAATCTCGTGGCAGAAGACAATGCAATTGAGGATGCAATATACCATCTTCATCGGGCTCTCAACGCCGGTCGTATTGATCTGGAAAAGTTTCTAAGGGTAAGTGTGGATCACTCTTGAATCTGGGTAGATGGCTGATCTCTCCTTGGTTGGTCAACCAGGCTGTCCGATCACTTGCCGAAGAGCAGTTCATGAAGCGGGCCCTCATCGATAAGATCCGGTCTGGCCTTGGAACTTGCTGCAGTTGACTGAGTGTTGTCAGGATAGATTTCATGTCACAAGGGGGTCCCCAGTTTTTACAGAGGATTCATCTTAGCCAACATGTCCACTGCAATTCTGACGTTTAATTTTAATATCGTTTCGTCTCGATGTCTTTGCCCTGATAAATACTCCGAGGATAGACCTCGGAAATCCTTGATGGATTTTTTACCTTCCCTAGTCGTTTCTCCGTGGGCATCACTTTCCCCACTCGTCTTCTTGTCGCATATTTATGTGCTTGCGTAAGACCGTCATGTGTATCATATAATGGGATTGTCTCTCTCGTTCACTAACTCACCAAAACTCAGCTTTTTACTCCATGTTCCATCGCATCGTTCGCCCCAACCCTGCTGTCCGATTCGGGCTGTTCTGAAATTAGGGATCCGTTGTTAAGGTGTTCTTCGGCCTCCCTTCCCATTTTGCCGTTGTGGACGACAAGACGTAATGGCCTTGGGCATTATTGCCGAAGAATGACGAAATCTCCATAACCACCGACTCAGACTGTCTTATGTTTTCCAAGTCATGTATGAAGGACAATCGCAGCGTATAGTACACTGCCTTCGGGAAAGGATGTTCTTGACATCATGACATGTGATTACCTGCTAAATATACATTAGATATTGATATTGGCCGAACCTTCGTTGAACACCTTCCGCTGGTGTAGCTATCACTCATACTCAAGAGCGTCATATTTGAGGGGGGAAAGCACACATGCACACTGAGGCGCACACACCAAAAACCCTGGGAGGGATTAAGTTACGTCAACATAAAGTGACCGGGTTCACTACAAATGCAGTGCCAAACTGTAACCCCGTGCTCTGGTCAACAACTGTCTCGGTGGCGAGGGGCTGGATCCTGCAAAAGGTTGCGAGGCATAAGTGAGTACTAGTGGCTTTCTACGCCACCCGGTGTCTAATTCATTATCTGCAACATCATTGATAATAATAACAACCTATGAACAACGTCATATCTTCGTCATCACACTTCCTCTCCCTGCATGCAGTTTTCTGTTGTGTGTTAGATATGAACACGATGAACACGAACAACTTTTTCCCGCCTTGCGACCAATGGCCGATGGCCCCGTTGATAACGTCATGATATACCGCGAAATGAGTTTCACCAGTGTTGAGTTGAGATCCCCATTGAATTGAGAGTTGATGGTGACGAATGAATCATAATAAATGATGATGATGTAATAATACAAAAGAGAATAAACAAAATAACAAGATCACAAGATAAGCTATACAGGTTTGCATACCCACCTGCACGTCTCGAAACTCTCTGTCCAACCCTTTCAAAATCTTCGATTATCAAATTTTCGGCACTGCCTTCAAAATGTTCACGGATATGCGACTCAGGCACAAGTATACTTTTGAGCTCACCCATGGTATAATGGACACAACCTCACCAAACTGACTCAACCCACGCATGCACGAGTTGAAAGAAAAATCTCCACAAGATGTTCTGAATGGAACTATTATCGTAAACCCAACATTCCGGAAACTTTTCTTTCTTTCTTCCATCGATAAGCCACTCAACTAATTTCTAGCTCCGCCAGCTTCAACTAGCGGATGAAACACTCAAATGCAAAGGCGTATGCCAGAACAAGTTTAGTCATTTTTGAAATTGATTGCCGTCAATCTGACTTTCTTAACATCGAAGCTTCTCATCAATCGGACTTCTATAAAGACGGATCCCTCTAGATCTCGCTTTAAGACACGAGCTTTGAACGACATCAACCAACCTCCGAATCGTTCGCATCCATAAAGCATCAAAAATAACTCACCAATCAAATCTGCTACAATGAAACGGGGCGCCCGCCATCTCGTGGTTGGGGATCTTTAGGGCGGTGCGTTTTGAATATTGGGCCTCAATGTTTTTTGGCCCTTGACCTGATCACATGTTGGCACCAACTTCTCCAGGTACACAAAGTGACACCTCTTACACAAATTTGACATTCTCACTGGATCCGCCTTTATAGGAACTGAAGAACACTTGAATAAAGGCTTCACGACAATGTGAACCCAAATTGGGTGGCAACTCCTGTGAAAACGATACAATTATAGATGTTGAATGTCAAGTTGAGCAAAAGGTCTGAGATGTACAAGCAAGCTCATAGAAGTAAAGAGAAATGGCGCATCTAATCTTCCTTTGACCCAGGTCTTTGATTTGCAAAGGCATCCGGGAGAAAAAGCTTATTCATCGAGATTAGCTGAAAGGGATAGTTGAGTACATAGGCTGCCGATTATTAAGCCAGGATCTTTGGCAGTTACGATCGACCAGCCGGTGTCTTGGGCGAGGCATATGGGGACATAGTGTCCGATTCGATACCCTCGAAACGCCTGCTTCTACTTGACCCAACCCATCTCCAGACACGCAATTCATCACCCCCTTCAACTTCTTCAATGTTTACACGGACATTGGCATTTCCCTCTACGACCCTTTCGACTCGATCCCAGAGTCTCCTCCTCATAGAAACAGAATGTTCTTCCTGTAAGATCAAGTCCCTTAGTTGCAAGGATGATAGGTAAGGTTGCGCGGCAGTGACTGGGTCAACATGATGTGCAAATTCTTGGTTCCGGAGTGTGTCTAACGCAATTTGAACCAATTCTCCGACCCGTCGAGATTCTGATTTATTACGGACATAGCGAAGCCGGGTCACGATTGCGCCAAGGATCAGTGCAAAAGTCACTGGACAGGAGACGGAACATTTAGTAACCAGCAAGAAAACTGAATTAGGATGACAAACCAAATACTGTTGATTTCCATTCAGCCCACACTTTCCTAGCCCTGACGAGAAGCGCACAGCCCCAAGTAAATTCAGGCGTTTTGTGCGCCAAGTACTGGTGACCCCTGTTTTTTGAACTATAAATCACGAGCGGAGGATCGAAATGTCTACCACTCACTCGGCATCTTCACCAATGATAACACCTCCCCATTGCACAAGTTCTCGAACGCTATCATTGAAAGTATCTTCGAAGGCAGGTAGCATTTTTACCTATGATAATGACACGTCAGTTTGCTTCTCCGGAAACTCGAGTACAACCGCACAAAAGTTTTCTTCCTCATCAACCTTTTCAATTCCGAGAATTCAACACCCCATTTTTTGGCTTCGCCACCGTCAGACTCTTTGACACGTTCCTGTATTACTTTGCCGCCAGCACACACACGTCTACCGTACTCCTTTCCCAGTGTATTCTCAATATTCCTTCCCAGTACGCCGATCAAGCGCCTGCGGTTTGGATCTTCTAGGCAGCGCGGCGGCAGAGCTACGCTACCAAAGCCAGGAAGACCATTGAGAGAATCGTATAAGAGACCCCATACGAGTTCTGGAAGCGATGAGGCAGTGGCGAAGGACACGTTCGACGCAGAGGGTGGCGTTGGCATGAAGAAAACTAAAGGATTGGGATGAAGGAGGTAGCCTGTGTCACAATATATACTATATTGAGAGCATGTAGCATGCTCAGGACAAGGTGTGCAAGATTCAGGTTCTGGGATTGGAAGTAGAGGCGGAAGGGGGCAAACCGTCAGGTTCTGTCCACCTGCTGAAGTATTGGGACGTAATGTAGTCTGATTCTGGCGATTGCATTCCCTCACAAAAAGACGGCGCGCCTTCAAATGCTCGACCACTTGACTAGTTCTAGTTCCAGTGTCACAATAACCAATCGCCGAGGATTGAACCTTATAGTCATGGGCATGGTAAGCAATGACCGAAAAGGTGACAACGAGAATACACCACAGGAACCATGACGGCCGTTCTGCTGGGAGAGGCACTGGACGATGATGAAGGGCTTCCATACTAGCTGCAACTCTTCTTGAGAT
>Ga0153948_1000558_pt1 | contig 20170 bp, 17 predicted proteins | sample TSNJ032MetaG_FD_104696 | JGI IMG/M metagenome (GOLD analysis project Ga0153948, IMG submission 104696) | Attine ant fungus gardens microbial communities from New Jersey, USA - TSNJ032 MetaG | ecosystem: Host-associated > Fungi > Mycelium > Unclassified | place: USA: New Jersey, Wharton State... | reverse complement strand
ATGTCTTCACCAAGTTTAACGCATCCATCAGTGACAAGTCCCATTTTGTCTTCCGCCGCATCAGTATCACAGCATCCTGAGGGGTCGATGTACTCTGCAGAAGATTCTCCAGTTTTGTCGGAGGATGCTCTTTCGAAACTTCCATCGCCTCAGAAGGTGACGCCGTCGCAAACGGGTGGGTTGACAAGCTAGGTTTTGGTGGTCCTGATCTGATATCTTTCTAGATCAATCTCTTTCATCTGATTCCCCAGATGCTTCACAAGCGCCCTTGCATCTCGTGAATGGTAGTTCACAACCACCTGCCTCTCAATCTGCGCCCTCGCCTCTACCTCAGCAAGTCCAGCAGATTCCCTCCAGTGCAAGGACCATGTCACCCCCACCGAGTGCAACATCAAGTCAACCATTATTTGCCCCTGGTGTCAAAATTACTCAGAATGATCAGCAGCAGCAGCAGCAGCAGCCTGCTATTGGAAACCAGCGACTCCCGTCAACCACTCAGCAGCAACAACATTATCAGTCTCGCCCTGTCAGCTCTTCTGCGTTTCCAAGTTCTTTACAAGACCTGGTAGTGTCGTTTGAAAGCGTCAAACAGAAAGGTTTACTTTTCCTATATCCGAGTACATACCCTTGACTTATCACTCATAAGCCGTTGTCCGAATGAATAATCTAGACCAAGTTCATAAGATGCTCGAAGGTGGTTACACTAGCATGCCCCAACCTCAGGATACTGAGAAGTGAGTATATTTATTCTTATGCTTCAGACTATTCAAAGCCCTTCTTGTCAGGCCCAAGTATTATGTACCGCGTAACCCATTCCAGACTCCTTTATACTACCCACAGACTCCTCACCCTCTTCTGAATACAGCAGCTATATTCTCTCAGTTGGATATAGAGACTTTGTTTTATGTCTTCTACTATCTTCCAGGGACATATCAACAGTAAGCCATACTCTCTGCGTTTCATTGTTATCTCATATGCCTACAGATATCTGGCTGCAAAAGAATTGAAGCGACAATCTTGGCGATTTCATGTGAAGTATGTAACGTGGTTCCAGCGGCACTCCGAGCCTCAAGCGATAACCGATGAATACGAGCAAGGCGTGTATGTTTACTTTGACTGGGAAGGATCGTGGTGCCAGCGAAAGAAGAGCGATTTTCGATTCGAGTACCGTTACTTAGAAGATTAAGTACCTCCTCATTAGCGATGGGACCCCATCGTCTCATTATTCTCGAGTGCATGTTGTAACCTATTAATTCCATACTTTCTTCAATTTCGTGATCAGGAGGAGGAAGCAATGCACATAAATCCAGCAAATGGATCACTCCAGCGTGACATCACCTCCAATGCTCTGGAAGGCTTTTTGTAGTTTCTCAGCTTCTTCTTTGGACAGATTCTCCTTGAGCATTTTGGGAACGGCTTCAACAAATTTTTTGGCCTAAAAGAAACATTTTAACTGAGCCCTGTCGAACGACGTCTGGACATACCTCGATGAGAGTCAGGTTAGGCACCAAAGATTTCACCTCCTTAATAATCTTGGGCTTAGCACCGGCATCAAAAGACTTCAATATGACATTAAACACTGTCTTCTCTTGAGGCTTTTCCTAAACATAGATGTCAAAGCCTGGCGTCACCAAAGGAACTAAAGACATACGGCGGCGGTCTCCTCGGGTGCGGTAGAAGCAGAGCCAGCAGGGGAAGTTGGCGCGGCAGGTAGAGCAATTTCCTGGATATTGAGACGAGACTGAAAGTAGAGTAAGCAAGTCTGGAAGATTACACGTGAAACGGTACTGCTCACCTTGAGTAATGTCACCAGATCCGCTGCCTGCAACAAAGTCAAATTCGAGATCTCATCGACAATTCTATGTAGTTGGGGATCATTGGAAGGAACAGAAGAAGCAGATGTTTTTGAGGGAGCGGCAGCAGCGGTGGTCAAGTATCTTGAGTGAGTGGATAACCGCGACCAGCTGTCAGAAGGAGAGTTCGTAAGCAGCCTGTCCTGACCAAAACAATACGGCCTACCGAAAAGTCAATCGAGAGAATGGGCGCAGGACACTTGAACACCGACTCTGAACAACTTATGAACCATACAAATGGCAGATTGAACAGGTAGACTTACAGCCATGTTTATCCCTGGTGCAACAGGTTGGAAAAATAAGACCTTTATTTGTTCAAGTTAGACAACTGTCCTGCAGCACAATATCAATATTGATACTATCTATGCATGTAGTATTATTACGATATGTAAATACAACAGGGCTCATAACCTGTAACAATAATCCTCAGTCGAAATATATAGGTACTTCCATATGCAATTGAAACACTAGAGTAATAGAGATTCAGTCCAAGCAAGGTTCTGAAATAATAATGATGTTGCTGCGAGTCTGCTATTCCAATCTGCTATCCTTCCTCATCGTTCTGTCTCACTCTCATTGAGCCTTGATCCATCGAGGTTTCTTCTGATGCTTATGACCCTTGGCAACCCTTAACCAGAGCCTAGCTGAGAGGCATTATAGCCAGACTAGCCTCTGTCATAGAGCTCTGGTCAAAACTTTAACATAAGAACTGAGAAAAGCAAAATGACTACAACACAGCATGATAGGCCATATGACTGAGCAAAGCAAGCTAATTGCAACACAACAGGACAGATTGCACAATAAGTTGAGTGCCATATAAGCCAGAATCATGATATAAATATATATATTATCAAATTGAAATGATAGTGGACGAAGATCATGGTTTTATTCCAGCCGCAAAGTCCTGGATTCATATGATCAGGCAACGACTGGTTGGTCACCCCACCGAGCTTCCCGGAACTCGCGCCTAGTTAGAAAACAAAATTTATCCTTTAGGAGAGTCGGAAAGTCCACCATAGTGAACGATTCACACCAAGAAACTACTCGTCCTGGGATCAGCCCGCTACCAAAGCGACTTCAGCGTTCTTATCGGTCGAAGATTGAGAAAATTCATCCCTTTGTAAGCATATTATCCTAACCCGGAATACGTCACTAATATGTAAAAGGAAAAGAAGGGTTCTAGGTAACTTGCAAATCTGGTCTTATCGCCCGAAGCATCTAACAAGTCCAGTGATTTCTTTTCCCTTCAAAGTCATCCAGAGACTCTAAGTGGAAGCTAAGTACCTCAGCCCCGAGATTATTACGTATTGCTGCAGAGGATAGAGTCTTCGTACGGGAAACTAATCACTTTTCCTGGATTAAGGTTTTGTTGGAATGTATTCATCCGACAACACCCTTTCGACTGCGTATTCGGTGGTTCTCGTATACTCACTTTCCCCTGGTCTGGAGTGATGGATTGTTGCTTTACGGAGTGGTCAAATCAAGAAATCCTCTGATGGTGCCACAGCGGGTTTCCCTGATGAAACTCGTGAAAGAACTTCTTTGGCTCCTCTGGGCCTTGTCCTTCCTTTCTTAAAGTACTATGGAAGGGTAAATACAGACACCTACTCTTTCTCTTGCCTGTGTCTCGTCGCATACCTCGCTCTAAGAATGTCCTCCTCTGGCGAACAGGTCTTGGAAATCGATAACACGTATGCTTCATCCTTTCCGGTGCCTGTTACTGTTGAATATAACATGGATCAGCATGGGGGCAGCCTTCATTGGTGTTATTTGTGCTGCAATGTGAGTTTTACTTTGGTTATTCTTGTCAGATTCATCAAATAGTCCAGGTTATACGGTGGTACGATACTGTCTTCATCATAAACTCTGTCTGAACATCTCGTATAGTTTCATGCGTTCAAACACTCTATTATTTTACTAGGTATCCCAAGGTATGGAAAGACTGCTTCAGTCAAGCTTTCTGACACATATTTACTTGAGCGAAGGACGTCTGGTATATCAAAGGACTTGTGCATTGCCTGTCCCTTATTCCTTTCGGGTGAGAACTGATGGTGATGACCCAGGTTGCTTTGGTCTGGATCTTCGATACAATACACCAGTGCCTGATATGTCATACAGGTTCGTTCCTGTGTCTCCAGAGCAATACAGAACATTGATAGAGGAAACAGTCTATTATTATGTCATTACAAATTTCGACAGTCCAACGATCCTTACTCATATGGTCTGGTGAATGATCACTCGACTGAGTAGGATTCTAAATGCGTACTAAGTCTTGTTTTAGGAGTGTCATCGCAAGTACTATCCCTATCATGTCTATCATCTGACGCTCATCCGCGTAGGTTGAAGTTCTTTTCAACGTGAGTTCTTCATTCGTGTATAATATTTTATTTTACTCTTGCCAGGGCCTTGTCGGATTTTTAGTTCAAAGGTGTGTGCTGACTTCCAGTAAAGAAACATCGCCTGACATGGTCCAAGTTTCCTGACATTGCGAGTCTGGAGGCGTAAGTTTGATGGCCTGATAGCTGTCATTTGACTGCTCATACCTTCATAGTAAGCGGCAACAGCCTTGTCATAACCGGGATCATCGTAAGCGTGATCCACCAACCACTAATTCTCTCATGATCACCTAGGCTTGCATGGTTGTCGCCGAGTTTGGTACGTGCGCAAAGTAAAGATACAAAACAAATACAGCAATTGATTGTTAATTCTTTCCAATAGGCTGTTCTGTTGGTAAAATCCATTACTCATGTCCTTGTTGTTTCGATACTCATTTCCTGGTGCAGTCTTCACGGCTAAAGCGTGGGCAAGAGTTATACCTTCTTATGTGACACATTGAGATCTTTATAACCACAGTATCCGGTTAAATGACTGGGAAGAGCTGAAGGCACTCAAGGTCGGACATGCTCTCCACTTTGCCTCCTTGCTTGCTCGCCGACGCCTATTGACTGATAGGGACTTTCAATGACAGTCAATATCCTGGCTGTATTGCCGGACGTTCTCATCGCTGCTTCTCTTTTTTATTTCCTCCAGCGGTCACGAACAGGCTTTAAGAGGTGAGCCTTTTGACTATAGTCTACTAAGTCACAGGTTAACTTCTCCCCCATTTCTGCAGGTCCAATACGATGATAACTTGGCTTGTAGGTCTCTTGTCCCTGTGCAGTTAGAAGAATCTCATCCAGATGTAGATTGTATTTACTGTAAGTACAGGTGTTTTGACTAGCATTTGTGCAATTGCATCACTTGTATCCGTGAGTTGGGTCGTCTTCCTCTGGAGGAATTTCGATTAAATGATTCTCTCAGATTCTTGCTTGGGGGGATACACTCATTTATGTTGCATTCTATTTCAGTCTGGGAAAACGTAGGGTGTCCCTCTCCCTCTTAGCAATTGGATTCTAATAAAATCCTAGTGTATAGCAATTCTGTATTGGCTACGCTTAACGCTCGGATAACTATCAGAGGTTTGGGAGAAGATAGCGATGAGCTTTCCTTCTCGCTTCAGACAGCAACAAAATCTTATCGACCAACCTTCAACACATCCGCTTTAATGGTAAGGTCGCGCCCGTTCGGTCGCTGTCCCTTGATTGACACCGAAAATAGCGATCTACCAATATATCGATCAAGATTGATGCTGCTCAAGAGGCGTCCAGAGATCATCGTGTTCCAGGTTTTGAGGTGAGCAGGTGAATGTTTTCGCTGTCTCGAGCGCCCTCGTCAGTAACGACAACTACAGCCTACCACCGGGGAAAGTGTCTTCTAGGATGACACACTCCTCGCCATAACTGGGCATGTCTCAGGTCTCCGCTTCTTTCGGGGTAGGCAGTATCACGGAAAATTCACAGGAAGCCGACCAGTGAAAGATCGCCAAACTGCTCAGCTCTAGGAAAGTCTTGCACACTCTGCTTCATTGCAGGCACGTACTATCATTTTTATCTCCATATCTATTATATACATAGGAAACTTTCTTTGGTTCAATATCTTGTGTCAGGGCGTCATGAATGAATGTAATACATCAGTCTCGAAACGATAAACAAACACCATTTTTTAAGCGTCTCGTTCATCTCACTCCACTAGATGTAACTGCATCTGGGATTCATGGATATAGAATTCCGGGGAACGATAGGAATTTCTTACTCAATACCTAGGCGATGCGCAAGTGATGGACCTTCCTGGGCTCGTCGTCAGCTTCCCTGTCAAGGAAGTTGAGTGATTTGAAACTCAAGCGCTAGGCAGAACACCAATTTTGCGATCCCCGTTCGCTGACAGTGCCTTGCACCTCGCGTTGAACCTTCTTGCAGCCAAATGACACTCTTATCTGTACTCAAGGATTTCGTTTTTGGTGGAGTTGCGCTGTCACATAATCAGATTCGCCATGCATTTCATGTCGTCCGCTCTCGTGTTCTCATGTACATCACATCGAGGATAGCTGTTGCCCCTGGCTTGGGTTGATGTCCCCCATGGGTTTCGTGGGTCATTGAAATGCCATTCTTGAGCCGACTATCCACAGATTCTGTCCGATGTTTTGATATCTGTCGTTGCCTCGTGGTGGTGCCTATAGCTTCAGATGGCATACGTCGAGACTTCACCGCGGACTTCGATGACAGTGCAACAAGGATCAAGAAGAACTGAAAAGTACCTTTTCGGGATTGATCCTAAGCTTGAGGCTTTTTGAGACTTAAAAGCGCTCAGCACAAATTCGCACCGACATACCTTACAAACGCTCCTTCAGTTTCTCTTTTTCCGTCTACACGATGTCGGTCGGTCCTTTAATATTTCTAGACTTCATTCTCGCTCTCGTGGGCCTGTTTGTCCTTCGTTCTTTGCTTCACAAGGGTTCATCGCTCTCCCTACCACCTGGTCCCATAGGTCTACCTCTAGTTGGCAACATTCTTGACATGCCTGCTTCAAGGGAGTGGCTGACGTTCGCCAAATGGGGTGAAAAATACGGTAACTAATCTATCTTATTGACAACCGAGAGATATCCTCACAGTCAGACTGGAAAGGCGACATATGTTCTGTCACCGTGCTGGGACAACCACTCGTCATTATCAATTCGGCTCGGGTAGCAACTGACATGCTAGACAAAAAAAGTGCCATATATTCAGATCGGCCAACACTCCAAATGGCTGGTGAACTCGTGGGTTGGAAAGACACCCTAGTCCTTCTCCCATATGGCGACCGTTTCCGTCGCTACAGGCGCCTCTTCTATAAGCTTATAGGAAGTGCAGCTGCAATGAAGCAATTTAGTTTCATCGAAGAAGCAGAAAGTTTACGATTCCTCCGCCGAGTGTTCAATGACCCTGACAATCTAGCTATGCACATCAGGAGGTATACTCAGATCTCCGTATTTCTGCTGCTTTAGGCTCATGCAATCGCTTTTAGAGCTGTCGGGGCCACCGTTTTACGCATCACATATGGATATGAAGTACAAGAATCCAAGGACCCCTTCGTGCAGCTTGCAGATCAGGCAACGGAGCAATTTTCCCTCGCAACGGCTCCGGGCGGATTTTTCGTAGATCTCGTCCCAGCGCGTGAGTTGATCCTCGTCAATTAGGAAATCAGCTTATTTGGATCCAGTACGTCACATCCCCCTCTGGTTTCCCGGCGCGGGTTTCCGCCACAAGGCAGTCATTTGGGGATCAACATTGTGTGATATGGTCAGTCAACCATTCGAGTTTGTCAAGCAGCAAATGGTAAAATTTTTCGTGATTATTGAGCGGAATGAGGGAGTTCACGTTTTCTGGACAGGCTGCTGGGACAGCACGGACATCGTTCACGTCTGCACTCCTGGGTGGAAAAGTGCTCAGCCAGCAAGAGGAACTAGATATCAGATGGAGCGCCGCGAGCTTATATTCAGGAGCTTCCGATACGGTGGGTCTGTTAAATTTATGAGCAATATATTCTGAACCTTTATTTGCCAGACTGTCTCCGCTATTTACTCTTTTTTCCTTGCTATGGCATTGCATCCAGGAGTTGCAAAACGTGCAAGGACAGAAATAGACGAAGTCATAGGTACTGATCGGCTACCAACTTTTGAAGACCGTGAATCTCTTCCCTATATCAATGCATTGGTAAAAGAGGTTTTCAGGTGGTACACTGTCGTTCCCGCAGGTTTGCTTCTATTCCATTCGCACCATGCGACAGAAATCACCGATAGTTTTCAGCCGTCCCTCATCGTAGCACGCAGGACGATGTCCATGAGGGCTATTTTATTCCGAAAGGTACTCTTGTTATTCCGAATATATGGTAAGGGAGTACCTGCAACTTTAAGGTCCCAACTCATCTCCTATAAGGAAATTTACACATGACCCCAGGGTGTATAGTAGACCTGATGAATTTCGACCGGAACGTTTTCTTGCTTCTGCGAACGGAGGTGTCATTGAACAGGATCCTCGGGAACTCTGCTTCGGATTTGGAAGAAGGTCAGTGTCATGAATAGATTCATTGTCATTACGCTGATCAATTTCTGATAAAGGGTGTGCCCTGGTATGCGCACTGCAGTCTTCGTCAATTTTTTGATTATTAAATGCCCCTCTTAGGCGTTCACTTCGCCGATGCTTCGGTTTTTATATTATGTGCTATCTCATTGGCTGCCTTGGACATAGAGAAACTCGTAGTGGATGGCGTGACTGTTGAGCCTGTCCATGAATATTCAACCGGAACCATCAGGCAAGCCATAATTTCGTTGTTAGTGCTACTTACCCTGACAACGTTTTAGCCGTCCCAAGCCGTTCCAATGTTCGATCAAACCCCGAGATTCAAGCGTGATTTCTTTGGTCGAAGCTGAGTTAAATATTTAATGTGGGATGAGGGTAGGCTACTACCGTCTTCTATGCGCATCTGCTTGCATCTGCTCTCTAGTTTTGCATATCCATGTCTGATCCCATTGTTCACCAGCGAATATTGATATTTTGTAGTTTAGCTTACAATTCTATTCTCTGTACTGGATATTAGTCTTCGTCCACGTCCATACTGTCTGGGTCTTTATCATTCTCCGGTTGTTGTTTTGACACTGATAGTACTGTTCCTCCAGAAATTGCAGATACGCTATCTGGGTTATTCCTACAAGTCTGTAATTGTTGCGCTCCTTCTCCTAACGGGGGGAGATGGGATTCCTCGTCCCTCTCGCCGCCTGGTGATACATCATGTAGCTTTTCTTGGTCCAGATTATCAGGGAGAAAATGACGACGTTGAATGCAAAGAGCGCACTTTTTACCACGAGGCCACGATCCTCAAGTAACCTTTCCAAGGAACTAGTAGTTTTCGCCGAGAGTTTGGGGTCATTGAGAAATTCCGACGTTGCACACTCAACAATTGAAAATCTTTCAAGGCTTGAATTCAAAAAACCACAAAGGGAGCAAGCAGACTGACCTTTCCAATTCTTGCATCAATTCTCGGTGGACAAACTCCTGAGGCATATACAATAGATTATGATCATTGGTCAACCGTCTCTGAGCGACATCTTCAATGCGCGATTTGAATGACGCGAGGTCTTTCTGAGGGGGTAGCCTGAGAGCACAACTACTTGATTTAGGGGCAATACTTACATGGCCTTGAAATTCAGCAAATAATTCTCTGCGTATGCGGTCGAATTCACCCGACTTCTTGAACCTGGAGAACCATGTTACCCGCTGTCCTTGGGTATGAAAACCGGCATTTACTCTTCAACGAGCTTGTTTGGGTCGTTCATATAGCACTGTTGATAGTCGAGGCTTCAGGTTATGAGCTATCCGTGAGAAGATCCTAGCTTACATACATATAGATGTGATTGATCCCTACCCCTACATAACAAAATTCACCTCTTGGTGTATTATCCTGTTCGTATTGGTTTTCTTATTGATGGCTTGGCGAGTAACAATGAGTTAACTATCAAGTGAGATTTCTACAATGGCAACAGCTTTCCCGCCTCTCAAGAATGATCTTTTACTTCGTGCCGCTCGAGGTATCGTAAGTTTACCATACTACTTCATGAAAAGCTGACATTGTTATAGGAGAGGAAGTTGAACGAGCACCCGTTTGGGTGATGCGGCAAGCGGGACGATATTTACCAGGTATCACTCTCGAGATCCCTTATTTGTCTCCAGAACTCTGATGCCTTTCTTGCATCGGTTCTCGCTGGAAAAGAATTCAGGAAAGTTCGTGAATCCCATGAATTCTTCGAAGTGTGTCGAACGCCAGAACTTGCGACATTGGTAACCCTTCAACCGATTGAACGCTACGCAGGCCTTCTGGATGCTGCAATTATCTTCAGTGATATCCTTGTCATCCCACAAGCAATGGGGATGGAGGTTCAGATGAATCCGGGCCCACATTTTCCTGAACCACTCATCACACCTGAAGATGTCAAGAAATTATCACCTGTGGTTGACGTCAACAAGGAGTTAGGTTATGTCTTCGAAGCTATCACCCTAACAAGGAAGGAACTCAAAGGTCAAGTTCCTTTGATCGGTTTTTGTGGTGCTCCATGGACACTTTTTGCGTACATGATTGAAGGGGGAGGCAGTAAAGGGTTCCAAAAGGCCAAATCGTGGCTTTTCAGATACCCGGAGGAATCCAAAGCATTGCTTTCGAGAATTGCCGATGTCTGTGTTGATTTCCTTGTCGGTCAAGTTAAAGCTGGAGCTCAGGTACTTTTTATGACAGTCGTCATTGAGGAATTACTGAGTCATTGTAGTTCTTGCAAGTTTTCGACTCCTGGGCAGGGGAGCTATCCCCAAATGACTTCAGATTGTTTTCCTTTCCAACACTTCAACACATAGCTCGAAGCGTTCGCAATTGTTTGGTTACCCAAAAACTTCCTGTTGTGCCAATGACATGTTTCGCCAAAGGTGCCAATCATTCCCTCGGACTTCTAGCGGAACACGGAGAATACGAGGTTCTCGGTCTTGACTGGTGCATTGAACCTACAGAGGCTCGACGGATTGTTGGAAATAAAATTACTCTCCAAGGAAATCTGGACCCTAGTGTCTTGTTTGGTGGCAGGGATACCATCGAAGGTGCCGTCAAGCGTATGGCTGACAGTTTTGAGTCAAGTCAAGGGAGATGGATTGCGAATCTAGGTCATGGCATTACACCAGGCGTTGATCCAGAGGACCTTCGTTGGTTCTTGGAATGCATTCACAAGTATTCAGCTCAGTCATAATCCAATAAGGCCGAGGATTCGAATTTCGGCAACTAGTAGACTCCACAAATGAGTATTCCATCTGGAATCGCCCAAATACACAATTCCACTTCATTTCTGTATTATAGATAGACGTCAGATATATGGGAAATGATGCTCAGATGATGGCAAGTAGGGGAGGGGAATTGTTCGCAAAAAAAACATAAGAGGGAACTTGGTAATGACAATGGCTCAAACGACGACATCGGCATTACTGAAACTACTGCGTCGACGTCTAACGCTTCTCAGGTTTGGTCGGTCGGATTTGGATGTCTTACCGACCACAGCTGTGTTGTTCACCCAACCGTCAGCGCCAGATTTCTCTTGGGCCTTTGGAGGGATATTTTCCGTTACTTCGCTCAGTGATGAAGTATGGTGAGGGCGTTTTGAGGACATAAGTGTCGGGAGTCGAGAAGGTGTGGTGGTTGACGTGAAGGCACGTGTGGTGGTTTGTCTCGACGTAGCACTTGCTACAGCACGTGCAGCGGCAGTTGTCCTCGTGGTGGCAAGTCGAGGGATTTTATGAGGCCCCTGTCTCGTGGTGATCGCCTTCACGGGTGACTCAGGTATAGATGTTGCATTTGATGTTGCAGCTGCGGTTCCTGCCCGCCGGATATTGGCAGCACCAGCTGTAGATCGCGTCACACGGATTGGCCGCTGTTCTGTTGCCGCAACATCTTTAATATTAGGTACCTTCGACAGAGTCTTTGATCTATTACGGGTGGTTGGCAGAGGCGGAATTGCTGGAAGGGCATCATCATCATCTTCTTCGGTCTCCTCAGCCATTCGTTTGGTCTTGGGAGTTTTACGTGGCTGACCAGGAGGCACGATCGCTTTTGCCCGAGCTGTTGCTGAGGCTATATGACGACTCGGGGTGACTGGAGGTAGGGAAACGGTATTTATTGGTGGTGTGATCGATCTAGTATCCATTTCATCGTCTGTTTCTGCCGGTGGTGTTGCCGGTGTGACGATGCTGGACTTGGCGGCTGAGGCTACTTGTCGTTTAGCTTCATCCATGGCAGACCATTTGACCCATTCTAGTTGTTTAAGGTACATATACTGTTGCTGTGGTCCAACAACACTGCCCGGCCGAATGATACGCATGAATGCAATGGCTTCGTTAGCCGTAAACCCATACTTCCATATGAGATATGCACCAATCAGTGTCCCTGTTCTGCCAAGACCAGCTTTGCACTATCACATAATTTAGCTTTTCTCCTACACGCGACCAAATTAACATACGTGAACAGCAATGACACCTCCTGATTCTACAATTTTGTCCGCAACATCTATGAATGTCCGAACGATTTCATCAGTTGGATTTGTCCCATCGTCGAAATAGAGTTCCATGTGGTCGATTCCGCGATCCAAGAAGGTATTTCTGTCGTAAAGTTCAGTATTGAGACGTACAACAAGTTTGATGTTCCGTTTCTCAAAATAATCCAAGCAGTTGAGAAAAGGAGTGGGCAATTTGCGCTGGAAGGCAAGGTCTCGGGAAGCGGCGATAAGTGATGAGTCTGCTTTGTCTTCCTTTTGGCGCTTAATCCAATTGGTGTCAACGGGGGAGGCGAAAGCAATGAAGTTGGGTGTTATCCAATTCCAATCTCCATTCTCGACCTTCTCATAATATTCATAATCTTCAATACTAAATTCATTCATGTCGCATAGTCCGTGTTGCATTGCTTTCCAGACACCCCACAGACAATCTTGAATGTTAAGGTTGAAATCCGAGGGTCCCCGTCCCGCATCCCTGAATGGCATAAGCTCTAACTCAGCAACAGGGTGGAATGCCTCCCATGGTGCTCGCCGTTGAACGATCATCTGCAGAATAATACTCGAGTCTTGAAATTTTAACCGAAAATAGGGGTTTACCTACAACGTATAGTGCCACGAGTAGAGCGGCGTTGGCTTTCTTGCGCGGATCATCTGATGAATAAAGAATTAGCCGATGCTGAGCCAATTCTTTATCCTGAGGGTGATACACGTGAGGAACATGAGGTAACGACGCTGCGACAATACACCTACCTCCAGAAGCTCGTGGATGTAGATACATGCCTTGTAGACCATGGCAATATTGAGTGGCCCCCAATCTTGAAAGAAGGAGAGATAAAGGAGTTGGTCATCGATCGTGAAGTAGTAATATATGGCATTGTCGTCTGGAGAAACAGAGGGGCCACCTCTAGGGCATGTGCGGACTTGTGGCTGATTACCTGGCTCCGCGGCGAGCTTGTTGAGGATATCAGGCTTCGGAGGTGGATGAGAGAAGGAAGTAAAATAGAGTCTGGAACAGGATAAGTGGATGCTGTCGTAGCGGTAATAAGTGCACCTGTACCTAGAGCCAAAACAACATAATGGCTCGCATTTGAGCGGCATCGGAAAGGACGGCGGCGAAGACGTAGAGGGATGAAGTTGGTGGCAAGAGACAAAAGACGTGTCTACCGGGCGTACAGCAGAATGAGAAACGCGTGCCCACGTGAGCCCCTTGTTTATTTCCCGATCACTCTTGTTCCGAACCCGATCTATTCTGGAAGTGGAAATACTAATATCAAACGTCTACCAGTACTCCTCTACCATGCAGTACACATCATTGGGCCCACACGGCCAATCGTGCGGGAACTTGCCTCCAACCTTTGAGGCTGCATTGGTGGTGAGACTCGAGCTTGTCGAACTCTCACCTCGGAAACCTCGCCATGCAACCAAAGCCGCTGCTCTTGCGATCAACAAAACTTTATTCGGAATCGGAACTCGAGCTCACCAATATAGAATAAAGCTACTCCACCAATCAAAATCGCTTCTTGTTCCGTTTGGGAAAGAAATTCTGCCTCTCTCCTCTTGTGCAACGTCACCCTATAGTCATTTGAGCATCCTCTTTTATCTCTAGAAGAATTGCACTCACAGGACAATTAGAGAGGCGATAGCCAAGATGGCAACCGATGTTTGTGTCAAATGCAACGCTATCAGTTTTTCGGGATAGCACAAGTACCGATTTCTAATCAGCTGTCTTGCTCCGTAGTGTATCTGCCCACGACGACTCACATACTGCAGACATCAGTTTGGTAGCATAATGACCTGCGAACAGCGTCATGGCAACTAGACAAATCATCAAACTATTCAACGCCTTCCCGACTTTGCCTACTCACCAATTGCGCCTGCACGTATGGGGTTATCACGAAAGAGAGGCATCACAGAGTAATATACGGACTGAGTGTTGGTAATAGGTGAAAGCAACTAGACATAGGTTTGTTGAGTCTACAACACGTACACGAGGCCTGGCACGTTGTCTAACTAAATGCGGTATACTACGCGAAAGCACACAGAAGTTGATTAGTTCATCAGATCATTACCGCTTTGTTTGTTCAAACATTCGAAGCAATGGGAATTTGAGTTATAGTCGGCAGTTGCCCATTGACACCTGGTTGCACAACAAGAGCAGAACCAGGTTGAATTTGAGGATGTACCCCACCGGGGTACTGGCTCATGACCGGATAAACCGGGTTTACTCCAGTGGCAGCTGTGTTATAGTACCCAGGTGCCTCACCAAACCAGGGCAATTCTAAATATCAAGTCAGGTTGAATCTAAGTGAGAACAAAGTTAAGCGGCACCTCGAATGGGCTCTCTCCAGATATTGTATCGTCCAAACGCTTGAGCACGGGAAACAAGAGCGATAAGAATAATCAGTGCAAAAACATAGAGAACAAAATCCATCCAGGAGAAAGCTTGAATGACTCTCATTTCCCGACACCATTGTCTCTCTAACACTGCTACTGTGGTCAGCATACTAAGTTTGAAATTTTGAGTCGAATGTACTTTGACCGGTGTGGGTTTGAATCGTCTCACTACCCAAGCTATCGCACTGTAAGTTGCCAATCACATCGCTATAAATTATAGTTTAGTAATTTGCTCCCAAGACCTCTATATCATTACTCACGTCGCCCAAGCTCCCATCGCTGTCAATATTTATTGAGCCATTGACGTCTTTATTGACAGGAAAACAACATTACCAAGCCAAAGAACTCCCAAAACGAAGAGTGCCACGGCTTCAAGACGGGGTTGAGCCCATTGCAAACTATGACACAGATGTTTTCAGTCAAACCCCAACAATATACGAGGTCAAAACGCACAGCAGAAGGAACACAAATATAGTTAATGCAGGGACCACAAGGGAGAAGATCGTGAAATCCTCTATCGCCCGGAGGTCAGGTCGTCATCATATGATTAGTGAAAGAACATTACGGTGGAGACTCGGCAAAAATTGGCTAGCGAGATGAGCAGCGAGACCTAAAACCGTTCCTAGACAACGAAGATAAATATCATACGGCAGAAACGTCCATTCAAAAGAAGTGCTCAACGATCGTGGGATACCAACCCGACAGCAGGAAAACGGCAACTGGTTATCAAATTCAGACCCCGGTCTGCGAAATGGTTAATTTCTCACCGTAGAAAACGAGCCTATGGTTTCCGAATCGTACAGTCATAAAAAATCGTTAGGGCTATCACGTCGTTAGTTTGAGCGATAAAGTGAACTTGAGTTTGTTCGCGCATTTGAGCTGTGTTGCATTTCACCTATCAGCTCCACGTGATGCCTTCTCTATTTTGGCCCTTTCATGAGCTGTGACATTCGTCTACATATCTACTGAGAAAGCCATTGAATCAGGATATTATGGCTATTTCACGATATTCATATTCAATATTGTATGTCAGTGATATACTGCTCTAGCCATCTGATAGCAAGGTGCTGATGAATCTATCATCATGTAACGTTCATATGCGACAATCCTCACTGATCGTAAACTAGTGATACATTCGTCATGCGCCGTCTATATGTTTCATTGCCGGGATCGCTTGAGATCATTCGGGTGAAGCATCAAGCCATTGTCAATTTCACTCTTCAAGGACCTCGGGACTGTGCTCGACTTCGACGTGCCTGACCGTCCCGAATCATGACGGGTCGGTGATTTCTTTGACGGAGGAGGAGGAACGTTCAGTCGAGAGCGTTTCTCCGAGGCATATTCCTTCCTTGAATGCGAACTTTGTTTTCTATGTGGAGATTCCGGGCCTGACTTATCCTTCATCGGGGGTGCGGGAGCTTCCACCTTAGTCACAGCGACAGGTAAAATACTTGAACTGCTCGTCTTGGCCTGCTTATTCTTCTTCAAATTGCCGTACGTATTAAACCAAGCGCAAGAGGTGGCAGGACCATGCCACATGTGATCCTCGCCATTGCGATGTCGTCGAAGGGCCAAAAATAAGAGTGTGAGACAGGCAAAAATTACTTGGGTACAAGTCAGCATTCCGTGGAGAAGGCAACGTATCCAATACTCACTCAGAACAGCATTCATCAAAGCGAAGGCGTTGAGGACACGATACATAGCCTGGTACTGCTCCGTTCGGACTGGCCAATGTCAATTTAGGGTGCATGAAGAATCAATCAATAGAAGCACTCACAACTGGTGACCTCGGCATCCAGTGCAATTTGAGGATCATCTGAAGAAAAACACTCGACGTCTGCATCCTGAGATTCTGAGGTTGTAAGGTAAATTCCGAGGACTAATCGTGCCTGTCAAATTATGAATCAAGGAAGCCCTATCAGGTAAACTCACCCAGCCAAAAAACTGCTGCAAGTCCCAGACTCGAGAGCTCAATTCTTGTTGAAATCGGATTGCGTTCTTTGAGAAGATAACTAAAGACCAAGCTAAGGGAAAAGGTTGAATTAATATCCGCCGGTGGTGATGTGATTCTGGTCAAGATCGAACGCACAGAGTCATAAAGATCAACATGCTAGCGACGCAGACAAAGATTGCAAAAGGAACGAAACGCGCTAAGATCCGGAAGGTGGTAAGTACTTCCAAAAAGATCAAAACTCAAGAAGAACGAACTGAGGTCGGAGGCTACCAGAACTTGTTGAAAGTGTCCTGCCATCGCCAAACAAATGGCAGTGAATAGTAGCACAACCCCTACATATGAATAGATTCAATTGCCAAGTGCTCCGCGATGTGTCCAGATATCCTACGTACCATACAGGATAGCACGGATCGTATTGAACAGTGACGGCATGCGGGATCTTGTACGCTCACTGGTAGATTGTTGGTTGCGGCCGGGGAAAGATGTAGTTTGGCGAGCCATGATAAAGCTATAGCTGGATGAAAACAACGAGGCAATGGAACGTGAAGCCCAGCAAGCGGTCGGCGTGGTAGGAAGTCGGTCACCAGGAGGTAACTGGCCCGAGTCAGTCTAGTAGACTATTGGAAGACCCTCGAACACGCAGAAGATGAGGCTGATAATTCAGGTTGCCACAATGGGGCCCCAGCAGGAAATTTTCTAGGTACTCTGCCCCTTTGAGTCCTCGTGTTACGGAACAATCCTCGAGGCTCATGGCACAGCCACATTCAAGACTGATCGAACACTTATCGAACCCACATTTATAGGATTTCAAATTCACCACGTACAATTTGCTGTTTAAATCTCTGTTTGAATTTCTAAAGAAAATGTGAAATGAATGATCATTATCCATCAATTTCCTGGCGAAGGATTTCCCCGATGTCCTGATAACTCTTCAAACACTCCGGGTTGGACAGTGTGGCTAAGTTGACACTCGAGAGCGGTGCACCGTTGATAATCTGAGCCAAAAAAAAAACAGATGAAGTGACTAAGGATGTATTGATGGATAGTTGGACCCACCTTCTTGACTAAGACTTCCACACGTTTACCATTGAGAGTATGAGGAACGTCAGGGACCTGAATCACCTGAAAAGGAGTTATAAGACTGTGATAATAGATCTCCTCTGATGTTGTATGATAAAACACTTACCCTTGCTGGGACGTGTCGTGGGCTTCTCCTTTTCCGGATCTCTAATCTAATCTTTTGTTCAAGGTCATTGGACAAGGTTTGGCCTGGCGGAAGCTTAACAAATAGCACAACACGTTCATCCGCGCCACCATCAATCTTCTGCCCGACGGCTACAGCATCCACGGGGGAATCTGCAGATACAAAACATGTAGCAAGAACATCGTATATTTCCGATGATCCAAAGCGGACACCTCCAGGATTCCTAGAAGTCAATCAGCACCCACGAGTATCATGTCATGTGTGGGAGAATGTTCACAGTACGCCGTCTGAGCGCCCAAGCATAATAATCCCCCCACCATTTCCGGACTTTGACCGTGTGATGATGATGTGATCCCCGTGGACTTAAGAACGATGGATTAGACAAACGAGGGAAACAACGAAAAACTCACACCAAACACCCTCATATTCAGAAAAATAAGCTTGCTGGAACCTAGCCTGCGCCGCAGCCACATCCTCATCGTTGTCGAGACCAGAAAGAGGCCAGAAGCCGATTGGCATACAAGGGAATGGCTTCACACAGACTAGCTCGCCTTCTTCATCTGGAGGATTTAACTTCCCCATTGGTGAGAAGCTTTCGATAGCCATGCCAAGCATTCGACATTGTATCTCTCCTCGGTACACGGGCAGCGCTGTGTTCATACCAGCAAACAGAGAACAGATATCCGTGCCACCTGAGCGGGAATCTCAGTCACCATTACGCCATATAGTGTGATGGACAGTTCACCTGTAATAGAACCAAGTAATACATTGGGGCGGATATGTTCATACACGAAGTCGAAAAGGAGCGGGGACAACGGGGAGCCAGTAGAATAGATTTGACGGAGAGTACTGAGATTGTGATGTTCTCGTGGTTGGTAAACCTTCTACTTGTTCCAAGAAGCAGCACACGTTTGTAAGTTTTAGGGGCACTATTAAGAATGAAATTAAGACGCCAAGGAAACACCCACCGAAAGCTGATGAAGGTATTTGGCACTAGTCCCAAAGATAGATATGCCAAGGTCATCGACGAGGTTCCACAGCAGGCTTGGATCACGCAAGGGATTGCCATCGTACAGGACAAGAGTGCTTCCTGTACATAATCCGCTGACAAGAAAGTTCCACATCATCCAACCCCTGTAGGAAATGAGAGATAACCCTTCTGGGAATCAAGATAAGAAACAACGAACGTGGTAGTATAGTAAAAGAAAACATCTTCTGATCGTAAATCACCACATATAATGAATTCTTTCTTGGCCTGAATCAGCATGCCTCCTGCTCGATGAACAATAGGCCTAGAAGAGTTAGTATCTTGGAGATATGTATTTCTTTGAAGGATAACGCACTTTGGCTTCCCGGTGGTCCCGCTGCTGAAGAGGATCCAAAGGGGTGCATCAAAAGGAAGACGCTTCCATTCTATCTCTCCTTTAGAAGTAAGACCTAATTTGCATTTCCGACCCTCATCCAAAAATGTCTCCCATCCTAGCCAGCCACCCAACCAATAAGAGCGATCCTCAGGGTGAGGAATAGCGTGGATGATGATAACTTTTGGCGAATGTCCCTCGTTAGCTGTGGAGAGACGTGCCAGTAGTAGAGATAATTTGGATATATGATCGTGAACCTTCTGATTATAGCTGCGAAAGTGGATGAATCAGTGTGATATTTTTGTACACGCAAGTTCACAGAAGATCTGATATCAGCCGAACAGGACAAAGGAACACCACTTACACCACAGCATCAACCGCAAAAAAGATTTTGGGCTGTACCTGTTCGAAGCTGACCGAAGGCACATAAAAGTAAAAATTACCGTGACATCATGTTTGCTATTTCTTACCGTTCCAAAACGCCTTCTGATCCGAAGTCGGCGGCGGCACTGACCCAGATACCACCAATAGCCGCTGTAGCAAGGCAAGCTGCCACATTTTCCTGAGGATGTGAATCATAAAGTGATGTTGAGAATCACAACCATGTGTGAACGTTCAAAGACTCACGATACAGTTGGATGAATACGATGCAACACGGTCCCCAGGTTGTATTCCGTGCTGTAACAGGGCGGAGACCAGGGCTGTGACAAGTTGATACAGCTCGGCGTACGAGCATAGCCGCGTGTGTACGACAGGGAATTCCGAACTCGGCTCAGCTGTCACGGCAGTGTCAATAGCGCAAAAATGGAAATCCGCGAGTATCTCTCACTAATCTGGACGAGGGCTGACTTGGCATTGGAACGGTGGTGCAGCATATTTTCCGCCCAGTTTACACGCGCATCTTGGAACCTTAAACGTGTTTAAGAAGGTAACGTTTGTGCGGTGATTAATCGAGCTGACCAAGGTGGATTT
>Ga0153948_1000554_pt1 | contig 20272 bp, 25 predicted proteins | sample TSNJ032MetaG_FD_104696 | JGI IMG/M metagenome (GOLD analysis project Ga0153948, IMG submission 104696) | Attine ant fungus gardens microbial communities from New Jersey, USA - TSNJ032 MetaG | ecosystem: Host-associated > Fungi > Mycelium > Unclassified | place: USA: New Jersey, Wharton State... | reverse complement strand
GTCCCACGTACACAGTCATTGCCGGTCACGGTGAAGGTATCACTGTCGCCATCCCTCCCCGCGTCACGGCGGTACCGGAGGACACCACGGGACCACCATGCCAGCGGGACCGGCACCTGGCCATGATACAGGAAAAGGGGCGGCTGGCCTGGCAGAAGGCGGTGGGGTACGGAAAGCGGGCTCTGGTGGAAACGATGATGGCGTGCTGGAAAACACTCATCGGTCCCCGCTTACGCGCCCGGAGTTTTGCGGCACAGCAGACGGAGGCCGCCATCGGTGTGGCGGTCCTGAACCGCCTGTTGTCGGTGGCCCGGCCTCATTCGATCCGCAGACAGGAGAGATCCGCCTGAATGACAGTGGGTAAGGGACACTGTAACCTCTGGCTGTCCATGCACCAACGCCTAACGACTCGCAATCGAAATCCCACCGACTCGCAACAATCCCGTTTTTCGGCCCGGATTAAATGCAAATGAAAAATGTTCCCGACCCACATTAAGGGGTAGTGACCGGATCATCGCTGATTGGCCCAATCTCATCGATCATTGCCCGGACGCCCATATTGCACCAGGCTTGTGGTAGGTACGATGTTCACCAGATGACCACGAAGAGGAATGAACATCATGAAAATCACCCACATCCGTAATGCCACCCAGCTTATTGAATATGCAGGTAAAAAGTTTCTGATTGACCCGATGCTTTCTGATAAAGGCACCTGGGCGGGCTTCGCCGGTACCGCACGCAGTGAGTTGCGTAACCCACTGGTGGCGCTGCCTTTTCCCGTCGAAGAGATTGTTGACGTTGATGCCGTTATTGTCACTCACACCCATCATGATCACTGGGACGAGGCAGCGATCACCGCGATCCCCAAAACGCTGCCGGTTTACGTCCAGCATGAGGCCGACGGTCAGTTGCTGCGTGGACAGGGTTTTAGCGATATTCGTCTGCTTTCTGAGCACAGCGAGTTTGCTGACGTTGCCCTGATGAAAACCACCTCAGGCCAGCACGGCAGCGACCGCACCTATGCGATTGCGGCGATGGCCGAGCGCCTGGGCGAAGCCTGCGGCGTGGTACTGCGGCATCCGCAGGAGAAAACCCTGTGGCTGGTAGGTGACACGATCTGGCGCGATGAGGTTGAGGCCGATATGGTCAGACTGCAGCCGGACGTGGTGGTGCTGAATGCCGGGTATGCCCACGTCATCGGTTTTGGTCCGATCATCATGGGTAAAGAAGATGTGCTGAAGGCGCGCTTCATCCTGCCGGAAACCAAAATAGTCGCCAGTCATATGGAAGCGGTGAACCACTGTCTGCTGAGCCGCGATGAGCTGCGCCAGTACGTGGCTGACAATCAGATTGCCGATGCGGTCAGCATCCCGCAGGATGGGGAAAGTATGGTCTTTTAAAGCCGGAGCGGGCGATGAAACTAACAGAAGTGGCGATTGTGGCGGCGGACGGGTTTAGCCCGTTCCACTGCTCGGTGCCCTGTATGCTGTTTGGCGATACGGTCTCGGAAACCAAACGGTTTAATCTGCATATTTGCGCCGAACGACCAGGACTGCTGAGCGCACGCGACGGCTTTGCGCTGAACGCCTGCGGCGACTTTTCGACCCTGGAGCAGGCGGATATTGTGGTGGTGCCTTACTGGGGAGCGGTGAATCAGCGTCCACCGCAGTCGCTGCTTGACAGCCTGGTTCGAGCGTACAATAACGGCGCGCAAATCGTCGGTCTGTGCCTCGGGGCGTTTGTGATCGGCTACGCCGGGCTGCTGGACGGCAAGCGCGCAGCGACCCACTGGGAGTTCGAGCAGGAGTTTCAGCACCTGTTTCCGCAGGTGCTGCTGGATATCAACGTACTTTACGTTGACGATGGGCAAATTATCACCTCAGCAGGCACCGCGGCGGCACTCGACTGCTGCCTGTATATCATTCGCCAGCGCTTCGGCAGCCTTGCCGCCAATCAGATTGCCCGGCGGATGATCGTCCCGCCGCACAGGGAGGGCGGCCAGGCGCAGTTTATCGCCCAGCCGGTGCCGAAAAACACCCGCGACGCGCGGATTAACGGCCTGCTTGAGTATCTTCAGCAGCATATCTGCGACCCCCATAATCTTGACTCGCTGGCGCGGGTAGCGGCGATGAGCCGCCGGACCCTGAGCCGCCATTTCGCCAAAGCGACCGGCATGGGCATCGCCGACTGGCTTTCCGCCGAGCGTCTGCGGCGCAGCCAGATCCTGCTGGAGGCCGGGGATTTACCCGTCGGGCAGGTGGCGGAGGAAGTGGGCTATCGCTCTGCCGTGACCTGGCGTCAGCAGTTTAAATCGCGCTTTGGCGTCAGTCCGGCGGAGTGGCGGCGTACCTTTAGCCGCAGGGATTAACTGGTGAGGGAAGCGCTGTCGATGACGAAGCGGTATTGCTGGCCCAATGAGAGCGGCCACTCAATTTCACGACATTTGCTGATGTCCGAAACCGGTCGGTTTCGTACACCTATTTACGAATATGTACGAAAGTCAGTGAAATCCATTTCGTACAGACGCTATAATTCGGACATCCATTTCGTACGGAAAGTTTCTTATGTCACGCGTTTTTGCCTACTGCCGGGTTTCCACACTTGAGCAAACCACCGAGAATCAGCGAAGAGAAATTGAAGCGGCGGGTTTTGCCATCAGACCCCAGCGACTGATTGAGGAGCATATCAGTGGTTCGGTTGCTGCCAGCGAACGCCCCGGATTTATCCGGCTGCTTGATCGCATGGAAAATGGTGATGTGCTGATTGTCACCAAGCTGGACCGTCTTGGGCGTAATGCTATGGATATAAGAAAAACAGTTGAGCAACTGGCGGCGTCAGATATTCGTGTTCACTGCCTGGCGCTCGGAGGTGTTGATCTGACAAGTGCTGCCGGGAAAATGACCATGCAGGTTATTTCGGCGGTGGCGGAATTTGAACGGGATTTGCTTCTTGAGCGTACACACTCTGGTATTGCACGAGCCAAAGCATCAGGAAAACGTTTTGGCCGTCCGTCAGCGCTGAGCGAAGATCAAAAGCGGGCGGCGATGAAACGTCTCAATGCGGGAAGCAGTGTCAGCGCCGTTGCCCGTGAATTTAACACCACCCGGCAAACCATTCTCAGGGTGAAAGCGGCATTCAGCACCTGAAAATGGGATTTCACCGATTACCTGAGCCGCTTTAGTTGCAAATAATACTTCAATAGTAACGCGACAAGGCAATCATACAGATGGGTAAAAATTTCCGGCTGCATTAGAGTATCAAACCATTAAACGTTATTTCTCTCATGTTCAATAAGCCATTCTTTTCGAGAAATTCCACCTCCATAACCGGTCATCCCTCCATCTTTTCCAATTATCCTGTGACAGGGGATCACAATCGCAATCCGGTTTGCACCATTTGCTGCAGCGACGGCGCGTACAGCATTTGCCTTATTAATCTGTAGTGAAATGGCCTGATAGTGTGAGGTCTGTCCATATGGAACAGCACGCAACTCATGCCAGACGGATTGTTGAAAATCACTACCCGGTGCGTCCACTGACAGTTCAAACTGCCGGCGAGTTCCGGCAAAATACTCGCTGATTTCTTTTACTGTCTGGCGGGTATGGCTGTTTTCTCCGGTGACAATTCTGGCGTTAAATAAATGCTGAATATCGCGAAATTCTGTTTCTAACATCCGGCGATCGGTAAACTCCAGTAGACAGACTCCCCGCTCTGTAGCACAAACAAACATTGGCCCAAGCGTGGTGGTAAACCGGTGAATGACAATCACCTGTGTTGCCTGAGTCGGAGCTGCGCCTGTAAGCCGCTTGTAGGTATAACCAAACCCGCTAAGGGATTCATAGCCATTGTCCAGTGCAACGTCAGTAGCCGCTCGTCCGCTTTTCAGTTCCTGCAGGGCAATGTTCACCCGCTGCATTCGCTGGAAAGCCTGAAAAGTGATGCCATGATGTTGCAGAAACCAGCGTCTTACACGCTCCGGACTGATTCCAAGCTGACGGAGTTCCGCATCAGTTACACGGGATTTAAGATCGCGCCTGACAAGCGCAAGCGCCTGTTCAACAAATAATGGCGCACTGTGTGCATTTTCAGCCGGTCTGCAAACTTTACAGGGACGGAAGCCGGCCGCCAGGGCAGATTTGGCATCTTTATAGAATTCGACATTTTCGCGTTTGGGCTTTCGTGCCCGGCATACAGAAATACAGAATACGCCTGTGGTTTTGACGCCAACAAAAAACACGCCGGTATATTCTGAAGCTCGTTCGAGCAGTGCCTGATACCAGATATCACACAAATTCTTATCGAATATTTTCATCACCAAAAAGTCCTTCAAACGTCTGACGAGTTCGAATCGCATGCATTACATCAGTCAGCTTTGACTGCATGGCTGAATGAACAAAATTACCCATTGAAATGCGGCTTACCCCGGCCAGTTTCAGCCTGTCGAACGACGGTAGATCAGGCATACACATGACATTCAGAGGCAGACCCGTGGCCTCTGCAATGAGGCTGATCTCTTTCTCTGAGGTCAGGCAAGGAACAAAAAGGCCGTCAGCTCCAGCAGCTTTATAGCTCTGCCCCCGTAATAACGTCTCCTGCAACGCGCCTTCATGTCCGAGCAGGTACGTGTCAGTCCGAATGTTCAGAAACAGGTTATAATTTCCGCTTCTCAGCGCATCGCTTATTGTTCTCAGATTACGGGAAAAATCAGAGGCATCGTCAAGCTGACGGACCCCGTTTATGACTCTACTGTCTTCAAGGTTAACGCCTGATACCCCTGTTTGAGCAAGGCACCTGAGATGGGTTGCTATCTCTTCGGCTGACTCACCATATCCTGCTTCCATGTCAACACTCAATGGCAGGTTGCTGACAGCCTGGATACGGGTGATCATATAAAATAATTCATCAAACGGCATTCCCTGCCCGTCTTCATATCCTAGTGTGGAAGCTATCGCTGCGCTGGACGTTCCCAGTACCTGATAACCTGCTTCTTGCGCCGCCACAGCACTGGCGGCATCCCAGACGTTAGCGATAAGAAGGGGCTCATGCTGGTTGTGGCGCTCTGCAAAGTTCATATCCATATCCTCTCAATAGATTGAAAATGAATCTTAGCGTTCAGTAAAAACGTCACAACCGAAATTCAGACGACCATTTTTTGGCAAACGCAGTATGAACTCAATCGCGGACCAGACCGAAACCTTTCAACGACTGCTTCTGGCACACAGCAGCCCGTCATGCCAGCTCAAAAAACAGGCTTAACGTAGGATATTTTCCGTTTTCCAAGCGGACCCCTTATAGTACAAAAATTTCCGATCTCCAAACTGACCCCAGCTATAGCGCGAAACCGTAAATCCTTGTTCGGATGCTCCCGCTGGTCCTTACAGGTTTCTGCTGATATCCAGGTTCCTCACTAACTCACTACGCCCGGTAGTTCGGTATGACCACAGAACCCCAATCAGAACGCCGTCCGGTGGCAAAACTCGCTTTTGTTGCCGGACGGCGTTGACCAACGAGCACCGCGAGGCGGCAGGCGGTTCTCTCTGCGGCATCTGCGCGTAAGCACTCCCTGTCAGCACTGCGGATATTCCGCTTCCTCAACAGGGCAGCTTCGCCGCGCTGCGGCTCCCTGCACCTGTCCTGCGGCGAGCGGTGGCTCACAGACGGGCAGCCCCCCTCATCCTGCCAGACGGGTTTTGCGAAGCCCCGGAACGGGCAGCAGTGAAGAAGGTTAATGGTCGCAGACAAAAGGAATGTTCAGCGGTATGCCCGCTCTGCGGGTGCTACTTTTTCTTTTCCCCGTTATTCACAGACATTATCCACTGAATAAACAGTTTGTTACTGAATATAAGTAAGGGTGAAACCCTGATTATTTTGCAGGTAAAAAGCAGTCAGTTGCGGGTAATCCTGTCTGCCTGTTTGCAGATAAATGTGGATAACCGGAACGGCAGGACGAATTTTCGTTATGTGCGCTAAAAAGAGGCGGGGGAACGACCGTCAGACGGTCAGAAAACTCGCGGTTCCGGGTGGAGGGCGTGAGTCGTCCTCCGCATGAAAGCGGATACCCTGACAGGCCGGGAACTAGTGAGGCGGTACGGTGCCGGACGGCTCCGGGTTCACGAGGTCAAGCTGGTACAGTTGCGTCCAGACCAGTTTTTCAAACTGCTGCGGGGTCATGTGCTGCACCTGACCGTTCAGGTCGCGGAATATCCGCTCCGCCACCTGACGCTTGCGTTCATCAAAGGGCTGTTCCGCCAGTCTGCGCTTCTGTTTTCCCTCAATGGCGCGGGTACGGCGGCGGAGAAGGGTCTGCTGGTGACATCTGTCATACCAGCGTTTACGGGCAGCCTTCACGGTGATGACCTCGCCGGGTTGCAGGATACCCTCATCAATGGCACGCAGCCGCTCTTCCTGTTCAGCACGCAGTCTGTCCATATCAACGCCCGTCATCTGCCAGCCTCTTTCCGTGATGATGACATGCCGGGGAAAACGACACCCGTTCACAAAATCCCATCCCGCTTCCGGTGCCTCAACCACGCCGAACTTCTCCAGTTCGTCAATCAGCCGTGACACCCTGGAAACGGTGACGCCGCTTTCCGGGATGATATGTCCGTCCTCATCGCGGGGGCTGAGTTCTTCCGCCAGCGCCGAAACATTGACGGTCACAATGCTGGTCGCCAGGTCAACCCGGTTGATGAACAGAATAAACAGCGCATCGATGAGGTTACGCCGCACTTCCCGGAAAGCCCGCTGTCGCCCCGTATAAGGGCGCAGGAACGTGAACAGCGGGTCAGCGGACACCCGGCGACGTATCCCCCATTCCCCGGAATCCTTATCCCGGACGGTGAGATTACGCAGGGCGCGACCGTGTTCTTTACTGAGTGGTTTAAAATGCGCCGGACGGACATAGAACGGCTCCGGGCATTTACAGGCCGTGGAATGTTCACCACGATGACGGTTATCAGTACGGAGTTGTTCAGCCACCGCTCCCTGCGCTTATGGCAGAGCGGAGGGTGGACGTATCTTTTTGCACCACTGATACTTGATTGCTGAGGTTCATTCGGCTAGTATCCTTATTGAATCACTGCGCCAGCATGAATTCGCAAAGCCCTGATAGAATCTTCTGCCAAGAATGGGTCTATCGGGGTTTTTTGCGTTCAGGGACAGGGAAAATTCATTTTCCTGCCCCGGCACCTGCTCACTGAGGGGAGCGTCCTTCCTCTGCGGAAGATGACCGCAGACTGCAACAACATAGCGTAAAGCCCGTTCCGACACAAGCGGCGGGGCTTTACGTCCGGCTGGATGTGGCGGCTGGCGGGGCAACCCGCACACCCGGTTTCAGGCTGGCAGTGCCTGAAACCAACAACCGTCATATCCGTGTACGTCTTTATTATTCAGGTCAGTCACTTCCGCTATCGTCACAGTATCCGCAGTGGCGGCACTGCGTACTGACATAGCGGTTCAGGCTCCCGCCGTCCACCCGCTGATAATCTTCGCGGCTGGCCTCCTTACCGCACTGAGGGCAGGAAACCGTATACCGGTACGGTTCCAGTGTCTCCCCCGGCGCGATACAGCCGCCATAATACGCACGACCGTTCAGATACCACGCGCCGTTATCCTGGCTCACCGGTGCTCACCTCTCAGGGGGAAGAGCGTCGTCATCAGACGGCGGCATATCCTGCGCGTCTCCGGCTGGGGCGGGCGTTTCGCTGTACGCCGGGTCGCCCTCCCCGTGCTGGCTGGCGTCCTGACGTCCCCCTGCCAGCATCTGCATTTCCCCGCCCGCGTTCACCACCACCTCGGTGTTCCAGCGTTCGGTGTTGTCCCTGTCCGTCCATCGCCGGGTACGCAGTCTGCCCCGGACATAAAGCAGTGAGCCTTTCCTCACGAATTTTTCCGCAATTTCCGCTGGCTTACCAAACAGGATGACCCGGTGCCATTCGGTGCTGGCTTTCTGCTCCCCCGTCTTCCTGTCCTTCCAGGTCTCCGCCGTTGCCAGCGACAGCGCGGCTATCGCGCCCCCTTCCGGCATGTAACGCATTTCCGGGTCACGCCCGGCATAGCCGACCAGCGTCACCTCATTCACTCCTCTGTTCGCCATTTTCGCCCCCTCCGTATAAACAGGATTAATCTGAATATGCTGTAATCATGATCCGCCTAACGATCCCGGTAATACAGATAACTGGCAATCACACCACAGACAAAGATGACCAGCCCGGTGATAACCAGTGTCGCAGTGTGTCCGTACCAGGGCACCCCTTCCGCCGCCGCATGAAATCGGATCACCGGGATAAGCAGAAACCAGAAAACGGTGACGGCAAGGGAAAACAGATACCCTTCCCGGAGAAATTCAGGCCGCCTGTCAAAACGGCTGAAATAGTGTTCCCGCAGTCCCCTTTCAGCAAAGTAATACCCCAGGCACAGCGCTATCAGGGATACGATAAATTCTCCGTGAACAATGGCACCCTCAATGCTGTATTTCATGAATTCACCCCCTCCGGCGGCCGAACTGACTCAGGATGTTACTGATGTGCTCCGGGTCAGCGCCCGGACACTGGCCCAGGAAATCCCGCCGCATATCGGAGGTTTTTCCGGGGTTGAAACGGTGATGTTTCTTGAAGGCGTTAATGCTGAAAAACTTACGGACTGCGCCGTCACACTCAGACGGTCGCCCGCCCGACGCCATACCCGCCATACACAAAAAAACGGTGCACGGATCGCCGCTGTCCACCGCAACCGACAGCGCCGTCTCCGGCGGGCTCGTGTCGTCTTCTGCCTTCGCGGTCTGTGTCGCGCCAAGAAGACAGATAAGACCGGTAATCAGTGTCTTTTTCATCGTCAACCTCCCAGCAGAGCCATGATTTTTGCCACATAAAGCTGCGTCTCCTTATACGGCGGTATGCCACCGTATTTATCGACCGCCTTTTCCCCGGCGTTGTAGGCGGCCAGTGCCAGCCGGAGATCGCCGTACTTGTCCAGCAGACGGGACAGATATCCCATACCGATATTCACATTAGTTTCCGCATCAAAAGGGTCTGCCCCTTTACTGACCGTATGCACGGGCATGAGCTGCATCAGGCCCTTCGCACCTTTTTTGCTCACCGCATGAGGATTAAAACCTGACTCCACCCTGATCAGCGCCTTCACCAGCGCTTCGCTTATCCGGTACTTCTCCGCATATTTGCTGATAATGGCCTGAATTTTTTCAGGTACGCCGGAGTCCTTACTGGTCTGACCTTTACCCGGTTTATCTCTGACCTGTTCCGCATACACGGCGTTAATTTCAGCGATCACCTCCTGCCGGATTTCCCGTAACCCGCGCATATCCCGGATATCGGTCGTCTGTCCCCAGCGGCCCTGCATCGCCGCCCCCCATTCCGGCGCGGGCATGTCGTCCGCGTTCTGCCCGTCCACGGCGGGGACGGGGGTACTGACGGACGCCAGCAGGAGGTCATCATCGCTGGCCGCGCTGACGCTGAGGGGCAGTAACGCCACCATCAGCAATACAGATAAACGGTTTTTCATGGTTCAGCCCCCGGCACGCTGATCTCCTGTTTTTCCGGCAGGTTCCCCGTCGAGGCCGGAACCGTCAGATCGCGGTAAATCACATGCCGCTCTGAAAGCCGGAAAAGCTGATCGTGGCCGCTGTCAAAACGCGACACGGAGCAGCCTGTCAGCAACAGGCACACCATCACCGTTGTGGTGCAGAATGAAACGACGACAGCCGTAGTCCTCATGCCCCACCCCCTTTTTTCTGAAAGGAAACCAGCCTGTGCGCCCGGTCGATAACCACGTAGTTTTCCAGTCCGGCCAGCAACTGCAACGCATCAACAACGGGCATCGTGCGCGACATCCGGGCAACCGGCGGCAGCGGCTTATCGACCAGCAGCGCCGCCTCACGCGGGGCCGGGTACGCCGTCACCAGGCGATACCCGGTTGGCTCCAGCAGGTAATCCACCGCCGCCCGGACGCTGGTCACGTTGTCCGGCCAGACCGTGCGCATGTAGACGCTTAACGGGTCAACAAACTGCCAGCGTGGATCTTTCTGGCCGCTGTCGAACGTCTGCGGCGGCAGGAAATTACCCTGCACATGAATATCGCGCCCCGGCGCGGCGACTTTTGGCGTGGTCGTCACCTCCGTCGCCCGGAACGGGTTTGTTGCCGGGTAGCCGGGCAGGACGAAAAACGCCAGCGCCAGAAACAGGTGTTCAGTTCGTATAATTCGTTTCATAGATGCTGCTCCACGGCTTCATGAAAATCTCGTCCTCGGTGATAACCCGGACAGGTGCGCCCGCGTGCAGGGTGGTGGTGGGAACAACCTGTAAATATTTCCGGGCAATATCACCCGCCTGACCGCGTGCACCCTGACCGAAGTTTCCGGCAAAACTCTCGTTGCCGTCGCCCGTCCCTTCATAGCTGCTTCTGGTTCCCACCAGGGCATAGGCCGCCACCCCCAGAAACTGCGCGAGAAGATGTCTGTCCACGTCATCCCCCTCAACGGCGGGCGTCCCCATCCGGTCGAGACCGGACGAACTGGAGAAATCCACGCGGTCGCCGTCCGGCAGCACCAGCCATGTGACTTTAAACCCCATCCGGCTTTGCAGGATTTCATTCACCTGCGAGGCTTTCACCACCCGGATTATGAACTCGCTGCCCTTCGGGGCGAGCACGTAGCTGTTGGTCGCGTCGTAGATATCGTGGGTGAGCATGGCTTTCATCGAGCCACCGGAATAATCGGAAATGGCGGTCATAGTGGTGATGGCATTCAGGATCGCCCCGACAGGCAGCTTCATCATCCCTTCGACGCTGGCCCCGTAAGGGTTACTGGCCGTGTACCCCACCACCCCGGACGGCAGCGGCTGTACGCCCGCGCCGGGTGCGCTGCCCGCCTCCGGCAGACCGGACACGGCGCCGCCCTGCCCGCGTTGTGCCGCCGCAAGCCGGGTTTCCCCTGTGCGCTGCGCCTCCGCGATACGTCCGGGGAGCGCGGCTTCGTCAGCCCGGACGTCAGACTCCATCATCTGCATCCGGCTCTGCACCCCGTTCTGGACCTGACTGAGATCCGTCATGCGCTGCGCGTTGGAACGCGCATCCGGCGCACTGAATGTTGTGACGGGCGCGTAAGCGTTGCCGCTGGCCCCCGCGCTTTTGTTGCTGTCAAAACGGGTTTCGTCTGAGCGTGCCCGCAGGGCGCGGCTGATTTCGTCGGCTTTAAACCGGGCGCGGATTTCATCGGGGGAATAGGGGTCGGTTCGCGCGTTTCCCCCGCTGCGGTTTTCGCTGTCCCGGTTGTAGGGGTGTACGGGTTTCCTTTCCTCACCGTCCCCGCTGGCAGGACGGGCTGCCTCGCCCGTCGCCTCACCGTTTCCGCTCACGGAAGGCCGTGCCCCGCTGTTTTTCAGCAAATCACTGAACTTTTCCGGGGTGCCGGGTGCCGTGGTACGGCTGGCGCGGCTCTGCGCCGTCTCTTTTTTTTCACCGTCACTGCGCGTGACCACGCTCCAGACCATGTTGAGGAACAGTATCAGCAGGATCAGGCCGAAGGTCGCCAGGACGTAATACTGCAACTTTTTCCTGTAGGTGGCGGGTTTTTCGTCCACTTTTTTTTGCCGTTCTTCCATATCAGGACTCCCCGCCGGAGGCATTGTCAGCGCGGATCACATTCAGCGTCATGCCGTCCAGGGTGAGAGTGAACGCCGGATAAATGCCTGACATCTGGTAGATACCGTAGGCATCATCGTACTTCGTCGGCACAATGGCGGTTTTTCCGCCCACCTCAGCCTGAACCGCCATCAGCCCCCGGTTGGGCCGGGTGATGCGGATATAGGTGAAACGCCCGTCATCGTAAACGTCTGAAATGACGTTTTTCCCGGTAAACCCTTTCCCGGACTGCCAGTTGTAACGGGTGTAGATGAAATAGCGGTAGCGGCGCAGCGCTTCCAGTACGGCGTTTTTCTGCGCCGCCTCATTGTCCAGGCGGGCATTGCTGAGTTCGTTCTGCAACCGGGCCACGTCCGCCCCCGAAGCGCCGCTGCTGTAGGTATTGTTCAGCGCCACACGGTCGCCCGCCCGAAGCCCGCTCCCCCTGATCTGAACACACTGCTGGTTCTGGCCCTGCGGCACCCGGACCGCCTCGATATCCAGCGTCTGCCCGTTGGTCATGAATACCGTGACCATCGTTTTTAACCCTTCCGGCTCGTCGCTGCCGGGCTGTATTATCACCTGATTGGCCGCCCCGGTGCTCGCCCACAGCGCATTCGACGAGAACGGCTCTTTCGTCAGCAGCATGGAGCCTTCCGGCAGTTCAATACGGGTGCCCAGATACAGCGACGACTGCACCTTAATAATCGTGCCGGGACGCCAGTTCACCACGCGACACTGCTGCGCAACGGCGCTGAAAGACGCCGTGACAACGGCCAGGGCGCTGAATACCGCGAGCATTTTTTTCGTTAACATGACGGTCCCCTTCACGGTTGTACGGGTTGTTCCTGGATAATCTGAATCCCCAGCGGGTTAATATTCATCCAGTCCAGATTTTGTCCGCTCAGTTCACTGCGGGATAACAGCGTCCAGTGCAACCGCATCATTTTCTGCACGGACGAAAGTTCCTTACCCTGGCTGTCGCGCGTAATTTCCTGATATGTCATCAGCGTGCGGATGACGGGCTTAACGTCACCATCAAAATTCCCGTCTATCGCGTCATAATGGTCAATGTCCTTTATTTCGATATCGGTGCGTTTTGCGTTTTTATCCGCCTGGATATCGACAACCTTTTGCGCCACATTAAAGCCCTTTTTATCCGCGAACTGACCGGAAAGGGCCGGAGACATAAACACCGAGGCTTCGGCATAATCCCGCTCAATCGTCTCCCTGTGCTGCCCGTAGCGTTTCTGCATATATTTTGACAACAGGGCGTTCACCGTGGGCACATATACCGGCTGTTCGTTGTCCGGGGTGAACTGAGACACGTTATACGAACCATCGGGGGATAATTTCACCCAGACAACTTCACTGGTTCTTTTACTGGCTTCCACCGCGTCACGCATGGCGCACGACTGATAAACCGTCGAGACAGCAAGAATCACCGCCACCCAGAAAAAGATATTTCTGTCTTTTTTAAGTTCGCCCACCCGGTCTTTAAATGCCGTCCGGTTCACCTTATCGACGTCTTTTTTATCAAACAGCATAATTCCACCTTAAAGTAATGCTTTCGCCGCTTTTCTGGCAATTCTGACCGCCATGTTATTTAATCCCTGACTGGTCGAGCCGACGCCCGCCCCAATCATGAAGGCGAAAATAAAACAACTGAACACCATAATCGCTGCGATAATGGAATACACACAGATATCTTTCAGCAGGTTAATATTATCCCCCGTCACCTGCAAAACCCCGCTGATGGTATTTTCCCCGGTAATAATATCCGGTACGCCGTCAAGAATATGGCCGTTTTTAAATTTCCCCGCCGCGTTTATGGATGCCCGTATCATCACCATCGTGATAATGGAGGTGACTTTCAGCATAATTCCGGCCAGTCCCCAGCCGATAAAGAATTTAAACCAGCCGTCAAAGATGGCGCGGGTGGCCGGAGAGACCAGCAGGGGAATAAACAGAATACCCGTCACTTTGGCGACCGCCGTTCCCACATCGATCCACACATCCGCGAGATAAATCGCCACTTCCAGAACAGCGGAGCAGACCTCCCACATCAGCGCCGTGCCAATCATGTTCATGCCGTCCGTGATATTGACAGAGGGTGCGCTGATGGCTTTAAACAGCACGTTTTCCACAAAGTTTGACAGGAAATCCGGGGATATATCATCCAGCGCCAGCCGCTGCATTTCACTGGCGATACCGTTAAATGCCCCGGTGATGGTATCCACAACCGTGATATAGGCTCCTGTCAGGGCCAGGGTAAAAATAAACATCACCGCGAGCGTCAGCAGGTCAACCAGTGCGCTGCCGTCCTGGACAAATTTCCAGAAATACACAAACGCCGTGACTGCGGTGAGAAATAACGCCACCGCCATTGTCCAGGTACGGATATCGCTGTCCGCGCCGTTCAGGATATTATTCACCACTTCGTTAACGCCGCTGTGAAACTGCTCACGCATGGCGGAATTAACGCCCGCGTGCGCACGGACGGTCGAAAACAAAAACAGTATCAGCCCCGTAAAACCGTATTTTACGGGCAGAACGAGCCTGTGACGCATAACGCCCCCAAAATGTAACCCTGTCAGAAAGTGATATTTACATCATTTCCCGATTTGTCTGAGCAGTAATTCCGCGCAAATTTTCCCGCAGGTATCAATACGGGTCGGCCAGTATTTTTTGATGATGTAGTTAATTTCGGCATTAATCGTGAGCGTATTTAACTTCCCCGGCCAGATTTCGGGATTCCTTTCGTCCTTGCTGACCACATCATACAGTTTTATCAGTTCATGCAGTTTTGCTGCCGCCTGGTCTTTTGTCAGATGATCATAATGCTCGCGGTTATATTTATCCCAACCTCTGTACTCATCCTCATATTCAAAAACTGCTTTATCTCCTGCGGCTGATTTGCACATATTACTGTTACGTTTACCTTTGCATTCCTTCTCATATTGCTTAGTCAATACATCAATTTTTAAATCAATCTGTTTCTGATGTTCATCCACATAGCCCGTTTTTGCCATAGCGGACGAGGCGAAAATCATCATAAACACCAGAAGATATTTATTCATTTTGCCATGCCTCCTGTAACTGGCGGGCCTTGCGTTCTTCCTCCTGCGTCCGCTTGTTGAAGAAATGATCGTCAAAACGTCCGCTGTATTTCATGGCTTCGGCCTGTTGCAGTTGAAGACTCTGGATCTGTTGCAATAACTGCTCATTCTGTTCCGCCAGAAACTGAATAGAAGAAGTTGTATCGTTATCACCCATAGTCAGACGTCTTTTTTGCAGTTTTTCCAGTGTTTTTCCTTGTTCTTTTAATTGATTCTGCAACGTCCCGACAAAGGCATCCTTTGAAATCCCTTCCACCACCCGGCGCTGGCGGTATTCAAACATCTGCCGGGCGCGTTCGCGGTCATCACCGCTGTAGGGGATTGCGGCGATCATGTCCATGTATTCCTCATCACTCAGCCCGTAACCGTCAAGTAGCTGATTTCGCTGTACCGCGTTGTCCCACGGCGCATTCCCGGTATTTTTTACCAGTCGGCCCCCTCCGTACAACGGGTCATACTGGTCAGCAATGCGCCCGATTTCATCCATGAAATGCTGGTAGTCAATTGAGGATAGCTTGTCTTTCAGCCCCTCGGCCTCCCGCAGTACCTGCTTGTAATCCTCCAGCATCTGGTAATACTGCCTGTAGGCTTCCAGTAGCTGTTTGTTGTCAAGTACGGTCTGCGTCATATACTCCTGGTAATTGTTCAGGTCCTGCACCATCGCCTGTGCCTGTCCCAGGATCTGGGCGACGTCAGCGGTCGGCACCCCTGCCGGAGCGGCATTTACAGATAAAGTTGCTGTGCCCGTCACTCCCGCCAGCAGTGCGGCGATCAGATATTTTTTCACAGGTAAACCCCCTCGCTTTCCTCTTTTTCAGTTTCCGGTGGTGTGGGCGTCAGTTTCAGTCCGGCCACAATCTGACTGACGGCCTCATCCGGGTCGGATTCCCGCCGCCAGATTTCAGCGGCCAGCACCGCCTCATGCGCGGTGGAGGTACAGACGGCGTACTGCTCTGCCTCAACGTGCAGGTTCACCACTTTGGCTATCTGCATGTCGGGGATTTTAATGTAGGACTGCTGTCTGACTTTCAGCCCCCGGATAATGTCCACCTCTTCCGCCTCAAAGCCGTAGGCGTCCCGGAAGGCTTCCACGGTCGCCTCATTATCGGGCATGAAGATAAAGACGGAGGCCGACGAGCGCAGCGTTGTCCATTCAGGCAGCGCGGAGTAGTGCTCCGGGTTCTGCGTCCAGAATCCCATTCCGCCGCCATGCTTGAACCATGTCCGGGCCTTCTGCGTCGCAAACTCCGCCGCATGGGGAACAGAAAGGGTGTACTGCGCCTCGTCTATCTCAAAGAATTTCGGCGTGGTGCGGTATTCCGGCGACTCGAACAGCCGCACCACGCGGAAGAAGATCTCCCGGTGAACCAGACGGGCAAGGTTGTGATTGTCCTTCACTCCGGCGAGGTTATAGACCGCAACGGGCCTGTCCAGCACGCCGATGGCGTCCATCCTGTTATCAAAGAGACGGCTGTAGATACCGTTACCGACAAACGGGGCCAGCTTGCGCTTCACGTTCTGGCCGCACTTCGCAACCAGCGTGGACAGCGTGATCGCGCTCATGTGTCCGTCATGGGGTGAAAACTGCTGGGAAAGCAGATCACGCGCCGCTGAGGTGATATTTTCCAGCTCATCCGGCGTCAGTATCCTGTCCTGCCCGCTGTCGTTCTCGGCCACCATCGCCCTGATCTGGTCGAGAAGATGGGCCAGGAACACGCGATCCTCCGCGCCCTGTGCCATGCTGAACAGGTTAAAGCCCGCCTGAAAATCCGCATCCAGCGTGAAGGCGGCCCCGTCGCTGGCGAAAAAGTTCGCCAGCGGCACGCTGCCCGCATCAACATCCAGACAGTTGTAAAGCCCCCCGAACTTGACAAAGTGGCTCGCCACGCAGTTCTTCATGAAGGTTTTGCCGCCGCGCGTTGCCCCGTTTCCGATAACCAGCAGTTTCTCCTTCACCTTCGGCGTGAAGAAGAACGGCACCCCGTCATCGGATTCAAAAATATAGAAGGCTTCCTCGGTACGCCCGTTGAGTTCCCATTCGGGGATACCCGGATGGGATTTGAAAAACAGCGAGGCCGCGCCCATCTGTGAGGCATTAAGCTGTAGCGCCCGGAAGGTGTTGCGCGGGAACGCGGGCTGCATCACCTGATAGGCATCAAACTGGGCGACCGTTTCCCACACAATCTGCATCGTCTGTGAAACGCTGCCGTTGATATCGGCGCAGGTTTCCAGCAGCACATCGGGGTCAGTGTGATACACCGCAATGCCCGCCTGACAGGTGCCAAGTCGTTCATCGGAATACGAGATATCCTCAAGCTCCGTCCGCATTCTGGACAGATGCGCATTCCTGCGTAACTTCTCGTCCAGGATCTCCTTGCTGGTACTGTCGGTCATTAAATCGCGCAGACTGATTTGTGTTCTGACCAGTTCATTTTCCCTGCCGGAGAGCATCACCGATTTTTTCAGCGCACTGGCCGGACGGAAACGGGTGAAGTAAACATAGTTCCCGCGCCGGAGAACCGGTCGCCCTTCGGGCAGCGCCCAGGCACATTCCGGTACGGCCTCATCCCCTATTTTGAGGACACTCGCCAGCCGCACATAGACAGGCCGCACCCCCGGAATTTTCAGCATATCCACCCCGCGCCAGGTGACAGGCTCCACGCCGTCGCCGTCGAGCGCCAGACAGTCCCACTGTTCAGGGGGGACGGTGACATTACGCCGCCCGGACAGCCAGTGAGGGTTAAACGTGGCGAGAAACTTTTGCAGCCGCCATATCCCCCCGGCATCAAGAATACGGTTGTCGTCAGAGAGAAAGGACAGGCGCAAATCGAGGGCGCGCAGCGTCTCTTTCAGCAGGGCGCACTGCTTTTCAAACGCCCGGCGTTCGACAATAAAGGCATCGCGCCCGGAAAAGGTCAGCCGCAGTCTGCGGCGGGCCTCATCATCAAACAGGCTGCTGAACAGGTTTTTAAGAAATTCAGCGGAAAACAGGCGGTTGAGGTCTTCTTCCGGGTGCGCTTCAACTGTCCAGAAGATGCGCGACGCATTGAGGTTCCTGACTTTGTTACAGAATGACTGACGGCGGGAAGACAGCAACTGACTGCGCGGACTGTCGCGCTGAACCAGCCGGATTTTTACGCCGTCATGGTGAATATAGTATTGTGTGAGCGTGACGTTAAGGGGCAGTAGCTGCACGACATTGCGCAGCAACTGAGTGATACGGCGGCCCTGTGACGGTGTGATCCCTGTCGGGTCAACGCCCGTCAGTTCAATGGCACCAAACACACCGCCCGTATAGGTGTAAACCTGTCCGGTCTGCGGTTCGATCCCCGCCAGATTCAGGCATTCGTTGTAATTCTGCCCCATCGCGCATCACCTCACTTTTGCAGCCAGGCGATAAAGAACGCCAGATTAAACGCCGCAATCCCCGCGATGGCTGCCCGGAACAGTTTTCCGATAGCCTCACTCTGCTTCGGAGCCAGCCCCCAGAGAACGATACAGGCGAAGCCGCTGAGAAAAGCGAAGAACAGCGCCCCGGCCCCGCCGATAAAATCGAGAATGCTCTGCATCCAGTCCACGATTTTTTGCAGGAAGGAATCATTTGGACCGGGTAGCTGCACGCGGCTGTTACCGTCTGCCGCCCGCGCCATGCCCGCGCTTCCCGTTACCAGTGTGACGTACAGCAGTGTCTGAACATATATCATCCGGTTACAGCCGTTTCTGAACATCATCATGCACCCCTGCTTTCCTGACAGAAAAGGACATTCACAGCACATCAACGAACACGACACGCCGCCTGACGGCGTGAACATTCTCCAGCCTTGCCGGTGCCAGCCAGCCATATATCCAGGCTTTGTGTGCGTCGGGGTCGCCCCGGAACACAAATTTCATCGGGACAACGGAAACCAGAACGAATAAAATCAGCGAGATAACGGAAAACACGCTGTGGAACATGACAGCCAGGACAACCGCGAAGACATTCAGAAAAGCCAGGACAAGAAAGACCTCCGTGGGGATACCCAGCTTTGTGCGTCTGCGGTAGAAAACCTTTGCATTCACGAGGTTAGGATTTACTGCATGTATTCCTTCAGCCATAAAATTACCGTTCTCACGTATAATGAAAAAACAGAACATCTGGGCATGATGCGAAATCACACATTTAAATTACAGATATGATATCAAAACAGTAATCATATTTGCATATCACCTCTGAGCGGTCAACTTTTATGCAAAAAAAATTCTTCGACTATATTGAAATGGCAAAGCAGATAACTATTTTTTCTGATAATCAAAAACTTGCACGCTATTTAAGTATTCCAGCCAATCAGATCAGCCGCTGGAAAAGCAATCAGGGTAGTGTTGCACCCGCTGACTGCGTTCTTCTGGCTGAACTACTTGGCATAGAGACAGCCGAAATCGCATTTGTACTCAAAGCAGAAAAAGAACCTGAATTTCATAATCATTGGCTTTCTGTAGCGTCCAGCTACGCCCGCCCCGTTAACCCCCCTGCAAAATACAGGAAACCGTAGTACCCATATAATTTTACAGTTCATTATAAATAGACACATATTTTCTACGGTGATAACTGATCAAACATACAGCCGCAAATAAGAAATAAATCTATCCTTATATGGATTAGTTATATACAGAAGGAATAAAGCACGGAAAGGATTCAGGTAAATAATCCGAAAAATTTGGCCCGGTTTTCGCAGGTGATTTTTTGTTTTGTACACTACAAAAACGCGGAAAATATCTGACTGATTTACTCAGGTATATGTGAAAGTGAATCGAAAACAACAGGCACAAAAAAACCCGACTGGTGAGATCGGGTTCTTTTTGTGTTCCGGTGCTGAACCAGTGGCTCTGACCGGAGTGAGACTACCTACATCTAACGTGGTTAGTATACGCTGAATGAACCGTATGTTCAAATCGCCAGATAGTGTGTATCATCAGTACGTTAGCTTTGTAGCAGTCAAACTTCGACCTTCACGTGTGACCGCTTTTTAAGTCCTGGCTGAATTACGGGTGGTGCCGGGTTCAGTGCTCTGGTCGGAGTGAGACTACCTACATCTAACAATGCAGGACAACCGCAGTGACAGGCATCCTAGGAGTAAGCAGCGGTGTTCTCACTCCATTGATGGAGAAACGGATGGTTAACCTGTTAATCATCGTTCTGAGGGCGGTCGCGGCGCTTGCAAATGCGCTGATTGCCGTCCTCGAACTGATCCGCCAGCTTATCGACTGATGACGGCGGAAACGTAATTAAGGGCAGGAAGTTTACCGCTTCCTGCCCTTTAACGATTCTGATACGCTTCCTGACAAAGCAAGACATGCTCTTTAGAGCCTATCCCAGTAGGTAATCAGGTGCCTCAGGTCTTTACCTAAACGTCGTTTCTACTGATGTAGCCCCCTGAAACACCAGACAGTAGCTGTATCTCCAGATAAGAGATAGGCTTGAGTATATGTCTAACACTAACGCCAATTTTGAGATGACCGGGATCCTTTTAGGGCAAGAAGTC